>Ga0308011_10001060_pt1 | contig 12980 bp, 13 predicted proteins | sample Neamet177_FD_203144 | JGI IMG/M metagenome (GOLD analysis project Ga0308011, IMG submission 203144) | Marine microbial communities from water near the shore, Antarctic Ocean - #177 | ecosystem: Environmental > Aquatic > Marine > Unclassified | place: Southern Ocean | collected 2014-07-25
CGACTGATCTTGCTGGTCAGGGTTATATTGTAGCAAACGAAAGTTTAGCTCAAGCAGTTGTTACTCACGGTATGATTTCTGACTATAACGCAGCGGTTGATTTAGTACTTGCGATGGATTTTTCGGTAGCTGAAACAGCTAGTGAGCTATTCAGTGCTGAATATGCTTCAGCGATGCTTGAATTAGGTATGAGTGTTGATGAGCTTGCTGACGCCTCTGCTGCGCTTATGTCTACCTCTGTGGTCGCTGAGATGGCTATGACGGCGGATACCCGTCCAGAGGGATTAGCCCTGCAAGAGGTTCTCAGCAACATCACGGTTACGCAAGCAGACGCAGACGCTTATAATGATGCTTTAAGTGCAGTTTCTAGCATGGCCCAGATATCTGGCGCTTTCTTTGCCGCTTCTCAGAATGTGGCTTTGACCGATAGCATTGATAGTTATGTGGCTGCCAACAACATCACAATTGGTGAATATACCGCAGTCAATTTTGTATTCGATACAAATGAGTATTTAATCACTTGGGGCGGTCAAGGCGAAGGCACAGGCTGGACGCAGTATACGAACGATACGAATATGAGCGCAGACGAACTTTATTCGCATTCACAGTCAACAATGTATACTAATCCTGTTTCAGAATAATGGCAGATGCAGAACTTAAATTTAATGGGTTTTCTCTAAAAAGCTGGCACATTGCTGCTGCCTTACCGATTTTATCCGGTCTCTCTGGCGCAATCTACTACGGCTATGATGCACTCACCAGATTTTATAGTTTAGAAAGTTCTGTAAGTTCTGTCTTGTCTGCTGGAAGTCGCATTCAAGCGATAGAGCAGACGCTAACACAGAACAATGTTTCTGGCTTGAACACACAACTGACTACAATCAGTACGCAGATGACCAACATTCTTGAACAACAACGTATCCTGATGGATTTAAGATCAACAGTTGAACGCTCTACTGCGATCACAGACGGAATAGATCAAAAACTTACAACCTATAACATTGAAATTGAGGACTTATGGAAAGCCTTTGATGATCTTGTTAAAAACCCAATCAGGTAAATATGGGACAAACTAAGTCTGAAAAGATAGCCGCTGGTAAGAAGCGTCATGGCTTCACCTCAGTTAATAAGCCACGGCGCGGCGGACCAAAGAAGTTCGAGGTCTTAGCCGTAGAAGGTGACACGGTTAAGTACATTACCTTTGGCGATAAGAACATGGAAATCCGCAAAGATAACCCCGCAGCACGAAAGTCCTTCAGAGCAAGGCACAAGTGCGACACTGCAACTTCAAAATTAACGGCCAGGTATTGGTCCTGTAAAAATTGGTAAAGGAATAACTATGCCTAACATGATGAAAAAAGATGACAAGAAAATGGGTAAAATGTCTGGAGGTTATATGAAGGGTGGCATGGTTGGCAAAAAGAAGATGGCTGACGGTGGTATGGCCCCTAAAAAGAAAATGGCTAAAGGCGGCGTAGCTTCTAAGAAAAAGAAGTAGTCACATGAAATGCCCGCACTGCAATGCTGATTTAATACATGGTGGTGACCATGATGGCGAGGATGAGGATGATTACCTTATCGTTAGCAATTACTCATGCCCTGAGTGCCAGACTTATGTCCTAGTCTACTTTCCTAAAGACTACAGGCCAGAGATGAGGAATTAAAAATGTCTTTGTATGAGAACATGAATAAACAGCAAAAGTCTGGCAAAAGCCGCACTAAGAAAAACTCCACGGTAAGCCCTAAAGCTTATTCGGATATGAAAGCTGGTTTCCCTAATTCTAAAAAGAATAAAGCTAAAAAGAAGGGTAAATAGCATGGCTAAAGACAAACCTCATTATCTCCCTAACGGTAAGCGTTACACTGGTCCTACACATAAGACGGATGGCAAGTTGATGACGGGTGCAAAACACACCACTAAAAGTAAAAACCTGAGTCATACTAAGAAGAAGGCTAAGGCGTAATGGCTGACGAAAAGCAATTAACCGATAAGCAAACTGTTTTCTTAGAAGCTCTTATGTCGGAGGAGTGCAAGGGCAGTATTAGGAAAGCTATGAACATAGCCAACTACGCTGAGACTTCGTCCATCAATTCTTTGGTGTCTTCGCTTAAAGATGAGATCAATGAACGGGCATCGATGATGCTGGCTATGAACGCCCCTAAAGCCGCGTGGGGCATGGTAGACGTTCTAGATGACCCAGGTGCTATGGGAGCAAGAAACTCCATTGCAGCGGCTGCTCAGATACTAGACCGCACTGGCCTAGTTAAGAAAGAGCAAGTCGAGGTCAAGAATACGGGCGGTGCTATGTTTATTCTACCACCTAAGAATGCAGATTGAGTATTTGGCTAAATAAAGTCAGACCAAATAAGACTTCTAAAATACCATACGCTTACAAAGAGGCTGACGATGATCCGCTGGTACTTGTAGCTGATCAAGAGAAAGCCAGCTTCGTAGAAGACGCACTGGATTATCTTGAAGAGGGTCACTCTACTCGTAAGACTGCTGAGTGGCTCACTTCTAAGACAGGCGATAAGATAAGCCATCAGGGGCTAATATTCATTTGGAAGTCCCGGCGTGGCAAAGGCAGCGATAACCCCTCTAAGCGGCTCAAGGAGCTTGCTAAGGACAATCGTAAGAGGAAGCCTAAGACTTCAGAAGGTAAGAAGCTTAGTGCAGCTAAACGCAAACAGACTGACGCAAAGCGTAGACTTACTTTAGCGAAGAAGAAGCTGGACGCCTTAGAGCCTACTAAAGAGCTTAGTACAGCTAACCTCGATTTCTCCGTTATTGAGAGCCAAAAGCAGACGAAGGAGGTGGTCTTTTCTCCCAACGCTGGGCCGCAGACAGAGTTTCTGGCTGCTAGTGAACAAGAAGTTTTATATGGAGGAGCAGCAGGTGGAGGGAAGTCATATGGCTTACTTGCTGACCCGATGCGGTACTTTGATAATCCCAATTTTAACGGGCTTATTTTAAGACGCTCAAATGATGAGCTGCGCGAATTGATATGGAAATCACAGGAGTTGTATCCTAAAGCATTTCCCGGCGCTAAGTGGGCAGAGAAAAAGTCTCAGTGGACTATGCCTAGCGGCAGTAAACTTTGGCTGACGTATTTGGAGCGGGACCAAGACGTACTGCGATATCAGGGTCAGGCTTTTAGTTATATAGCGTTTGATGAGTTGACCCAATATTCTACTCCCTTCGCATACAACTATATGAGATCTCGCTTGAGAACTACGGACCCTACGCTGCCAATCTTCATCCGGGCTACCACAAACCCAGGTTCTGTCGGACATGCTTGGGTAAAGCGTATGTTTGTTGACCCCGCCCCGGCCAACACAAAGTTTATAGCTAAGGACATAGAAACTGGAAACGACCTAGTCTATCCAGACGGACATGAGAAAGCTGGGGAGCCACTGTTTTACAGAAGGTTCATACCAGCCAGCCTTAAAGATAACCCTTACCTGATGGAGGGCGGTCAGTACGAGGCCAACCTACTATCCTTACCAGAGATGCAGAGGAGACAGCTACTTGAAGGGGATTGGGCAGTTGCAGACGGCGCAGCGTTTTCTGAGTTTAGACAGGCAAATCATGTCATTGAACCGTTTTCTATACCGCAAAACTGGCGGCGGTTCAGGTCATGTGACTACGGATACAGCTCTTATAGTGCTGTTCACTGGTTTGCTATTGATCCAAACTATAGCACCTTAATAAATTATCGTGAGCTATACCTTTCTAAGCATACGGGCCGAGACCTAGCTAAAGCCGTCATGGCAGCGGAAGGTGATGAGAAAATAGACTATGGGGTTTTAGACAGTAGCTGTTGGCACAACCGAGGTCAGCTTGGGCCGTCTATAGCTGAAGAGATGATCTCACAAGGCACCCGATGGCGTCCGAGTGACCGTACCAACGGCGCAAGAGTAGCAGGCAAGAACCGCTTTCATGAAGTCCTCAAGGTGAACGAAGTCACAGGTATTCCGGGCATTCAGTTCTTTAATACCTGCCGACAGATAATAGCAGATTTACCTGTAATCCCCGCTGACCCCAGAGGTTCTGATGACATCGATCCTCGCTACGCAACCGACCATGCATACGACAGCGTCAGGTACGCAGTCATGAGCCGCCCTAGAGCCTACTCACCCTTCGATATGGGCCAAGGCATCCCTCAACAAGTTTGGCGACCTGCTGACACAACATTTGGATACTAACACATGGCACTAATGGAAAAACCTCTTCCCGAAGACGCTACAGATTCCGATATCTCAGTACCATTAGTTGAAGATGGTAATGTGGAAGAAGAAAACCAAAGTTATTCTGGTGCAGTCAAATTTATTAAGGGGCAATACAAACGCTCAAAAGACTCTAGACTAGCCGATGAAGAGCGGTGGTTAGACGCCTATCGAAATTACCGAGGTATTTACTCATCAGAAGTGCAGTTCACCGAAACTGAGAAGTCTAAAGCCTTTATTAAGGTGACTAAAACTAAAGTTTTGGCTGCATACGCTCAAGTAGTAGACGTTCTGTTTGCGGGGTCTAAATTTCCAATTGGTATTGAGGCGCGACAGTTTCCTAATAATGTAGTAGATGCGGTAAGCTTCAATCCAAACGCCATCACTGCCGAGAATGTTAAGGATAAGGTTGGCGTAGACTATAAACCCAAAGCTTCTATCTCCCGCCCGGACATTGCGCGTGAATTAGGCATCTTTGCCGATGATCTTACTGAAATTGAGGACCAACTAGAGCTGGGTGCAGGTAAAACACCCGAAACCATCACGTATGAACCAGCCAAACGTGCTGCTCAGAAGATGGAAAAGATGATGCATGACCAGCTAGAGGAGACTGATGCGCCTAAACACCTTCGATCAATAGCTTTTGAGTGCTGTCTCTTTGGTACAGGTGTTTTTAAGGGTCCATTTGCTCAGGACAAGGAATATCCGCGATGGGATGAGGATGGGACGTACAATCCTATCTTTGAAACGGTCCCTAAAATGGAATATGTGTCTATTTGGGACTTCTACCCTGATCCAGACGCCCGAAACATGTCTGAGTCTGAGTTTACGATCCAAAGACATAGGCTAAACCGTACTCAATTGCGTACGTTAAAAAAACGCCCCCATTTTCGTGAAGAAAGCATCGAATTAGCCTTAGAATATGGCTCAGACTACACCAGAGAGTACTGGGAAGACGCTTTAGAAGACGATTCAGTCAATTCTGACATGGATAGGTACGAAGTTCTTGAGTATTGGGGCATTTTAGACACCGAATTGGCCCAAGAAGCCGATATAGAGATACCAAAAGAACTACGCAAAAAAGACGAAGTTCAGGTAAATATATGGGTTTGTAACGGCCAAATCCTCCGTTTAGTGCTAAATCCCTTCACTCCGAGCCGTATTCCGTACCTTGCAGTGCCATATGAGTTAAATCCGTATTCATTCTTTGGTATCGGCGTTGCAGAGAATATGACCGACACACAGCTACTTATGAACGGCTTTATGCGTATGGCTGTGGATAATGCAGCCTTGTCTGGCAACCTGATCTTTGAGGTAGATGAAACTAACCTCGTACCAGGTCAAGATATGTCCATATACCCTGGCAAAGTGTTTCGCCGTCAAAGCGGTGCGCCTGGGCAGGCCATCTTCTCCACATCTGCAAAGAACACTTCTCAGGAAAATTTATTCTTATTTGATAAGGCGCGTCAGCTTGCGGATGAAGCTACAGGCATCCCCTCGTACACACACGGTTCAGGGGCTGTAGGAGGTGCGGGAAGAACTGCCTCTGGCATGTCGATGCTGATGGGAGCTGCTGCACAAAACATTAAAGCAGTTGTCCGTAATATCGATGACTACTTGCTTGCCCCACTAGGCCATTCTTTATTCCGATTTAATATGCAGTTTAATTTTGACAAAGAATTTATCGGGGACTTAGAGGTTAAGGCTCGTGGCACTGAAAGCTTGATGCGGAATGAGGTTCGCAGTCAGCGTCTGTTGCAGTTCATGCAGATGACTGCCAATCCTTCAATGGCTCCCTTTGTTAAGTACGATTACATCCTCCGTGAGCTAGCGTCTTCGATGGACCTTGATGAAGATAAGATACTGAACGATCCACGCGAAGCCGCTATCCAACAAAAAATGATGGCCGAGATACAGGCCCTTATGCCTGAGCAACCAGCACCCCCTCCTGAAGGTGGCCCACCCGGCGCACCCGGTCCCCAAGACCCAACAGGTAATGGTAATGGAAACATAGCTCCCGGCGCAGCCCCAGAGCCTAACGCACCCGGCTTCACAGGAGCTGGTGGTGGAGACAATGGAGGGCAACCCGCCGCACCACCACCACAGGCCTCTCCAGTATGAACAAGCAAGACTACCGGGCGCTCCTCCTACTCGTAAACTCCAAAGGCCACTACTCCTTACTTAAAGAGTACGCAGAGAAGAGAGTAATCACCTTACTCTCTCAATTAAGCACTGAGACTGACATGGATCGAGTAAAGCGTATTCAAGGTTCTGTTTTAGAACTTCGCAGGATTGCCACCCTCAGAGATGAAGTAATTAAGGGAGCCGAATAATGGGCAAGTTTAGAGATTTGATACGCTCTATAAGTTTTGACTCCGATGACGATAGTACCGACTTGGAAAATACCGAAAAAGGTATGGGCTACGGCGAATTGCTTTTCGATAATATTGTTGGAATAGATAATGATCGAGAAAGTTTTGGTGAACAACTAGGTCAACGGATTGCTGATGATTCAGTAGGGTTTGCGAAAGAAGTCGGAACAGGGATGTACGAAGGTGTTAAAGGCTTTGTCGAAGCACCTGTGCAAACTACTAAAGACGTAGTTGGCGGAATTTATAACAGTACAAAAGATTTATTCACAAAAGATTTAGATGAACGCCTAATGGAAATGTTTGGCGTTACGATGGCTGAAGCCACGTCTGAGCAAGTCAATCAAGCTAGAGAAGGTTTCTTTGGAGATGCCCTAGAGACTTCATCTCTAATACCTGCTGCGGGTGGTGTAATTCAAGCAGGTAAGGTTATCGGTAAAGCATTACCAAATATAGAAATAGACCCTAACACGATGGGGATGAACCTTGCGAATGTAAAATTTAAGAGTGACCCTGCCACAGTACCTGAAACAGTACCTGCCACAGTAGCCTCTCAAACAGACGAAGCTTTAGATATGCCGCCTGAAATAGGCCCCAACAGGCGTGTAGACACCCGACTACCTACTGACGTAGCTAAGGATGACGCTTTAAAGACAGGCGCTTTAGTTAGCGATGGCGAGGCGATGATGGGCAATAATAACATGTCCGAGAACTTTGCAATGATGGCACAGGGATATCCAGGTCTAAAAAACCTGTGGTCCGATGACGTAGCTGAAACAGCCGCTAATATTACAAGCCGCTTTAAGGAAAATATTATTAGTCTGTATGATATGTCGGACAAGCTCGGCATAGCTAAAGAAAGCGCACAATGGTATGTCGGGGCAAACCGCATTGCTAATGGTTTAGCGGGTAGGTTTGGAGTGAGTGACACTAAGGCTGCGGGAGTTCTCGCTGTTATGTCCCCTCAAAAAGATTGGTTTCAGAATGTTGCACTGGGCGAACGCTTAATTAAACACCATACTGAACTGGGGCCTAATGCGCCTTGGACTACAGCTATGGACGATGTTACGATAACTGTACCACCCTCTAGAAAAAAACAGGGTAATACAGCATGGCAAGATGGTAAGAATGGGGCTGTCTTAGACAGCATAAAAGGTAAACCTTGGGGTGAGTTAGAAACTCCAATGCAAAAAGCATTATGGCTTCGTGCGTATGACCAAGCACACTTTGGTAAGGCATATAGAGAAGTAAGCCCTGAAGGCGATATCTTAAATTACGCTATTAAAAAAGATGGGGGTCAGACGCCCCTTGTCCACCAAGGATTTGGTGACATTGCCAAGGCAGTTCGTATACTTGAAGGAGATGGAACCCTTACTGCTATATCTCCTGAATTAGGTGGTAATCATAAGGTTCGTAACTTCTTTAACAATATCCTAAACCCAGACAGTCCTAACGATGTAACCGTTGATACGCATCAGATTGCGGCGGGTCTTATGAGACCCCTAGGCTCAGGTGCTGTCGAAGTACACCACGGACTAAATGGCGCAAATATTAAAGGTAATCCTAATCGCTGGTCTAATTCAGGCAAGGCCGAAACAGGTATGCAAGGCAGCTATGGTCTTTACTTTGATGCAACTACCGAAGCTGCACTACTTCGAGGCGTATTACCTAGAGAGATGCAGTCAGTTTCATGGGAACAACTAAGAACTTTATTTCCACAGACGCTTAAAAACAACAAAGAGTTTATTTCTTCTACGGAGGCAATCTGGCGGATGGTCGATGAAAAGGCAATATCGGCAGACGGCGCTCGGTCTATGATAATAGCAGAAGCTGAAAAGTTGGGCGCTGGGGGCGCTCCCTCATGGAAGACCTACAAAGGCAATCGCCGAGATGTAGGCATAGCAACCGCAGGTCTGGTTGGAGCCGCTGGTCTAGCAACCGCTGAAGAAGCTAACCAGGGTTTTGCTTCACCTAATTAAGGAAATTCAATGGACCCTATTACAGAGCATCATTACCTAAATATTGCTAATGGTAAATCTAAGAGAATGGATAATGGTAAGCTTGCTACAGTCCGTACAATAATTGTTGAGATTGAAGGAGTACCAACATTAATACCAACCGTCTGGGATGGTGAGATTGTTGATGACGAAACAGCAAAGGAATTTGCTTTAAAAAGCGGGGTTGAGTGGCCTACTCGTACTGGCCCTAACGCTGGGTCTGAGTTGGAAGCTTTTGATAAAGAACTCCACAAAAGTTTCACTGATCAAACAACTCCTGAAGCCGCGCAGAAACTTCTGGATTTTGCATTTAGAAATAAAGACGTAAACATTACTCTCCCAGAAGATGCTGCCCTTATGGACCCTATCTATATGGGGATGCCAGAGGGTACTATTATGAATGATGGCCCTGGAACTGGTCTGCGATTAACAGGTGAGACTTTCCCAGACGGCGCTCCCATGTGGAAAGCCATACCACAACCTGATCCAGTGCCATCCGAACAAGCCGTGGAGGTCAGCATACGCCCCCAATCCCGTCCCACTGAAGAATACCAGCGTCAGGAGTTTAATGCCTACAAGGATGAGCTGGTAGCAAAGGCTGACGAAGAATTTAACAACTTACCTGAGAAAGAAATCAAACTTGCAGAAAACGAATTTGCGCCGGGTGGATTAGCAACTGCCCGAAAAGGCATCACAACAAAAGAGGGCAGAGATATGGCAAATAAAAAATATCAGCGGGACGATAAGGACGCTGACACTAATGAGGATGGCATCGTTTCAACCCGCGAAGGTGAAATTGAAGATGCGCTCCAGAAGAACGAACTCGTAGAGATGTCCCACGGCGGCATGATGGGCGGTCTTATGGGCTACGATGAAGTTTCGGGTAATCCTATCCCTATTGGAGCAAGCCCTGAGAATGTTCGTGATGACATCGATGCCAAACTTTCCACTGATGAGTATGTGATGCCAGCCCACGTTGTTAAATGGCACGGCCTGAAACAAATCCAGATGATGCAAGCTGAAGCTGAGATGGGGCTAATGTCTATGAAAATGGACGGCCTTATCCAGAGTGAGGATACTCCTGAAGCCGAGGAGGAAAAAATCGAAGAGCCAGACGAGGAACTCGATATCGAAGTCGCCATGATCGAAGTGGACGACAAATTAGATGACTCTGATGAGATTAAGAAAATCTTACCGAGGACATCAGAAATGCCGCTAATGAATAAAAACAAATACGCATTCGCGGTTTAACTTGGACACCCAGCTAGTCTGGACCCAGAAGAGGTACTAATGAGTAATACAAAATATAAACGCGCCAATGCTGAAGAAAACGAATTATCTTATTCAGAGGAGATGGCCTTAGTTGCGCCAGAACCCGAACTTGGCGCTGAAGAGGAATCCTACAAAAAACGCTATCAGGATATCCAACGCCATATCCAAACTGTTCGCAATCAAAAGGACCAAGAGATTTCTCAAGTCCAAGAGCAACTGGACGCTGCTACTCGCAAGCAAATCAAGTTTCCAAAGACAGACGCAGAAGTTGAAGCTTGGGCTACCCGCTATCCAGACGTTGCTAAAATTGTGGACACTATCGCCACCAAACGCGCTAACGAAGTTCTTGCAAAGGGCGAGGCACGGCTAGAGCAAGTAGAGAAGTTTGAGCAGAGCTTAAATCGCAAGGGTGCTGAAAACCAGCTATTGGACCTTCATCCCGATTTTGCAGAAATTCGTGCGGATGCTAAGTTCCATGAATGGGTTTCCCTGCAACCATCGCAAATGCAAGACAGCGTCTATAAAAATAATACCGATGCTATGTGGGCTTCCCGTACAATCGATCTGTACAAGTCTGACAAGGGTAAGAAAAAGGTTGATCGTTCAGCCGCCCAAGCAGTAGGCCGCACTTCATCTTCTGCTCCAGCGGCAGTTGGCAAGTCAGCTTTCTCAGAGAGCATGGTCAATAAAATGTCTATCCAAGAGTTTGAGTCTAACGAGAAAGCTATTGATGCTTCCCGTGCGGCTGGCACTTTTAGTTATGACATTTCAGGTGGCGCTCGATAGCACTTAGTAGTGCAATCAACTGTTGCTTTAACTAATCTAATGTGTTATAATGAATACATTAAACAACATAGGTTTAGGACACTTTTTAGTACACCCTAATCCCTCCGACCCAGATAATACTACAAAGTCCACCAGTACGTTTGGAACCGCCACGGCGCTACTCTAAATAAACTGACACTATTGTTCATTGTCTGATTTAGCTGCTTCTAGCTTTCCAATCCCACCTAATAACGAGCCGAGTAAATTCGGATACCTCTACAGGTGTGTTCTGATTGTAGAAGTAAATCCCCAGCCATTTCATTCAAAGGAAAAACTAATGGCATTTCAATCAGCACCCGGTCACGGGTCATTACCAAACGGCAATTTTTCGAGCGTTTAATAAAGGACGCCTCTGGAAGTAATTCCAGTTGAATAACTAGGTGAATTGTCTGGGACACCCTAACGTAAAGCCGAGGGCAATCAGCAGCCAAGCCCCTTAAACGGGGAAGGTTCAACGACTATTTCGAAAGAAAGTAGAGCCAAGCGGCTCGAAGCGCCTAGCCCCTAGAAATCTAGGGTGATAAGATAGTCTCCTCTGCATGGACAACATGCAGCAGTTCATAACAGAACGGGTAGGTAATTAGCGTGACCTGCTGAAGATTAAGGATTTACTCGAAAAAAACCCAAAGTGCATTTCGCAAAGCTACTGTTGTAGGCGATATTTCGAACTCAGATTATTTTGGAGAAATTTCTTCCCAGGGTGATACGGTTAGAATTATCAAAGAACCTGAAATTTCCGTTAGCGCATATTCGCGTGGAACAACAATCAGTCCACAAGATTTGGACGATGAAGACTTCTCATTAGTCGTAAATAAAGCGAATTATTTTGCTTTTAAGATTGACGATATCGAAGAAGCGCACTCTTAATATAATGGGAGCTTTAGGGAGTAATCCCTATCGAAGAATTAGTTGAATTGTCTGGGACACCCTACCGCGTAGTGGCGGGGGCAATCAGCAGCGAAGCCTTGAAAGAGGAACGTCCAACGACCATCCCGAAAGGGAGTAGAGCCAAGCGGCTCGAAGCGGCTAACCCCTAGAAAATCTAGGGTGATAATATGGTCTTCTCTGCATAGTAATATGCAGCAGTTCATAAGAGAACGGGCAGATAACTAGCGCCATCTGTCGAAAACATGGCATGTAAACTTTATGCAACTAGCAACTGACCGGGCAGCTTATCGTTTAGCTGACCAATTTGACCAAGACGTTCTTGGTTATCTTTCCGGTTACAAGCAATCTACAATCCACGCTTCAGCAAATGCGCTGAACACTACAGCCCGTGGCGATAAAGCTGTTACCTCTGCTGGTGACAATGAGCTTTTGGCAACTATGCAGCTAAGGAAAGATAGCTTTTCAAACATTACTACTTCTTCGGCTGGTAACCACTCAATCCCAGTTGCAGCACGTCTTCCCGGCGCTACTGCACTTCCAACCGCAACAGCTTCTCCAGCGATGGTAGTTGCTCGTATGAAACGCCTGATGGATCAGCAGCAAGTTGATACAAATGGTCGTTGGTTGGTTGTAGACCCAGTGTTTATGGAACTCCTTTCAGACGAGGATTCACGTTTCATGAATGCAGACTTTGGTGAGTCCGGTGGTCTCCGTAATGGTTTAACTATTAAGAACCTTCACGGTTTCCGCGTCTATACCTCAAGCAATTTGCCAGCCGTAGGCCTAGGCGCTGGAAAAGCAGGTACGGCTAACCAGCTAACTGATTTCGGAGTCCTAGTTGCTGGTCATGACTCAGCAGTTGCTACCGCAGAAACCATCTCGAAAACGGAAATCTACCGTGATCCAGACTCATTCGCGGACATTGTTCGTGGGATGCAAGTATACGGTTCAAAGATTCTTCGACCAGAATCTATTGTAACTGCAATGTATAACGCCGCGTAGGTAAAGTAAAGGAGATTAATCTATGTCACTAGGTGATAACACATTAGCGGCTGCACGGGGTTCTTCCTCGCGAGGCCGCTCACCCTACATGGTTCAGACCGTTGTAGACTACGCAACAGCATTGACTGATAAAGGTTCTGCACTTGCAGCAAACGATATCATCCCTTGTATTGCGGTTCCAGCCGGGACACTCATTTTAAACGCAGGTATCCAAATTGATACCGTGGCCTCTTCAGGTACTACTACACTTGATTTGGGTACAGGCGTTGACGTTGATTGTTTCGTTGATGGATTTGACGCCGACAGTGGTACAGCGGCTGGCACATTTGCTATCCCCGCTGCTGCTTATAACCCGCTGATGGCGGTGGCAGCCGAGACTATCGACATCAAACTTGCCACA
>Ga0308011_10001064_pt1 | contig 12938 bp, 5 predicted proteins | sample Neamet177_FD_203144 | JGI IMG/M metagenome (GOLD analysis project Ga0308011, IMG submission 203144) | Marine microbial communities from water near the shore, Antarctic Ocean - #177 | ecosystem: Environmental > Aquatic > Marine > Unclassified | place: Southern Ocean | collected 2014-07-25
GTGGCAGGACTGGTCGTTATCGGGCAATAGAGGAGGTGCACGTGCGTGCATCTGCATATACAGTGGACACCACGCCCGAAGCGTGGGCAAAGACGAGCGCCGGCCTGTTCGCGTATTACGACCGTATCAAAGCGACTACCGACATACCCACCACGTCGCAGCAGCGCAGCATGCGTCTACTTGCCTCATCGGTAAGACGCCTACAGATATCGATACCATCCTATCATCGGGACATAGCCGATGGCATACAACTTCTCACCGAGCTGAGGGCGATTGGGTTGCGCCTGGCGCAGGATCCCGACGGATACACCGCCCTTACACAGGCAGCCGATCACCTTATGGCGGTGGCACCCCGTGGACTGATGAAAACGTACATCATGCCATTGCGCAAACTCGCGTCGGAGAGTACCGCCGGGCCTGGCACGTGGCATGACCCGTCTCGTCGCATCGATGATGGGATCTCCCATATTCGTGGCATGATCGAGACGGCGGACGTACATACCGGTATGGACGTCTACATCTACCCCAGTGGGACAATTATACGATACTCGGGCACGATTACGGGCATTGCCGATAATGCGACCTATACCGTAGCATATACGTCAGGACATACCGAGGAAGATGTACAGTTGCAACGGCTGCGGACCCGCCTGTATGCAGTGGATACGCATGTGAAGCTGGCATATCACGACGAGGTTCCCCGTAAATACAGGGGGCGCACGGGAACTGTGTATGATATCGCCGGTGGCATCTATACGATTCGTCTCGATCGTATAGAGCATGACCAATTGAAGAAGGAGAGCACTGTGTATATACCCGCTCAACGCATCAAGGATCTTGTGCAGCATCAGTTTGCCATAGACGCACGCGTGTTCGTCGTGTCGGCCAGGCCCGATGGTATAGGTAGCGGCACAGGCACGGTCGTAATATCGGATATGGAGGATCAGGCAAACGCACACGTCAGTGCCGGCTACGTGCGGGTGAAGATGGACGACGGCAGTGGTACTCGTGACCTGAAGATGTACACTGAAGTGCAACCTATGGACGATCTAGAGATAGACGGCACATGTGTAGGCGTTGAGTGGCCGGTCGGTCATACTGGTGTGCCGAGAACGGTGTTGGGTATTACTGCCGATACGGGCAAGAACACGACTACCCATATTCACATCCGCTTGGTCGACGCTCGTTTTACGAAGGACGACAGTCTATTATTGCTGAATAGGAACTGGGTGCACGCTGTCAAACCCATCGATACTTCTAAACCCACGGTGCAGAGCACCCCCTTTCATGTCGGGTATAACATACGAATTGACGGTAATGACGATATCATCATACGCATCGACATGGTGGAACAGCGGCTCTTTACGTTAATTTACCAGACATGGTGTGATTACACCGACGCGACGTTGGTAGCGGATGCTCCGATCAATGAGAGCGATGTGGTGCTGCATAAGCGTACCCAACGTATAGAAGGATATGTCAAATCCGTACACACAGACACAGGCACAGTGACAGTAAACGACGGAACCACGGGTGACGACAGCGAGGTTGCCACATCTTCTCTGGTGCGCATTAGCGTGCCGGTATCCTTCATGTTCTTTGCAGAGCATAATATGGTCCCTACCAACGCGGGAAGTACGCAAGAGTGGATCGATGCATACATGGTAACTTCCGGGCCGACCGCACTGCACGTTGCGGCGTATCACAACGCAACGGCGATACTTACCGCGTTCCACGACCATTATTCGAGTATCTCCGATATACGAGACTTACAAGACATAGAGGGCCGTACCGCACTGCATGTTGCAATTGCCCAGAAGAACTATGAAGCTGCAGAGATGCTGGTGACTGCGACAACCTGCACGATCAAGGACTCCCGCGGCAGGGTCCCCCTTATACTGGCTCTGTCCGATACCGAGGCGCCGATTACGCTACTCGAAGCCTTATTGCAAGCTACCGGTGACATTGGAGGCAACGGAGTAATGGCGAAGTTCGTGTCGCACGGAAATGTCAGATTGGTAGAGCAAGCGATCACGGCCGGCTATACTTGCCAGCCGATGGACTTGCAGGCACTCCTGACAGTAGACGATGATGATGATGACGATGATGATGCTGCCACCATGATATCGGCATTGCTGGAGAAGACCACAGATGCGGCTGATCTCATTTTGTCCGGCAGTCCCTGCTTCTTGGAGACGGCTATCACGATCGATGCGGCGGGTGTGATTAGGGCAATAGTAGCCACGTATGGCCTAGATATATTCACGGACACGACTAGGCATCCCATACATGCGCCTACCTTTCTTCACCATGCTATACACAACAGAATGGCATTGGTCATTCTAAACGAAGTGGAGCAGTCGGAGGATCTCCTCAAGGATATGCCACATGCGCATGATACCCTCCTGGACATGTGCATGTACTACAGGAAATCTACCATCGCTACCAAGATGGTGAGCATGGGCCATCCGGCCCCGGCCCCATGGTCACTCGATGTACATAAGAAGCGACTAGCGATAGACAAGGATTGGACTGCTCTATTGCGCATGTGGGAACGTGAATCGACACTGCTCACTCTCGTCCGCCAGAAAAAATGCTCTACGGATAACATCGACGCTGCTATACTAGCGTACTCGGACGACGATGAGGCCCTACGTAGCGTTCGTGATATACGTGGTGTCACTGCACTGGGCATAGCAGCAGAGAATGGCAACGCGCGTGCTGTCCGTGCACTACTCGCGGCTGGTATAGACCCGCAGCAGGGCACGAAGCTCCCGCAGGACCTCGCAAGCAAGCATGGCACTGCGATGGCAGAACTTGTAAACTACGCACGTACTACCGTCCTAGATCAGATAGAAGAAGCCCGACCAGAGAAGAGCGTGGCGAAAGAAAACGTGAGTATCGAACAACAGCTGTATGATGCGGTTAGCCGCGACAATGAGTCAGCGGCATGGACCCATACCGATGTATGGCCGCCGGGAGTGCTTGTATCCGACGCCATATACCATGCGTGTAGGTATCAGCCCGATGGTCACTTATTCAAGTCGCGCCAGGCGATCGGTATCAAGGGACACGAAGGTACCTACTACACTATAGCCGAGATCTCCGATCCCCGGCGCTCAGAACGCAGGCTCCGTATACCCGATATGCCAGATGTTGCCATCGGTACGCACCTCACAGATGCAGGCGGGACCGTTCGTGCGACTGTAACCGATATCGACAAGACATATACCTATATCCGTGCCGTAAACGCACGTATGCTGACTCTGGTGGAGAGTATCGACAACACGCAGGTGCACGTGGAGCGAGCCCGCTTGACAGAGGCATTGGGTTCCGCAATGCGCTCGCGTGCAGATAAGGTGCTGGTGATGGCTCTGATCAAACGGGGCGGATGGATGGGAAGCGAGACCATGCTGATGCACGCGGTGGCGTATGGCGACGTAGAAGTATATAAGACTATCAGGAGTCTAGCTCAAGAAGATGACGAGACCGGTAAAGTACTGTGGGCCGCCGTCGACGGACAACATGACGACATAGTGAATGCCATACTGCGTAGATATGGCGCCACCTACGTGCTTGCGATAGCGACTGAATACTGCAAACGACCTACTACACGATTTGAGACCGTGCGCGCTCTCTGTTCAGCGTTGACGAAGAACGGCGCCGAGTTGCCGTACATACCGTGCGAGGCGCCAGCGGCCTCGACCCGATTATATGGGATACCCCACGATCTTGGCGATCCGGGCATGGATATCGTGTATATGCTTGCATCGAGGAAACAGTGGCGCAGTGCACGCCTGCTGGCCGGTGAATATGCCATGCAGTCCAGACACAGCGAGATGGGGGTCGTTGCGCTCGCAGCACACTACCGGAAAGCACGCGACCATGGCACCGTCATCATCGAGGACTTCTTATACACGCTGGGACCGGAGGATGTGCAGGCGCTGTACACCCATCACATCCGCGAGCGGCCTGGGATGGTCCCAGCGGCGACGATCCAGCAAGCGTTCCTACAAGTTCTCCATGCTGCTGGAGATGGCGAGTCGACGACCAGCTACAGCGCGGACTGGCTTGCGCAGGGTGCGTCCTCCATCCCCGTTGAGTATCGCAGGGATATGGTGGTACGCGCATATGCCGAGTATTTCATGGCCGTCGAAGCACACTACAATGCAGACGTGCCAGAGATCCGCAACAAAATGGCAGACTGGATCACTACGCAGGATACTAGGTATGCGCGCGACACCTACAGCAGCTTCGAGGACTACTATACGCATATGCGCGAAGCGAAACGTAGCGTAGCCGCCCCCGGCACGTCTACACCGGCAAAAAGGACCGCAGGCGAGCAGCTAGAGGTCGAGTATAATGAGGCCGATGCTGAACTCGATGTCCTACTTCATTCGGCTGACGCAGAGGCGGATCTCGATGCTATATACCGTGCCGGAGTCACTATGCGCCAGCTATACGCAGTCGAACAGGTGGATAAGAAGGTGCTACTGACACTACGTTCGCTTAACACTGATCGGAATGCATCATTCTCAACGAACCATCAACATTACGCGCTACTGGACCGTCTCATCTATGGATTCATATCTAGCGCCATCAGTAAGCATACCGGTGAGGGACCGGGACCCACGTGTACAGTCGCGAACTTGAAGGCCATGGTGGACATCTACACGGCAGATAGTACAGCTACCCTATTCGCCGCGCTAGACCCCAAGAAGAAAACAGCGTCGAAGGCGATCAACGCCGCCTGGCTCAGCTTGAAACATAAGACGGAGCCGGTGGGTGGGATGGAGAGTGATGCGGAGAGTGATGCGGATAGTGGTGCGGGTAGTGATTCGGGTAGTGGTGCGGGTAGTGGTGCGGATAGTGATGTGGACCCGGTGCCGTCGCCTTCACGGGCATTCGTCAGCCAGCGTGCGGCGAGGCAGCGGCAGACGCGGCAGAAGAAGCTGGCGGCGGCGGGTACGAAGGCGAAGAAGAAGCTGGCGGCGGCGGCCAGGAAGGCGGAGAGGGCGGCCGCGAAGAAGGAGAGGGCGGATACGAAGAAGGCGAAGAAGGAGAGGGCGGCTGCCGCGAAGGCGGAGAATGATAGCGCGGCGGCGGAGAAGGCGGAGAAGGAGAGGGCGGCCGCGGAGACGGCCGCGGCGGATGCGAAGAAGGCGGAGAAGGAGAGGGCGGCTGCCGCGAAGGTGGAGAAGGATATCGCGACGGCGGCCGCGAAGGCGGAGAAGGCGGCCAGGAAGGCGGAGAATGCGGCCGCGGAGAAGGAGAAGGTGGATGCGAAGAAGGCGGAGACGGAGAGGGCGGCGGCCGCGACGGCGGTGAAGAAGAGGGCGGCGGCGGAGAAGAAGATGACGGATGCCGCGGCGGCGGCGGAGAAGAAGAGGACGGATGCCGCGGCGGCGGCCGCGAAGGTGGCGAAGAAGAGGGCGGAGGCCGCGACGGCGGAGGAGAAGAAGAGGGCGGATGCCGCGGCGGAGAAGGCGGCCGCGGCGGAGAAGGCGGCCGCGGCGGAGAAGGAGACGGCGGATGCCGCGACGGCGGAGGAGAAGAAGAGGACGGATGCCGCGGCGGCGGAGGAGAAGGCGGCGAAGAAGAGGGCGGATACCGCGGCGGCGGAGGAGAAGAAGAGGACGGATGCCGCGGCGGAGAAGGCGGCCGCGGCGGAGGAGACGAAGAGGGCGGATGCATCGAAGAAGGAGAAGGAGAGGGAGGCCGCGGAGGCGGAGGCCGCGGCCGCGGAGCAGAGCGCGGAGGAGGCCGCGGAGGAGGACACGGAGGAGGACACGGAGGCGGCGGCCGCGGAGAAGAGCGCGGAGGAGGCCGCGGAGGGGGACACGGAGGAGGACACGGAGGCGGCGGCCGCGGAGAAGGCCGCGGAGGAGGCCGCGAAAGCGGCGGAGAAGGCCGTGAAAGCGGCGGAGGGGCTTGCGGCGAGTACGGTGGATACACCGCTACACCGGTTAGTGCAGTGGACATCCGATGCCCCTGCGGATGCGGTGGTAGTGGCGCATACGGGGCGAAATGCGGCCGACATGTCAGCAGAGGAGCGAGAAAAGGAACGCAAGAAGACGGCGCATCTGAAGTGGGATGATGAAGCAGGCATACCTCAAGTAACATGGGATAAGCAGTCAGCGAGGGAGGTCAAGACGCAGCGTCTTACCGACACAACAAGGAGCGAGCTTAGATCGACAATAGATGACGCTAGGCGTATTATTGCCCGCGCAAGCACGAACGCTAATAACGATGTAGACAACGTTAAAGACGCCATAGAGGCTGTGATAGCCTATGACACGCTACGTGCCCATCGCGGTATCCCAGTGACGAATAATTGGGTGGTGAGAACGATGGTGAAATTGAAAGCGAGGTCGCAGCGTAGCGCGACGGCAATTGCATACAATACCGAATACAAGCCTCGCGGCGACGACGTGAACGACCTTCTACAGGCATATAGGAATACCCAACGATCCACGCGCGTACACAAGGCCATCTATTCCAATATTATAGGTCGTCTGGAGATTGACGTGACAACCGTACACATGACAGATATGAAGGCAGAATACGATACGCTCATGGCCGCGCAGGACACGTCCGACGAGATGGTGCAATTACGTGTAGCGTATATCCTGGCAATTCGACAGCATATCGAGACGCGTGCGGGGCATGCGTTGACCACCGACGCTGCCATCCACATGCAACTGGTACTTGTGGAAGATGCCATGGCTGATCATATCCATGCAGCATGGACTGCGTGGGCAGATCATGACCGTACCGCCGCCGAAGGCGATGCCGCCGCCGATGGCGATGCATTTGTACAGTTATGTGCCACCTATGTAAAGGCTGGTATAGCCATACCAGTCTGGACCGAAAGACAGATAGATGCAATAAGGAATCCGTCCCCATCTACACCGAAGCCGTCGATACGAGACCGCCACCGCTTGAGTAGCGCACGTGCCAGGGCCGACTCCGTCGTTGAACTGTCAGATGCCTTGCGGCTCCATATGATGAAGCTCGTGCAATTGTACATCGATCCTAGAAAAGCTGACTTTGCCGCGATAGCGGCCCAATTGGCGGAACACGGCGCCATGGGCTACACTGAAGCCCGTATAGCAGCGGAATACGTCACAGTGGACGCGCCGGTAGGCGCCCTAGATGAGGATACGTATACCGAGAGCTACAATACGTTCAAAGACAAATTGGATATGACCGTGAAGACCGCATATGAGTTGGCAGGACAGGGCCATCTCGCCGGGTACTTTCTGACGAAGGAGGTCAAGGCACACCTGCTGCTGTATAACGACGGTATAGACCGACTGGACACGGGCACTGACACGGAGGTGCACTACTACATACCTACTGCTGCCGCACAGCAGGATGGTATCACCGATGCATTAACAGAGTCGTACCAGAAGGCCAGTGGCATACCGGATCTGCTCACGTACACCGCTATGCTTAACCGGATGGAAGCGCAAGTCCCCTACCTTGTCAAAACGCGGCGACGCACTGCGCTCCTTCGATCAACGGTCCTCATGTCTGTCATATTTCATAACCGTGCCCTACGCGGTTATGCGGAGGAGTATAAGACAAGCACCGAGCATGCGGGGTACCGTAATGATATGATGATGGCCATACATGGCAGTATGGAGAGTACAGCACGCCTCGCCGATGCAGCGATCGTATACAGCACAGCACATCAGTACTTCTTGCGCAATGCACAGGTACTTTCTACGAGGGTTGCGGATATCGGGAAGTGGAAGTCAGTATGGTACGAACCAGGAAGTAAGCCACGCATGGCGGAGTCGCTGCAGATGCTGCTGTGTGGACAAAAACCCGACATTCCCGACGACAGGACGAGCCGACGCTATGCACGATACAAGACGCTATGTGAGGCACTGGGTTTAAGCGAAAGCGACGATCTAGTCGCCGTAACAAATGTACTGCCCATGCCGGATACCACATGGGAGTATGTGAATGCCGCGATAGAGACCACAATGGCGTATCACATGCTAACGCCGGCAAACAAAAAGCCAGTGCGGAAGCCAAGAACGCCGATAGCCAAAAAGATAGTGTTCACATCTGCACGAGGGCGGACGTCAAGTACGCCGCCACGTACGCCGGGACTTGAGGAAAGGTACCAAGCCGTAGTGCGTGATATGCGTGCGGGTGGCTTGAATATCCCGGTCACTTTAGGTAAAGCCTATACTGCATATAGGACTAGATCAACACGTGGAACCATAACGGCGCTAAATGACGCGTTGGTATCGGCACAGGCTATGCTAGGTAGTGCGGCGTCAGTAGTATCTTCGCCGTGGGGGAAGCCGCCCGTATGACCAGGACCCGCCATTCATAAACAAGGTATACCAGCCCACATGGCGCTGCATGCGGCTGTGGTCGGGCCCGAGCTGCGTTCGTGGCAAAAAGAAGGGTGCGTGCTCGAGCGGGGGCTCGAACCCCGGGCCAGCAGCTCATAAGACTGCCACTCTACCAACTGAGTTACAAGAGCGTGTGCTGCTAATAAACGGTAAACCAGCTCGTGTATTTATAGAAGATGCTAGGCGCGCACAACGTCGGTGTGATGCGCGCTGTAGCAGGTGCCGGCGCTGTCGCGCAGGGTCAGCAGGCCGCTGATCCCGGTGTGGAAGCACGTCACCGCGCGGTACGTGCAGTGCAGCTGCTCCTGTGCCTGCAGCTGCTGCAGCAGCGCGAGCCGCTTGCTCGCGTTCCAGCGGTGCGCGCGCCACGCCACGAAGGGCAGCCGGTGCGCCAGGATGTGCACGACGTCCCCGTGGCCGACGCGCATCAGGTGTACACCGGCTTTGGCACGCGGCATGCTGGCGAATAATGACAAAAAAGTGGAGATGCCGGGACTCGAACTCGGGACGAAGGCGGGGCTGTCCATACTCAAATCCCTCTTTGACGCCAGGCCTACTCACCCCCACGCATCTCACTCGAGGCTCGAGGTCACCGTCCTCTTCACCGGATCGTAGGCCTCGCCGCCAAAGCGCTCGCACAAGAGCGCATCGGGGCACCCGGGCAGGTCGGCCGCGTGCGTCCCGAGCGGCAGGCAGGCGTCGTACAGGGCATCCAGCTGCCACATCAGCTCGCGCAGGCCGGTGCCGGACACGCGCACCTCGGCATACCCCCCGTGCGCGTGCGGGATGGCATAGGTGCCGTCCTGCTGCGGCTCGATGCGGCCGGCGCGCACGCCGAGCACGACGGCCTCCGCATCCGTCGTGTAGACCATCGACGTGACCGCGCGCTGCGGCGCATCGAGGTGCAGGCAGCCCTCGTAGACCGAGAACGCGCCGAACATCAGCTCCCGGTCGATGGCGCACTCGATGCCCAGCCGCGCGCGCAGCTGGCTGCACGAGATGGGCATGGCCCACGGGTTGCCCTCCAGGTAGTCCTCTGCCACCAGGTGCGCCATGGCAGTGCGGACCGACGTGGCATGGAAGACCACCGTCGGCGTCAGCTCGCCATCCATGCTGGCGCACAGCTGCAGCAGCATGCGCGTGTGGGCAGCAACGCCACGCAGCGCCACCGCTGGCCCGCCGATGCCCTGGCACTCCAGCAGCTGCGCCCCTTTGTGCACATGCAGGCCCGCGGCGCCCATCGCGGTGATGATTTCCTCGAGCAGCGCTGTGGCACCGCCCGTGCAGGTGAGCGAGGGGAACACGAGGCAGCGGCGGCGCCCGTACTGCACGCGCAGGCCGCGGACGGTGACCGTGTGCTTCAGCGGCTTCAGCAGGTGCTGCGCGACCGCGTAGGTGGAGCAGGTGGTGCGCAAGACGGCGCTGCCCGGGCGCAGCTCGGTGATGCTGAAGTCGCCCAGCCAGCAGGTGCCGTACTTGCCCAGCGCAGGCGTCGACCGGCCGCGGCACCTGGACGGCTTCTCGAGCTGCTCGGCGACCGCCGTCTCGTGCGACACGCGCTGGCCGTTCTCCAGCAGGAAGGTGCCCGTGCCGTACTCGTACGCCGCAATGGCCGAGCCGAAGAGCGCGTATCCCATTGCATCGCAGGGCAGGACGCGCGGGTGCGGGCCCTTGACCGGAAGTAGCACATCTGCCATCGCGCGCGCGTGCACGTGTGTGGTTGTTATGAGCGAGCGAGCGAGCGAGTGAGCGAGCGAGTGTCTCCAATATTGATCCCACCTCATTCGTGCTCGCTCGCTCGCGCGTGCGCTCGCTCGCTCATTTCGAGTCCTCATGAGCGACCAGCTGGCGGTGCTTCACCAGCGCGCAGCCGCCGTCTACCATGCCGCCTGGTGCATGCCGCGGTGGGGGTTCCACCATGGCAAGAATAGCACCCTCATCGTGCTGCCGCCCGCCACCTCCATGGCCATCGACGCCGGCAGCACGGCGGTCGCGCTCGGCGACATGACCGCGAAGGTGCTGAACCGCGGGACGGCGCTGGCGGTGGATGGCAACGTGCACTCGCTGCTGCGCATGATGAGGCCCGCGCGCGAGAGCATCACCATCGCGAAGGGATACACCAGCGCGCATGTCAACGTGGGCAACTTCCTGACGGAGATGCACGTGGCGGTGGGCATCGAGCCCGAGCGCATCTTCGTGCACATCGCAGCGGGGGGCGACATCGACGTCGCGCTCGCGCCCTCCGTCGCATGGGTCGACCCGCTCGTGCGCCGCTGCCGCATGGACTGCATATGCGCGCAGAACTTCCTGCTCAAGTACAGGATCGGCGGCGTGCCGATGGCGACGCTGCACCGGCTGTTCGGGACCTACAGCTACACGCAGGACCCCGAGGGCACGGCGGACGCGCTCGCGCCGTTCCTGGCGCCGGTGATCCTCATGCAGGACGGCGTGCCCCTGGCGCGCGCCTTCTACCACAACACGGTGGCGGAGCTGCTGGACACGCTGCCGCCCGCGCCGGTCTACCTGCACGGCGTGCAGCTGCGGCGCTGCTCGGTCTGCCTGTGGGAGCTCAGCCCCCGCAGCCATGGCGTCATCGACCTGTGCGCGGCGCCGCCGGCGGACACCGAGACGCGCACCATCATGGGCGGCGACGTGCAGCTGCCCCGGGGGCACGACGTGCCGGCGTTCGTGCCCTGCGCGTTCTCCATCACGGCCAACGCATTTGCGCCCGCCCTGCGGCACATGCCGCAGCAGCTCGCTGCGCTCGCGCCGCCGATCCCCACCGCGCTCTTCCTGGCGCAGCTGACGCAAGGGGAGCCCATGACCATCTCGCTCGCGCAGTGCATCTTCCGACACCTGTCGGCGCACTACGTGCCAGAGGTGCTGCGGGACGTGCTGATCAGCATGGCGCTGCCGACCCAGCACGATGCGATGGCGATCGCGCTGGGCGCGCAGTCCCGATTGCCCGTGCACATCTCCTTCGAGACCTATGTCGCCGGCGTCGCACTGAGCCTGCGGTAGCGGGCATGGGACATGATATCCGGCATGCGCAGGTCCGATGGCAGCGGCTTTTGGCCCTCGACCATCGTGATGGCGGCGATGGTCATATCTTTGGGCGCCAGGCGCTGGGCGGCTAGCATGACAGCGCCCGGGTACGTGCTCGCGGATGCTGCACCACGCGTCGCGATGTCCACGACGAACATGCCTCCTAGCATCTGCACCGTGCCGCTGTACGTCACCCTGCGCATCGTGAGCTCCAGGGGGACGGGAGCCTCTCGGATCAGCACCGCTTGCTGGTGCAACATGGTGGGATCCTCATTCACCTTGTCGATGAATAAAAAGCTGCACACCAGAAAGGCGGATACCCAGTAGATCGGGACATTTCCCGACGCATAGGCGCAGGCGATCATGCTGTTGACGATGCCTGCGATCAGGTCCTTCCAGGCCAGCGTCATGGTCCATCGGGCATTCGCGTTCACCATGATGCTGTTGGCGCTGCCCCAGGCCAGCAGCGCGACGCCAGCACCCCAGGCCATGCTGCGGCCGTAGCTGCCGCGCTCAACGCCGACAGACAGCGCGTACGCCGTGCCCAAGTAGCACAGCATCGCGACGACCCGGTGCCGCGGCGCGTCGAAGCGGCGGTACAGCATGCCGGAGAGGTACTTGTGCCACACCAGGTCGTACGCGACGAGACAGAGCAAGATCTGGGCATACATGCCACCATCGAAGGTAAGGGACAGCGAGTACAGATGGCTCTTCATTATATCGGCGTATGCGGCTGCCGCGTATATACTCTAGACCCAGCGTAAGCCGGTTTCGTAGCGACGCCGGCCACGGGCCAGCAGCACGGTGTGCTGGTCCTGGGCCTGGTCCCGGGTATGGACCTGGACCTGGTCCCGGTCCCGGTTCCGGAGATGGACCTGGCGCTGCTTTCTCGAGCGGCACATGCAGGAAGCCACCACGACCAGCAGTCCCGCCGCGACGATGCCATACAGCAGTGGCCCGCTGTTGGCCACCTCTGCCGTGCGAGGCGTCGGACCAGGGGTCGGAGCCGGGGTGGGGGCTGGCGTTGGCGGCGTGGGAGCGGGGCTCGGGCTGGCGGTCGGGGCCGGTGTGGGAGCGGGGCTCGGGCTGGTGGTCGGGACCGGCGTCGGAGAGGGGCTCGGGCTGGCGGTCGGGGCCGGCGTGGGAGCTGGTGTTGGCGGTGTGGGAGCGGGGCTCGGGCTGGCTGTCGGGGCCGGTGTGGGAGCGGGGCTCGGGCTGGTGGTCGGGACCGGCGTGGGAGCGGGACTCGGGCTCGCGGTCGGCGCCGGCGTGGGAGCGGGACTCGGGCTCGCGGTCGGGGCCGGCGTGGGGGCTGGACTCGGGCTCGCGGTCGGGCTGGTGGTCGGGACCGGCGTGGGAGCGGGACTCGGGCTGGTGGTCGGGACCGGCGTAGGAGCGGGACTCGGGCTCACGGTCGGAGCCGGGGTGGGGGCTGGACTCGGGCTCACGGTCGGCGCCGGTGTGGGGGCTGGACTCGGGCTAGGGGTCGGGGCCGGTGTGGGCACCGGTGTTGGTGGC
>Ga0308011_10001065_pt1 | contig 12925 bp, 8 predicted proteins | sample Neamet177_FD_203144 | JGI IMG/M metagenome (GOLD analysis project Ga0308011, IMG submission 203144) | Marine microbial communities from water near the shore, Antarctic Ocean - #177 | ecosystem: Environmental > Aquatic > Marine > Unclassified | place: Southern Ocean | collected 2014-07-25
ACAAGACAACTAGCTAAGATGACTAGGAAGTCTTTAGCTTATGCATTAGAAGGACAGCCTGTAAAGATTAAGATGGCTTTAGATATATTGTTTGATGAAGACCCACGTGCTTACATAGATGCAATAGCTAAACTAATGAACTATGCAATGCCTAAACTATCATCAACTGAGATTAAAAGAGATTCAGAAACTAAGATTGAAATCAACTTAAACGAAGGAGCAACACTTGAAGATATTAAAAATCAAATTAGAGGACTTGAAGAAGCAGAAGATATTGACTACACAGAATTAGATGAATAAAAAAGCATTACTGAAGTTTGCACTAGAAAAGAAACTATGCGAGATGAGTTTCTATGAGTTCTTTAAAGCAGCGTGGATTGTAGTAGAACCATCAGTACCATTATCGACTAATTGGCATCATAAGTATATATGCGACTTATTACAGGAAGAATGCGAAAGAGTAATAGCTCAGAAGCCTAAAACTAAAGATGTTATTATTAATGTGCCATTTAGGAGTACGAAATCATTGATAGTAACTGTTATGTTTCCTGTATGGGCTTGGATAAAATCACCTAAGCTAAGATTCATTACCTCATCATACTCCGCAACACTATCTATTGAACTAGCAACTAAGAGTAGAGATATTATATTTAGTGATTGGTTTAAGAGAAGATGGGGAGATGTATTCCATATTAAGAAAGACCAGAACTTAAAAGAGAGATACGAGAATAACTTTGTAGGAATGAGGAGAGCAACATCAGTAGGTGGAACTGTTACAGGGCAAGGTGGGGATTTTTTGATAGTGGATGACCCTTTATCACCACAGATGGCGAGTTCTGCAACAGAAAGAGAGAACGCTAACGAATGGTATAGGACTACATTCTACTCTAGGCTTAATCAACCAGATATTGGAGTAAGGATTATAATTATGCAAAGGGTACACGAGGAGGACTTGACAGGATTCTTATTAGGCAGGGAAACTAGATTAAAGTATAAGCATATCTGTATTCCTGCTAAAAGTGGTGATAATAACATAAAACCTGCATACCTAGAGGAGTTTTACGATAAAGATACAGGATTGTTCTGGGAAGATAGGTTTAGTCAGAGTACATTAGATGATTATAGGAGTGCATTAGGTAGTTATGGCTATGCAGGACAACTACAACAAACACCAACACCACTAGATAGTGGGATGATTCATAAGGATTGGTTTAAGGTTGATAGGTATAGAGTTGAAGATGCGATAGTTAATTTCGTTATTGACCCTGCATATACTGCTGACCAGAAGAATGACCCCTCTGCATTGCTAGCATATACCTATAAAGATAACAAATGGCAGATAGTAGACTGTGTTAATGTGTATAAAGAGTTCCCTGACCTAGTGAAATTCATACAACAATGGGTGCAGAAGAATGGATATACCAATAGAAGTAGAATATATGTAGAACCTAAAGCATCAGGTAAGTCTATTGTCCAAACTCTAGTAAGAGAAACAGGGCTTAATGTTAAAGAAGATAAGCCACCAACTAAAGACAAGGTAGCAAGGGTGAGTGATGTAAGTGCATCTTTAGAGAGTGGTAGAGTGAGCATACTGAATGGTGATTGGAATGATGAGTTTCTTGACCAATTAGCTAAGTTTCCTGCAGCTAAACACGATGATATGGTAGATTGCTTAGTAATGGCAGTAAACAAGGAGATTTGGAGTGGTGGAGGCAAGGTTTTATATTTCTCATAATAATTTTGAGTTTGTTGAAAAACTGTGAAAGTATTTCATAGTTAATTTACTATTTTTGGCTAGTTTTGATTAATTACAAAAAAATTATCAGAAAATTATGAAAAAGACAGATATACTTTACTTAAACGCAGGGCATCAAGAGGTTGTCGAGGTGCTTATGGATGATGTTAAGAAAATAATGTATTATGCTACAGAAGATGAGATTGCAGGTAAATATCAGGACTTCATAAACATAATTGATTCTGTTTATTTATATTCTAATAATTTCCACGATACAACACTAAAGATTGAAGGTGATGATGGAGTAATGGCTGAGTTTATATTTTTAATACCTAATATGTTGTTTTATACTGCTATTGGGTTTCTTACTGCACTAAAGACAGATGGAAATAGCGATAGTATGGCTGTGCATTTAGAAAAGATAGGAAGTTTATGTGAGAATTCTACAGGAGAATTAGCAGATGTTCTTATAGATGCTACTGATAAAAAGAGATTACTAGAGGATATGCTTGAAAGTGAAACAATTAAAAACTAATATATGGTAGAGATTCAGATTGAAAAGAAGTCGTACGAGATTCCAACAGAGTGGAAGGACATTACACTAAGGTATTGGTGTGGATTATACGCAATTATCAGTCAATATACTAAAAAAGACGAGGAAGGTAACATTATTGAGCCAGAACATTCAGAAGTAGATTTGCTGAAGATGAATAGAGATATATTTATGTATCTTACTGGGTTAACTCAAAATGAGATGAATAGACTTGATGTGGATAGTGTTAATGATGCTGTAGCTACATTCTCTAGTCTTTTAGAGGAATACAAGCCTAAAGGGATAGAAAAGTTTGAATTAGATGGTGAGGAATACTTATTTCCAAAAGAATTTTTAAGAAGGAATACATTTGGAGATTATATTGAGTCTACTCACTTAGATAGTACGATAGAAATAATGAAACATGGAAGGTTTGATGTTTTACCTGAGCAAATGGCTATATTGTGTAGGAGAGCAGATGAGGAGTATGATGATGATGCAATACCAGAAAAGACTGAGAAGTTTAAAGAGTTAAGTATGGATTTCGTTTGGGAGTTCAGTTTTTTTTTGACAATGCAAAGCGTAAAATTAACTCGGACTTTCCAAATGTTTTTGGGGAAAACAGAGGAGGAGGTGGAAGTGGAAAAGGTAAAGTTTCTACAGTTGGACTCTATAACAGGTTCATAAAACCATATGGATGGCTTAACAGCCTGTATATGGTAGCAGAGAAGGGAATATTTAGAATAGAAGGTTATAATGACATTGATAGCGTGAAAGAAACAAATTTATATAAAGTGTTAACTTACTTGAGCTACAATACTGCTAAGAACGACTATGAAATTGCTGTACAAGAAAAGATACATAATAAAAATAATATAGCACAATAATATGGCAATAACAAGACTAACAGATATAATAACTGTATTTGACAGCAAATGGACATATGGAGATGTAAAGTTTGGCTATAATGGAGAGGTTAATCAAGACCACGACACTAAGTACCCATTAATGCTAGTTACACCACCAGAATCAATAATGCCAGTCATATATGATGGCAGAGAGGAGTATTCATTTGAAATAAACTTTTATAACTTATACTCTCAAGCAGCTCAATCAGCAGTAACACTACAAAAGAGATGGGATAACTTACAGGATTTGTCCAACGAATGGTTGGATATGGTTCTTAAAAAATACCAAGATGTAACTGTAGAGGCTTACCTTAATGATGAGAGTATTGAGATTGAAAGAATTAAAGACACTCAGAACGATAAGCTAGTTCAAATCAAGTTAGTATTCACAATGAGTGCATTTACTATGTGTTTCCGACCTGTATCTAACTACCCATCAGACTTTGCAGATTTAGTAGTATGGTTAAGAGCAGATAGTGGAGTAACATTTGATATACCAACAAAAAGAGTGAGTGCTTGGGCTGATGGCTCAGGTAATAACAATGATGTAGGTGCATCAAATAAAGCTAGTCAACCATTAAGGAATGGATATGATGGAGCTAACGATAAAGCATATATCGGTTTTGATGGAATTAAGAACGCAATGTTATCTAATATTAATTGTCCTATATCTTCTGGTTTCTATACAATATTCACAGTTGCAAAACAAAATAAATTCAGTACTGATAGGCTTAGTGTATTTAATTATAAAAGTGGGAGCATTGAATTAAATGTTGGATTTAATGGTAATAGACACTCATCATATATTACAAATGGAGCTTCCTTTGCTTTTTATGACTCAGAAGTTTCTAGTGAGTATGCTATCTTAGCAACTAGCTTTGATGGTACTTCAGGAAGATTAACTACTAGTGTGAATACAGGTATTAATTCTTCTAGTGTAGTATCAGGATGGGATGATTCTATAACATTTGATTCAGCTACATTTAATATCGGTATTAGAGAAGATATTGATTTCTCAAATACAGATATTGAGGAGATTATAGTTTACAATAGAGAGTTAAGTACTAGTGAAAAATCAGATATTAAAGGTTATCTAAATTTAAAATATAAAATATACTAAGATATGACAGCGATAAGTGGTTCGGTGAGTTGGGGTATAACTCCGTTTGGTACTAGTGGTAGTAATTTAGCTACAATGAGTTGGGATTATAGACGTAATTACCTTAAAAGTGCAAATGACCAATTAAGATACCAAGTTCAATGGTCTAATGGGACTTCTATAAACGAAGAAATTGAAGCTAGTTCGGAGGGGGATATTGTTAACGTTGTGTTCAAGGTAGAAGCAAGTGTTGACGATATAAATTGGAATACTCTTGGAACTATTAAAAAGTCAAGAGATATTACCAATAGGCAGTATAATAATGGGGATGTTCCTGACCTTCATAGATTTACTATAGATATAAGTCAATTAGTTTCTGACCAACTATCATATAGTTTATGTCCTATAAATAAAGGAACTTGGCAGAGTAATTATTATGGAGGTATGAATGGTGGTCTTACAATGCAAGATAATGTTATTGGTGGTTCAGCACCTACAGGGACTGCTATAAGTCAATATAATGTTTCTGATAATGGAACATTTAGAAGGGTTAAAGTTTCTGCAACTTTCAATGTGCTTAATAGTGATAAAGATGTAGTTACTGCTACTGATGGTAGTTCTGACTTTGTTCTTAATGCAAATTCAATCACCAGTATGATAAACTCAGTAAATCAATTTGAGAAAGATTTAGTTTATTATAACACCTCATATAGCATAGGCTCTAGTTCTAACAATAAATATAGATTCCTAACAAGATGTCCTAATTGGAGTGGAGGTGGTGTTGTTCCAGATTTCAAAAAACCTGTAAGGATAGGTGAACAAGCAGAATGGTTGCAATTTTATATAAGAGAAAATAACTATGATGGCATTAGAGACCCTTCAGGTACAGATGGAGATGCTGTTGGTGCTACAGCAATTAAAATAGTTACTTATGATGCGGATGGAGTAGAAAATACTTTTTATTTAAGAGATTTTGAAGATAATATACTTACTACAATAAGCAATACATATACATATCAAGAAAACATCCAAAATCAAATGTTTGTTCAAAATATATCACCTGACTATATCATAAATAGTGGTAATGTTTATATAGTAGATAATGACAGGGATGCTGGTGGAGGTAATTATCCATATTGGGACGCTTATACTGGAACTACAATAACAAATAATACTATTTATTACGAGGCTTATTTAATTAGAAGAAGTATGTTTAATGCAGGCGACCCTGCTGTACTTGAAGGAAGGTCTACTAAGATTTATAAATACACTATAGATAGAGAGAGCGAGAATATACCTTATGGATTTGTTAGATTTCATTGGTTGAATTCATTAGGAGGTATTGACAGCTATACTGCAAAAAGAGATGTAGTTGAGGGATTGACTATAAATAGAAGTGTAGTTGAGAGAAAGAGTGGTGATAGGACTTGGTATCAAGCTAATTCTTGGGCTACTAATAGTACTGAATCAATAGTTGCAAATTCTACAGAAGGTAATAATGCTTATATTTCTGACACTATGAGGGGTGGGGATATATATAAAGGAGGTAGAGAGGTTTCTAGTTTAAATGCTGATAGAGTACAAAGTGTATACACTGAGCCATTAAATAAATCTGTAGCTAAATGGTTAGAGGAAATTCTTTTATCTCCTAATGTATGGATAGAGATGGACACAGACGCTACTAGCAAAGGTAATGCTTCAAATCCATATTTAAGACCATCAACAAAAGAATACATACCTGTTATAATAACAAATAGTGATATTGAAACTGTTAATCAAGAAAATGGTTTAGTTAAGTTTAACATAGAGTACACTTTAGCTCATAAAGTTCAAACACAAAGAAACTAATATATGTCAGTAAAAATTGAGATACTAGATTACAAGTATAGTACAGGAATTAATTTAGTTGATGTTAATCAGGCTTCATCTGTTTCTGGATGGACAGTAAACTCACCAACAAGTGCTAGTTGGGATGGGAGTGGTACTGGTACTACACATTTAAGTGATATATCATCTTCATCTTTAATAATAGGAAGAACTTATAATCTATCATTTAGTATCACTAATAAGACTGGTGTGTCTACTATGGGTTTTTCATCATCTAGTGGAGTATCAACAGCAGCACGTTCTGATGTTAATGGTGCTTTTTCTCTTACTTTTGTTGCTACAGGAACAAGTTTTCCTGACTTATATGGTCAGGATAACAATAGTGGTACTATATCAAACATAGTAATAACAGAGGCAAATGTTATAGATTGGGATAACAGTGTAGTAGGGGAGTTAGATGTTACGGATAATTCTGAATTTCCTCTAGCAATGACATTTCAGATTTCAGACTTCAAGGATTTGACATCAACAAGTGGAGATTACAGTAAGACATTTAAAGTTCCTGCAACAAAGAATAATAATAATATCTTCAAACATATATACATACCGAATATATATATTGACAATAATGTAACTAGTAAAAAATCTTGTAGGGTAATATTTAACAATCTTTATTCTTTAGTAGGATTAATACAAGTAGATGGAGTGGGGGGTTATGGAGAAACACCATCTTATTATAACTGTGTTTTTTTTGGAAGCAATCTAAGTTGGGCGAGTGATATGCAAGATTCAAAGATGAATGAAATAGAGTGGGGGATTGGAGGTGATGAACTTACATATAATAAAGAGAGTATTGTTACTACTTGGCAAGATGAAGATTGCAATACATCACCATCATCTTACATAGTATACCCAATAACATCTTATGGAGATTATAATGCGCTGGGAGAATCAGGAACAATACAGCTTTTAGATACTGCTTATGATGCAGGTGTTGGTACATCTTCTTCTATGCTTGGTTATTATGGGTTTTTAGAATCAGGTGATACTTATGGAACACCACCTCCTGTAGCGGATTGGCGACCCTCAGTATTCGTAAAGAATACACTAGATAAGATATTCGAAAAGATTAATTACAGGATAAACTCTACGTTTATGGAAACGGATATGTTTAAAAAGTTAGTGTGGTTATTACCAAACTTTAAATACAATAATCCTGACGCTAGAGTTCTTAATTATTCCGTTAGAAGTTTATTTAAAAATGAAGTTGCTCTTATAGCTGCTAGAGCTGGATATGATACTGTTTATGATGATGGAATCCAAAGTTTCACCAGAAATCCTATAAGTCAAACTAATGCAACTGTTGGTGATGGTATCAATAAGGGTAATTACTATTTTAATGGTTTTGGTGCAGCAGAATTTGATATGAGTGCTGATAATATGACATTCAGTTTAGGTGAAAGTGCATATGTTGATTTAGGTGATAACTATATAACAATAGGGGAGTATGGAGAGTATTTAATATCTTTAAGTGGTCTGCAGTCAAGACTTGCTTTAGGATTTAAGGGAGGTGGTAATTCAGAAACTCTTGATTCAATGCACACAGCTGTTAATCTACAAGTTCTGACTGTTGGTAACACTAATACTACCACATCTTGGAAGAATTTAGATATTGGAACAAACCAACTATCTCCTACTAATATTGGTAATACTAATACTGTTAATTCAGCAACATCTGCTAATACAGAATATAAAGCATTAGGTGATATTTCTTTAAAGCGTTATTTCAATAAAGGAGATAAGATAAGATTAACCTTAGGTATGAGATTACATTCATCAAGTGATTCAAATCAAAATTTCGGACTTATCGTTTTCTTTAAATCTGTTGGGGGGGTTTTTAATTTAGAATTGAACCCAATGAATGTTGCATATGGTCAGACTTACAACTTAAATGATGTTATTAATTCTGATTATAAGCAGATAGATTTTATTAAAGGTATTTCTCACGCATTTAATCTTCAAATGACTACTGACGAAAGTACAAGGACTATAAATATTGAACCATTTGATGACTTCTACAAGCCTTATTCAGAAGCATTAGATTGGACTTATAAATTAGATAGAAGTAGTGAAACGAGTGATAAGTGGCTTGGAGGTGATTTAAAGAGAAATTTAGTTTTTAAATACAAGAGTGATGATGCTGATAATAAAGTAAAGTACAGAGGTGAGGAGTTCTTTCTTAAAATACAAGATGAATATCCTTACATAACTGAACTTCCTGATACTTTTAAGAAGGGGGATAGTTTATTTGAAAATCCATTCTTTGCAGGTACTTTCAATTCTCAAGACCAAGATACAGTTAAATTTCCACCTTTAGATACTGCTTATTCTGCTTGTTTATGGAAAGAGAATGTTGAGGCGGATGATGTAGCAAGACCAGAAAAAGGTTATGATTTCTTACCAAGATTATTATATTGGAATAAATACTCTCCAGTAGGTTCTGGGGGTTTAATTTTTGGAATCCCTAAAAGGGCATATGTACAAACTTGGCTTGGTGTTACAGAAATTATTGCTGCAGACTCTACACTTTCAGTAGGAAATGGTTTGATTTCAAACATATATCCACAAGCAACAATGGTGAATAGAGATAGCACTACGAGTCCTAATCTAGCTTATGGCAACGTAAACGTAAGAGATTATGATGATGCTACAGGTATTTACACTTTATACGGAGTTGGAAAAGGGTTGTATGATACCTACTACAATAATATGATTGGTGCATTGGCAACTAATCCAAGTTTAAGAACATTATATGTGTCTTTAAACATTACCGATATTGTTAATTTAGATTTCAGAAAGTTAGTCTACATAGATGGAGTATATTGGAGGGTAAATAAAATTGTAGACTACAAGCCTAATAAAAATGAACCAACTAAAGTTGAATTAATAGAGTGGATAAAAGAAGGTTCGAATTTGTCAATAGCACCTCAATTAGGAATCAGTGGTAGTTCTGCTAGTTGGAGTCAGAGAAGTGGTAATGAAACTAATGAAAACATAGGACTTTAAATAAATAATATGGCAATTAGCAGGCAGCAAATAACAGCGAGAGGCATAGCACAGCAAAGTGGATTAGATACTTTATCTAGTATAATAAACTATACTGGAGAGCATATGAATTGGGGTGATGCTTTGTACTACCAAAAAATAAGTACAGATACTGATTACGCTACTACAGCTTCAAATGCAGTTACTGATTCTTTAATTAATAGTCCTGCTTCAGTAATTGGAAGATGGTATAGATTCCATACTAGTGGTTCACCATACACAACTACAACAGCACCAATATATGCAAGTTCTGCATTTGTTTTTACTGGAGAGGAGTCTGGGGGACTTTTACCATCTGAGTCTGGTATGTATCAGAAATTATCATTAATTGTAGGGAAGGAATATCAAGTAAGTGTTCAGACTCTTATATCTGCAAGTACTGGAACTATATATATAAAAACATTTAGTCCTAATGCGAAGGATTTTACAGAAAACTCATCATCAATAATAACATATCCAATCACTAATAGCAGTACAGGAATAGTTACATCTACATTTACAGCAAATACAGCAAATGATATTATTGTTATATATTACATAACATCATCAGCATCAGCCATTGTAGTACCTATTGCTAACATATCAATACAAGAGAAGCAAGAATATTTAATCCCTGTTTATGCTACTGATATGTGGGGTAATGCACATAAAGTATTAAGAGTAGCAGCAGACCAAATATTATCAGATGATTAAATTTAAAAGAACAAACAAAACTCTTATTGAGGTTGGGTTTATGCTTAGAAAGGGATTACAAGATGAGCTTAAAGAACAGAAGCACAACGCTACTGGTAAATTAAGTAGAGGTCTTAAATATCATATTAAGAATAATGTTTTAAGTATGATTTCATCTGTTAGTTATTGGAAGGCAGTAAATAATCCATTATTCGCTAAAATACCAAATCTTAGTGCAATACAAAGTTGGATGAATGTTAAGAATTTAAAAGGAAGTGCTAACGCTATATTAAGGAAATTGTCAAATGGAAAGAAAGTTGGTCAAAAAGCAAACTATGGTCAGCCTTATGTATCTTGGACTGAAGGGAATAAGCCATTTAGAAGAACAGACTTTGCAGGATATACAGCAAGAAAATTTAAAGATAAGATAGTAGCAAAGTTAGCACCATCTATAGGTAAAGATGTAGCGGATATGATAGCAGAACAAATTAAAAAAAATAATCCAAAAACAAATGTTCAAAAGGCATTTTAATTAATTATATATATAATGGCAACGAATACAGAGAAAGTAGTAGTTCAGGTAGTAGTAAAAGGTGGTGGGCAGTTAGATGACTTAACAAAGAAAACTAAATCAACTACAAAGAGTTTTGGTAAGATGGCTTTAGGTATTGCTGCTGGTGTTGCTGCATTCAGGCAAATAAATCAAATTGTAGGTAACGCTGTCAAAACTTTTAGAGATTTTGAATTTCAAATGGCTAAAGTAAAGGCAATTACTGGAGCTAGTAATAAAGACTTTAAAAGATTAGGAGATACAGCACAACAATTAGGTCGTTCAACATTCTTTACAGCAACTCAGGTTGCAAAACTGCAAACTAATTATGGTAAGCTAGGGTTCACTACAAAAGAGATATTAAAAGCACAAGAAGCAACTCTTTTGTTAGCAACAGCAACAGATACGGATTTAGCTAGAGCAGCGATAGTAGCAGGTGCAGCAGTTAGAGGTTTTGGTTTAGATGCAAATCAAACTGGTAGAGTAGCAGATGTTATGGCTAAAGCATTTACAAGTTCAGCTTTAGATATAGAGAAATTTCAAACATCTATGACTAAAGTAGCACCTATCGCAGCAGCAGCAAATATATCTTTAGAGGCTACAACAGCAGTTATGGGAACACTTACAGATGCTGGTATTGAAGCATCTATTGCAGGTACATCTTTAAGAAATATATTCCTTAAAATGCAAGACCCTGCATCTGACTTATCAAAACATTTAGGATTTACAGTAAAAAGTTCTGATGACTTAGAGAGAGCATTACAGCAATTAAATTCTGAGGGGTTATCAAATGCACAGATGATGCAACTTGTAGATTTAAGGCAAGTCGCTGCATTTCAAACAATGGTTACTGGCTCTGAGAGAATATCACATTTAACTAATCAGTTTAACTTAGCTAATGGTTCTGCTGCTGAAATGGCAGAAATCGTTGGAGATACTCTTGAGGGTTCTTTTAAAAGACTTCAATCGGCTTCTGAAGGATTGCAGATTGCATTAATGAGTGGTGGAAAAGGAGGTTTTATGGCTCATTTCACAAGTCAATTAGCGAAAATGATGAATGTTATAACTGACTCTATATCCCCTCAGCAAACTCAGCTTGAAGTATTACAAGAAACTACTCAGGCAATGGATGACCAATTCCTATTACTAACTCAAGGTAATTTAAGCCAAGAGGCTAGAGTTCAAGTTATTCAAGATTTAAATACTGAGTATGGAGATTACTTACCAAATCTTGTATCTGAAAAAGATGACTTAGAAGATATAAGGGATATGCAAATTCAGGTAAATAATTTAATGATGGAGAGAATTGTTGCTATGGCTATGGAAGAAGAATTAGCAGAGTTAGCGAAAAAACAATCAAAAGCGATTAAAGGACAAGTAAATAGCAATATAGATTTAGCTGAAAGTGATAGAGATATATTAAAGCAAAATGAAAATACAATTCAGGGCTTTAATGCGAGAATAGAGGCTACTCAAGGAATTATGGTTGCGAATAAGAGTGTTATTGACAATGCTGAAGAAGATAAAGAAACATTAATTGAAGGATATAAAGAAACTGCTAAACAGTTAGGATTAAGTTTTAAGAATATAATGGATGGTATTTCTGCTGCTAGAAAAGAAAAGAAAAAAACAGATAATGAACTGGGAGATGGAGGAGGTGTTGTTAATGAAACTAAAGATAGAAACAAAGCACTATTAGACCTGCAGACAGAGTACGCACAGAGCTTATTATTAGCAGAAGGTATGGAGTTAGAAGAAAGAGAAACATACTTAAATGAACTGCAAACATTTTACAATGAGGATAAACTTCAAGTTCAATTAGATTTTATAAATGCACAACTACTAAACACTCTAACATCTGAAGAGCAAAAAGTGGCACTTAGACAGCAATATGCACAATTAGAGCTTACTGAAGAGCAAAGAATACAAGGAATAAAACTTAATAATATACAGAAAGAGAAAGATGCTAACATAGGATTACAGCAAGCTAAAGCAGCTGCATTAATGGGTTATCTAAATATTGCAGAAGGATTTGCTGCAGAAGGTTCTGCTTTAGCAAAAGGAATATTTCTAGTACAACAAGCTCTTGCTATTAAGGAGGTTATTACCAAAAATCTAGCAGCAAATGCTGCTATTACTGCAGCAGCTACAGCCGCAGCTATACCTACTTTTGGAGCATCTGTTGCTACTGGAGCTGCACTAATAGCAACAAATAACACTATGTCTGCATTATCTGTAGCAGGTATTTTAGCACAAACTGTTCAAGGTTTAGATAAAAAAGCTAGAGGTGGTTTGATAGAAGAATTTGCTAACGGAGGTATGGTACAGGGTAAATCACACGCACAAGGAGGTGAGAAGTTTGCAGTAGGCGGTAGAGTAGTTGAATTAGAGGGTGGTGAGGCTGTTATAAACAAAAGAAGTACATCAATGTTCTCTAGCCAATTATCTGCAATGAACGCAGCAGGAGGAGGTGTTAAGTTTGCTGATGGAGGATTAC
>Ga0308011_10001066_pt1 | contig 12909 bp, 13 predicted proteins | sample Neamet177_FD_203144 | JGI IMG/M metagenome (GOLD analysis project Ga0308011, IMG submission 203144) | Marine microbial communities from water near the shore, Antarctic Ocean - #177 | ecosystem: Environmental > Aquatic > Marine > Unclassified | place: Southern Ocean | collected 2014-07-25
AGAGGATACTCCGATGACACGTCAACTTGTTTTTGGTCAAGATGACATATCCCGAGCCCACGAAACACGATCTGTTGGGATGTCAGCTAGATGCCTAAAAGATTAATCACTGAAAGAACTTGTGTTCAGCTATAATCATAGCTTAGTTTTAGTCATGGCAGCTTCTGCTCTTTCTGCTTTGTGAATCTTCAGGTGACAGCTCCTGCACAATGGCAATAGGACAGCGTTGACAGCCCTCTTTTCTTCTTTACTGATGCTAACTGGTTTTCTACTGAATACATCCTTTAGGATGTTGTATGTGACGTCATAGTCGCTGTTGTGAAGGTCTAACTTCTTGTTTGCTTTACCACAGGTGCTACAGGAGGTTGGTTCAGGTATCCAGCCGTGTGTTTTTGCTTTGTTGGTTAGTCGAAGTGATTTAGTCCTGAAGGAGCTTGACCAGTGTTTGTAGGGGTTCATATCAAGTGTTTTGGCTAATGTACAAACTATAGGTAAAAGTTTCCGATATTTGAGGTCGTAAGCAACACGATACAGTATGGACACAAAAGACGATCAAGACAACGAGTCGACTGACCAGTCAAAGTATTTAAATAAACGTTTGGAGGACGAGTTTAAATCGAAATCGAACGATGAGCTGAATGAAGAGAATCCTTCCAGGCTAAAGAGGAAGCAAGCTACTGAGGCGCAGTTGAACAACCCCTTGCATGGTGTGAAGTTGGTCGAAATTATGGAACGACTTGTGGATTATTATGGCTGGGAGTATCTAGCTGACCGTGTAAATATTCGCTGTTTCATATACAACCCAACGATGACATCAAGCGTCAGGTTTTTAAGAAAAATGCCTTGGGCTAGAGCGCATGTTGAGGACATCTATTTGGATATGTTGGAAGAGCTGGATAACGGAAAATAACCGCTCTCACTCCTTCAGGGAAATACTTCCGTCCGCTTTCAGGACTAATCCGCAATCCTCAAGATCAGAAGCCATTAAGCTTTCAATAGTAGATAATGCTTGTTTTTTAGAGTCTACTACAGGTATCCCTCCTCCAATTAATTTAACGGAAATTATTTCTCCATCTAAAAAATTACCGTCTTCGTCCACGTTAATTTTTATCATGGGAGAGATGCCCTTTTGGCCTTGAAGATTAAACCTCCCGTAGGTTGAAAAATTCCCCAGGCTGTACGCGATAAATTTATTTTTATATATATCTATAGCTCGCGTTACATGTGGACCATGACCCAGGATTACGTCTGCTCCTGCATCAATCATGTCCCTAGCAAATTGATATGGATTCCCTCTGTTTTCTCCTAGGTAATATTCAGTTTCTTTAGTTATATGCTGGTAGTCTAGCCCTTCACCACCGCCATGAAATGAGACAATAACGATGTCAACTTTAGATTCCAACTCACTGACTATTTGCTTCGCTTGTGACAGGTTGTTGATTTTTACAGTACCTCGGTTAGGTGAGAATGCGCAGAACCCTATCGTCAATCCATTCACTTCAAATATGGTGTGTGGGTAATCTGTTACACCTGCGAATTGAATTCCAGCTTCTCCAAGTAGTCTCGCGGTGTTTTCAATGCCTAGTGTTCCGAAATCATTAATGTGATTATTAGCTATGCTCAGTAAGTCGAAGCCAGCATCTTTGAAATGTTTTACGTAGCGGTCAGGCATTTTAAAGGCGTAACAGTACTTAGGGTTTTGGCATTTTTTAGTTGTCGGATAATCTCCGGATAGGATTACGCCTTCTAAGTTCCCAAATGTTAAGTCGGCAGCTGATAACTGTGCTTGTACTGCGCTGAAAATTTCTGCTCCATCGTCAGGAGATAAGTAATCTGTAGAGGGAAAATCTGTTCCTATCATCATATCACCGACCGCCATTATGGACAGGGTTTTATTAATGATTATGTTAGTTTCCAGTGTATCAACTGCAAGCGTCTCAATTGCAGTCGTCTCAATTGCAGGACTTACGTTCAAGGTGTCCTGGGCGGTTAAGGTCAGTTGACAGAGTGAAAGGAAGGCTATGAAGAGCAGTGTGTTGTGATTCATATTAGTCAGTTTCTTCATGATACCAAGGACGTAAGGAATTCAGATATCCTCCTCATCCCTTGTAAGTCTCCACCTGCCCTAAGTTCTGCTCCGTTATTGTAGTTCGTGTTCGTATTTACGTCATAAACGTAGCGTTTACCCGATGCGTCTTTTGCATATTCTATAGCTCCGATTCCGATTCCGTTTTCTGCTAGGAATCGTTCGTACTTAGGAAGGTCATCGTTCACGTAATCTTTGTGAATCGAGAACTTATCGCTCACTCCTTCAGTAGGGCAGAAGTCGTCGTTTACGTGGCATGAATCCGCTGGACAAAGTTCAAACCCGCCGGATGCGTCAACCCTGACAGCATACAGAAGTTTACCGCCAATGAATTCAACCCGAGTAATACACCCGTCGCTGGGCTTGATGTAGGTTTGGACTAACCACACCCCATCTAAACTCTCCCCCAATAGATTTTTATCTATAGATGATCTGAGGCCATCTAGCGTGTGAAATAGCTGAACTCCTGTGCCTTTACCTCCTCGATTCGGTTTTACTATAAATGGAGTTTTATTAAGATTTACGGCAGCTTCATGGAGTAAGTCTAAAGAATTAACTGCTATAGTTTCAGGTGTGGTGATACCTTGCTGTTTAAGAGCCATATACTGTTCCACCTTGCTTAACTCTAGTTGTAGCGCGTCTCTGTCGTTAACCACCGTTCTGCCATACGATTTAAGCCAAGATAAAATAGAAGCTGTCATCTCAGGAGCATATCTATGGCCTCGAGTATGCGACGAAGCACTCATCCTATTATAAAACACTCCCTCAGGAGGCGCTGAATCGATGTCGAGCTCTAGCTGGTCTATAAACCAAGTCTCGTACGGCTGGTCTAGCTTCTCCAATTCAATTTTTAACTTAGTGATCCACTCGTCGTTTTCGTGAATTATATATACTTTCTTTTGCATGCTGACCTTGCTATGTGGTAAACACTAAAGTAGGGCTTTAAATTTTATGGTGGATAAAATATCTAGACGATTAAGATCTCATATAATTTACCGGAATTTCGTAAATTTAAACACAAATAAATTTTATGGGAGATATTACTAACTATGCTATTCCGTTTTTCGCTGTGACTCTACTTTTAGAGCTAGGAATAAGCATATATGGAAAAAGGAAATACTATACGAATAAGGACACATGGGCCAGCTTGATAATGGGGGTGGGTAGCATAGGTACCACACTTCTCATGAAGGGATTTAAATTCGGAATTTTTACCGTATTGTACTCCTTCAAAGTCGTTGACATCCCTATGGTGGGGTGGGGGCTCGTAGTGTTGTTGCTAGCTGACGATTTCACTGCGTATTGGGTGCATAGGACGAGCCACAGAGTAAGATATTTTTGGGCTTCGCATGTGGTTCACCATTCATCTACCCACTACAATCTTTCTACTGCTCTACGCCAAACCTGGACAGGAGAACTCTCCGGATCGTTCTGGTTCTATGCATGGATGCCTCTAGTGGGTTTCCCCCCGATTTGGATACTTACCGCGGGTAGTGTGAGCCTTCTCTATCAATACTGGATTCACACAGAAGCCATAAAAACACTTCCTGCCCCCATAGAGTTTATTTTAAACACTCCATCCCACCACAGAGTACACCACAGCAGAGATGTAAAGTATTTAGATAAAAACTACGGTGCTATCTTGATAGTTTGGGATAGGATATTCGGAACTTTCATAAAGGAGAAAGAACATCCTGAGTACGGATTAGTTGAGAATATTGACACCTATAACCCCATACGCATAGCTTTTGCAGAGTGGGGAGTGATATTTAAGGATGTATGGAACGCCCCTGGATTTTTCACGAAACTTAAGTATGTTTTTGCCCCTCCTGGGTATAGCCACGACGGTTCGAGAAAGACAACTGATCAGTTACAGGAGGAAGCTAGGCAAGCTGTAAAAGCTTCTCGTAACAAATCTGACACTCCTTAAGCAAGGGCTTTAACTTCTCAGGGAAAGGAGCCTCCTTAGGGTTATACTTCTGAAAGCCTGTCGAAATATGTGTTCCTGCATACCAGTGCCTAGCCCAAACCCCGTCTTCCTTCCTCGCTCCCGCCTTCCATCGAAGCATAGCCGCATCGAAATCTATACCAGCCACGTCGCATACCCTCCCCAGCTCTACCTCTGGGTTTTCTAGTATCCTCCTCGAGTCCAACACCACCGGCGCCTTCCCCCTTTCGGTCAAATACTCCACGAGTTCAACATGAGCGGCATAACCCACGTCTTCTATAGACGGGTTGTCAATTACCTGAGCAAAAGAGGGCAGCATATCCACTGGGTCCCTAGTCAGAATCACATTTATTACGTCATCCATAAAACCGCGGTCAAGCCCTAGTAGATGGTGCGTCATGTTCTTGAAAAAAACCACGTTTTTTACAGCCCCCTGCTGGAAATCCCCCATCATCATCTTCACCACCTTTTCACCGTCGTTCTCCATCTTGTTCAGTACAGCATCAGCTTCTGGATGTCTATCCTTTAGTTCAGCGGGGATATTCGAGAGATAGTGTGCGTACAGTGGCTCATCGAAAACGAGGGTATCCTCCCTTTGAGCAAAGGAGTACATCAGCGCCGTCGAGATATTACGTGGCCCTGACCAAATACAAATTCTTACTGTCGACATATTAGTTCGTGATAAAGTTTCTGCAAGCGCTGAGTCATAGGCCTTTCACTTCCGATTACGCGCCCATCGATTTTAGTTACGGGTGTGAGTCCCCCGAAACTACCCGTCACGAACGCCTCATCGGCCGAGTACACATCGAATAAAGAAAAATCCTTCTGTACACATTTTATCCCCGCCTCTTCACAGATTCTAATCACGTTATGACGTGTAATTCCATTCATGCAGTACGCCCCTGTTGACGTCCAAACCTCATCCGCCCGCACTATGAAAAAATTCGTTGCATTACATGTAGATACAAAACCCCTTATGTCCAGCATCAAGGCCTCATCGGCCCCAGCTTCAATTGCCTGAATTAGCGCCTGAACTTCGTGCAGCTTGCTATGACAGTTAAGCCTCGGATCGAGATAATCCGGTGAGCCTCTTCGCACCGTACTTGTGAAAAGGGTAATGCCCCTCGATGCAGATTCTGCACTCGCCTTTTTATGCTCTGCAATTATTACCACATTCGGTCCGCTGATAGTGAGCCTCGGATCCTGCGAAGGCGTCTTCTTCATCCCCCGTGTCACCATAGTTCGCACGTGCACATCTGTATGCATGGAGTTTGCGTCGAGTACTTTTTGAATCATTTCTATTAATTCGTCTTTGCTAAAGCCCAAATCCATTCCTATCGCAGCCGCTCCCGCCCATAACCTGTCCAGGTGCAGATCCACAAATGCCAGCCTTCCGTCATAAAGCCGCATAGCTTCCCAAACACCATCTCCCACTAGATATCCACTATCAAATACGGAGATCTTAGCATCTTCCCTCTTCAACAGCTCTCCATTTACTGAAATAACAATATCCTTATTCCTCTCGTCTGGCTCTGCGTTGTGTGTTCCGTGAATCATCAAAGCAAGATAGGCTCGTTAACTCCTAAGCTCAAAAAAATAGCCTAATATTCACCCCACCACCTACCCACCAATAACGTACCTCACCGTCAACGCTCCTTCTTGCCAACGCGGCCCAAACCCGCCCGTAAAGTCATAACCCGGCTTCATATCTATGCTCACAAGTATAGGAAAACCCGGCACATCATACTCCAATCCTAGTACCCCATCTATTCCGATAGCTGGCACTAAGCTGGATTGTAATCCCACATGTGCTCCGGCACCATAGAAGTATGAAAGCCCTTCAATGTCACCGCCTATAGAGAATTGTAGAGCATATAGCCCAGTGATCGTAAACCTATTTTTAGACGGTGTCAATATCAATTCTGCCGATCCCGCACTGAAATTCTTCCGTGCTGAAAAGCTATACCAGTTCTCATATGATTGACCTATTCTTATGCCTGGCGTAATCCCGTATTCAGAAAACACATCCCTTTGAGCGGTATAGGAGGTGACGAATAAAAAGCAGATTACGAAAAACGAGAGGAGGTACTTGAGGTTCATTTGGTCTAAATAATTATTTACAAATCTAAGATACTGAAATATAGCCGTACCATGTAAACAAAATTCTACCCACCTTCAACGAAACATTTTACGTTAATCCGGGTTTTCTTCTCTATAGTCACTTTAACTGCTACCACTGCTACCACTTCTGCTCAGATGACTCTGAGTACAGCTGTTGATTTAACAGTTACTAACCTGAATGGAACTACACTCTACTTATTCAATTATCTAGATGATGGTAAATACGTTTACATTGATTTCTACACATCCATCCAGGCCTGTGTAGTCAATAAAAGTCCCAACTATATAATCACTATCACAGCACGTGCAATCTTTATCGCAACCAGTTGAAATGAATAAAAACGTGCAAAACATCATAACACCCAAGATTGATTTTTTCATACCGATACAACTTTGAATAGATAACTATATGGTGTTCTGCCGTAAGTTTACTGTATGATAATTTTCAAAAGACTATTCGCACTGAGCTTCGCCTGCGCCGTCCTAACCTCTGCGTCTGCCCAAAACTTCCCCCTACAATGGACTCTAGATGAGGAGAACCATAGACTGACGATAGGAGGGGTGAGCTACGAGGGACTGTATGATGAGACGATGATTCGTGAGATAGACCTGTCGTTCGAGCAGACGGACTTTTGGGCACAACTGACGGCAAACTACGGTCCAGCGATTTCTATACCTGCCGATATCACTGTAGATGGTGTGGAATATCCTAATGTGGGAGTGAGGTTTAAAGGCCAAACCTCTTACACCCAAAACGACACTTACAAAAAATCCTTCAACGTAACCATGGATGAGTACGATTCATCTCAGGAACTTATGGGTTACGAATCTCTCAATTTCGCGTGTGGCTTCTTCGACCCTACATGGATGAGAGAATTCATATACCAAAGACTCATCCGCAAACACATCCCTGCTGCAGCTAGTTGTTTTATCCATCTAACCTTGAATGATGAGGACTGGGGGCTATACACTAGCGTGCAGCAAACGAACTCGGATTTTCTAAGTGAATGGTTCTACGATAATGAAGGCATAAGATGGAGAGCTGACTCTCCTGCTGGACAAGGCGGCCCTCCGGGCGGCGGCGGTGGTGGTGGTGGCGGCGGTGGTGGTGGCGGCGGTGGTGGTGGTGGTGGTGGTGGTGGTGGTGGCCCTAACTGGGGCGACGGAACTGCAGCTCTGAACTACCTAAGCACTGACACAACGGAATACCAACAGTACTACACCCTAAAGATGTCCGACCTTGAAAACCCGTGGGATGTTCTTGTCAACACTTGTGACATTCTTGAAAACACTCCGCTAGATGATCTTTACTCTGCACTTAATGAGGTGATGGATGTGGACAGAACGCTTTGGTTTTTAGCATCAGAAAACTTATTCGTAGATGACGATAGTTATATCCATAAGGGAAAGATGGACTACCACGTCTTTTACGAAGAAGAAACAGGCAGGATGACACCCCTCGAATACGACGGCAACACCGTCCTTATGCAACAGGATTTATACTGGTCTCCGTTTTACAATGCCGATGACGAGAACTACCCATTACTCTACCGACTGCTTCAAATCCCCGAGCTAAGACAACGCTACCTAGCTCATTACAGAACCCTGCTCGAAGAGCTACTCAACCCGGATGTCTCTGTACCTCTTATTGAAGAGTGGTCGGCATTCATATCTGCACAAGTAGATAACGATCCTGTCGCAATCTATCCTTACGGCATGTTTTTGAATGAAACTAACAATCTCATAAGTGGTGTTCAGGATAGGTATAGCTTCCTGTCTAACGATCCTGAAATCAATATAGAATCTCCCGTTATTTCTAACGTTGAAATGTGGTCAACAGGTGGCGTATGGGAGAATCCTCTACCGAATTCATCTATCACCATTTCTGCTGAAGCATCTAGCTCAGTGGGCATTTATGAAGTGAATCTATTCTACAGTAATTCTATAAATGGGGCTTTCGAAAAGACACCGATGTACCTAGGTATCGTGGGTAATGTATACGCGACTATGATTCCTGCTGCTGAGGCGGGAACTTTTGTTAGGTTTTACATCGAGGCTATCTCTGCAAACCCTGTTGGCACCAGAACTTATGAGCCTGCCGGAGCGGAGCACGACACGTATTACTACAATGTTGACCCCGTTGAAGTTGAGTTCCCTTTTGTGGTGATAAACGAGCTGATGGCGAAAAACTCTCTCTCTGCCTCTGACGAGTCTGGCGAGTTTGAAGACTGGATTGAGCTTTACAATGTATCTGATGTTGAGATTGCGGATCTCAGTGGCTGGCATTTGAGCGATAACCCATGGAATCTGGATAAGTGGACCTTCCCGGAGGGCACGATCATTCCGGCTGGGGGGTATCTGATAGTTTGGGCTGATGAGAATGGTTCCGACGGACCTCTTCACGCGAACTTCAAGCTTTCTGGCTCTGGCGAGTCTGTGATCCTCACGACTGCTGATTTAGCTATCGTAGACCAAACCACCTTCGGCCCCCAATACTCCGATCTCGCCTACGCCCGCGTCCCTAACGGCACAGGCTTCTTCACCATACAAGACCCCACGTTCTCGTTTAACAACGACCACGTCGGCATCTCTGTGGCGTCCGACAACTTCGGCGAAATCCTAGTGTACCCTAACCCCGTCACTTCAACCCTGAATCTTCACATCCCCGCCCTATCCTCACCCTGCTCTTACGAGCTACTCACTGCCTCAGGCAACTTAGCCCTTTCAGGCGAGATCTTGAGCGAGTTCACTATTTTAGATGTCAGTTCTCTCTCTGGTGGAATGTACTTCCTCTTGATTTCCTCTTCTCATTCCATGATTTCCACTCGAGTTGTAATTCATTAGGAAAAAAGTCAACCAACTGGTTGACAAATTCCCGTAGTGACTGCGCGTTGAGGTGCGACACGCATCTCCCGTATGAAAAAAGTCAACCAACTAGTTGACAAATTCCCTAGTCAAATCACTCATGTTGTTAGCAAGAACTCGCAAGATCTCTCAAGAACTCGCAACTAACTGCATCGTAATAGCTCTGCCCTGATGGAATGGTCCTTCGTCGAGTATATGTTCTACTCTTTCTAATGTTTCGATGTTTAGCTCCTTAAAGTCACTTCTAATCATATCTTCATTGTAGAGCATTTCGAGATTTTTTGGCCCTCCAGATCCTAGTCCTAATTGATCCTTGTGGAAACCCTCAAGTATTAATACGCCTCCAGGTTTCATCCAACTAATCACCCTTTTGTGAAATTCTGCCCTCCTTTCTTCTGGCATATGTGCGAAGATTAAAACGATAACGTCAAAGCTCTCTTGAGGTATGTATTTAAAAGCGTCAGCCACTATAGATGTAATCCTAACTTTCGCCTCTTTCGCCCAATTAAGCGACTTCACCACTCCGACCTCACTCTCGTCAAAAGACACGACATTCCAACCTTCTTTTGCGGCGTAAATGCCATTTCTCCCTTCACCGTCGCAGGGCAGTAAAATGCTCTTAGACCTGTCCTTGTTATTCAGTTTTGAAAGTTGTTCTGCGAAAAATACGTTGGGTCTATCACCATACGCAGCCGTGTTGTTAGAGTACCTATTATTCCAATGAGATTTCATGATACTAAACTAAGCTTATTGTGTTAAGTACCATTTGTTATTCCTACCTTGTACCTCCCATGTCTATAAAAGCCGATACCCCCACAGAGTACATAGCTGCAGCCCCTGAGGAGAGGAGGGAGGCGTTAGAAACACTGAGGCAAGTGATACTGCGTAACTTACCTAAGGGGTTCGAAGAGACTATGAGTTACGGAATGGTGGGTTATGTCATTCCTCATTCTATTTATCCAGGAGGATATCACTGCTCTCCTGAATTGCCACTTCCTTTTTTAAGTTTTGCATCTCAAAAAAACTTCATAGCCATTTACCACATGGGCATGTATGCACAGCCAGAACTTCTGAAATGGTTTACGGATGAGTGGTCGAGGAGGGATTTAGGGAAACTTGATATGGGTAAGAGTTGTGTGCGGTTTAAAAAGACTGAAAAGCTTGATGCTATCCCTTTTGATCTTATAGGAGAGTTAGCGGCGAAGATGTCCCCTCAACAGTGGATAGACATTTATGAGAAGAAGTTTAAATAATGGGTAAGAAGTTGAAATGGTGTCCCGCCGGGGACGTTGCCTTCGGTTCTGTACCTTTTTTCGATGAGGGTGTGCAAGCAGGCTTTCCTTCTCCTGCAGAGGATCATCTCGATCTAGACCTCGATTTAAATTCATATTTGATTCAGCACCCTTCCGCGACTTTCTGTGTCCGTGTAGAAGGTGATTCTATGATAGGCGCGGGGATTCAGAGTGGTGATGTAATACTCATTGATAGGTCTCTTTCTCCACAGAAAGGAAATATCGTGCTGGCGGTACTTGATGGAGAGTTTACTGTTAAGCGTGTTGATGTCGTGGACGATAAGTTGTATCTCATTCCGGAAAACCCTAGTTTAAAGCCTATTGAGGTGGGGGAGGAGTCGAGTTTTCGGGTTTGGGGGGTCGTTACATTCGTGATTCACAAGGTGTGATAGCTATTGTCGATTGTAATAATTTCTTCGCTTCGTGCGAACGAGTCTTTCAGCCTCAACTTAAAGACTCTCCCGTTGTCGTGCTGTCAAATAACGATGGGTGTGTTATAGCCCGTAGTAATGAATCGAAAGCCATGGGAATTAAAATGGGGGCACCTGCCTTTAAGTGTGCCGATCTTTTCGAGCGACATGGTGTACATGTTTTTTCGTCCAATTTCGCCCTATACGGAGATATGTCGCGTAGGGTTATGGATACCATTAAACCAGATGCCGACGACATGGAAATATATTCCATTGACGAGGCGTTCCTAACCCTCGAAGGACCAGCGGTTGAGGAAAGAGCTCGAGCACTATGCTCTAAGGTCGAGCAGTGGACAGGCATCCCCGTATCCATCGGGCTCGCCCCCACGAAAACCCTGGCCAAAGTTGCGGTTCGTATGGCTAAGAAGAACCCCTCCAGTCGTGGCGTTATATCCCTGGACTCGCCTGCCGATATCATGACCGCCCTGCAGCGCTGCGCAGTGGAGGACTTGTGGGGCATAGGACATCGTTCAGCCTCGAAACTTCAATCCTTTGGTATATCTACGGCGCTGCAGTTATCCCAAGCCGATTCCAGCTGGGTCCGTCGCCACTTGAGCGTCACCGGAGTCCGACTTCAACAGGAACTCCAAGGCATTATCTGCTCACCCGTTAACGGCCTCACCCCCCGAAAACAAAATATCAGAACCGCCCGATCTTTCGGTACAGAAGTCACCACTTACGCAGCTCTCAAAGAGGCCGTAAGCACTTTCGCTGTGAATTGCGCTACGAAACTCAGGAAGGAGGGAAGCAGCAGTTCCACCATAACGACCTTCATACACACGAACCCGTTCAAGCCCCACGCTACTCAGTACAGCAACTCCCTCACCATCAAGCTCGACGTTCCCTCTAATGATAATATCGAAATCGTATCTGCGGCCATAAAAGCCCTCAAGAAAATTTACAGGCCCGGACTTGCGTATAAGAAAGCTGGCGTCCTTGTCGGTTCTATCGTCCCCGCCTCTCAAGTTCAGCTCGGACTCTTCGACGATGTGGACCGATCTAAACGAACGGATCTCATGCAAAGTCTTGACTCCATAAACTCACGGCTAGGTAGAGATACAGTACGGCTCGCAGTTCAGGGCTTTGATCGTAAATGGCGCCTTCGCCAAGAACGGCTTTCCCCGTGTTATACCACCCGCTTTTCGGACATCCTTACCGTGTCTATTCGACGATAAAGCTTAGTGTCTCCACTCCGATCACTGCAAAGTAGATCCCTGGAGATAAACCTCTTACATCGATAGAAACATCATAATTTACGATGTTTTCACGAGTAGAAACCCTGCCTTCAGAATCATAAATTACGATGTATTCAGCGTCATTGTGACTTGCAATGTTAATATTGAGAGAGTTCGAAACAGGATTAGGGTAAATGTGGGATGTTGACTCACTTGTAAGATTGTTTGTCCCGAGAAGAATATTATCTGGTTCTACTCTCACTACCTTATTCAAGGTCGTGTTGCAATACCAAACCCTTCCCTGCGGTCCTAACACCACACCCATAATTCCTGGCTCACCAGTTTCCAAACGACCTATCTCAGTAGCTGGCATATTGCTGATGTCATAGAAAATAACGTCTCCATTACTGTGATCTGTCACGATTAAAGTGTTGTCAATGACGTCAATTCCTGCAGGCTCAACTAAGCCCGTCGTTACAACCTCTTCCCATACAAAACCCGTAATGTTCTTGTACTCGGCTAAATCCTCACCTGAAGCGAATGATGGATTACCACCTAGAGTTCCAGTAGTAATATCTAATCTTAAGACTCTGTTGTTTCCTCCATCTACAAAGTATAACCAACGCTCATCAGCGTCTAGTTCTAAGTGACAGACGATAGTAGTATTGATTCTTTCTAAGCCCATGCCTGGGTATCTATGTACGATTCCGTCACCGTGGAAAGAGTTTCCAGGTCCGTGATCTGCTTCGAATTTATATCTAACCACATCCTGATTGTATGAGTCGTAAACCCAGTATGTGTTGTGGCTTTCGAATGCAATCCCTAATGCTTCAGGGCTTTCGTGTAGCATATCCATGTGGCTTCCGTTGCCTCCTGATGGCTGTGCATAGATGCTAGGGTTACTAGACCAAAGCGTAGGACCCGTAAACGGAGCTCCACCATCATTGTTAGC
>Ga0308011_10001070_pt1 | contig 12879 bp, 4 predicted proteins | sample Neamet177_FD_203144 | JGI IMG/M metagenome (GOLD analysis project Ga0308011, IMG submission 203144) | Marine microbial communities from water near the shore, Antarctic Ocean - #177 | ecosystem: Environmental > Aquatic > Marine > Unclassified | place: Southern Ocean | collected 2014-07-25
TCAGGAGCTCCTTCAATTGGAGTACCGTCAGGACCATAACCAATGTATGAACTGCCTTTACTTGCAGCAATATTGGCCATAGCATTTTGTCTTTGTTCTACTAATGCTCTTGAAACGGTAGGCTGATTTGGAATTAGTTTTCTCAAGTCGCCCATTTCCGTATTGGTCTTTTCTGCATAACTGGCTTGTTTTCTTGCAACATCATATTTCACAGGAGTTGTCAATACTGAATCTGGAATCGTTTCAGGTCGGTTAATATCAAATCCACGTTCTGTTAAAAATTGTCTTAGGTTAATCGTATTTCCAGTAGAATAACTTTGAGCAGTTTGTGGTTTTAGTAATGCCTGTGCAAGTCCAATTTTTCCAGAACGCAAATCTTTAACATATTGTTTTTGAATAATGTTTGCTTTGTTGACACCTTTGTTTGATGATGTGTTTGTCCTGGTTGGAATTACAGGTGATGTTGGCATCACAGGTGATGAGTTAATTGATACGGTGTTTGTACCTGGAAATGAACCAGCCTTAGTCATATCTAAGGTATTGTATATTGAACTAACCCCTGATTCGTTAAGTGCTGCAACGTTAATGTCCAAACCAATTGAATCAAGATATGCTTGATTAGATTTTTCTAAAGTTAAAGTGCCACTTGTGTTAGGATCTGTTATTACTTCATTCCAATGTTTTTGATCTTGACTTCTTTGATTGACACTTTCCTTTCTAGCAGCAGCACTAATGGCTAAATCTTCTTTTCTTTCTAATCCATCAAAAGTATCTTTGGCACTTTGTACTGCACTTGCGTGGACTGACAAAGAACCACCAGCATAGACAGCAGCATTAGCCCTTGAGATTTCAACTTCATATCTTGTTGTTCTGTTTGAAATTTGAGATAGCGGTGTGTTGTTTTGTAATGCTTTAGCGGAAACTTGGTTTATTGCCTCACCAGTCCATAGTTTTCTTGATGTAGGATGTGACGGCATTGGTTGTCGCCCACCCCTGCGAATTGATGTTGCAACAAATCCGTCAGCCTGAACGTGTTTGGCAGTAACCGCCTTGAGTTCGTTTTGGCGTGAAATAGAATGTTGTCTATTCCAGTTTGACCATCCTCTATTATCATAACTTCCACCCTTGCGACCAGCACGATATGGATATGGGTTTTTTTGTGAATCATACTTTTCTTCAACTGCTTTAAATTCAGCAGCCCTATCTGCTTGTTTCTTTATTTCTGCTGCCTTTGCATCGGCAATTTTCTTTGCTGCCAATGCCTTTTTCCTTTGTTCTTCTGCTAAAATATCTGCAATTCTTTTTTCCTCTTTTGCCTTTGCCTCGGCAATTTTCTTTACTTCCGAATCATATTCTTTTACTGCTTTGTTATACTCTACGGAATCCTTTTCATACTGAGCTAAATCTTTTTTATATTGTCGTTCATCTAAAACTCTCTGTGCTTGACTTGACTGTGCTTTGTCTTGTGCTAATGCCATAACTTGTTAGTTTCTCGGTAATATATTAAATATTAGCAATTATATGATAAATTATGTCAGATATATCCATCATAGAATTTGCCGTTTATGCTTTGATATGTTACACAGGTATTATCATGTTAATTATTTCATCGTTTAAAGAAACACCAATGACTGTATCACAGTCAGCAGTTAGAGTGATTTGGTTGATTCCAAGTATGCTTTGTGCGTTTGTTTTGGCAAGTGCTGGTGCGGATATTTATCTCTCAACTGAGATAATGTCAGATCAAGTATTGGATAGTAACAATGCAATAATCACACTAACTGATACAACAATAGAAAAAATCACGTTACTAAATCCAATATGGATTACGATGCACTTTTTGTTCTTTATTGTGCTGTTGCTTTATGTTATCACAAACGTGTTGACATTGTTTTTGAAACGAGATTAAGTTTTTGAATAATCATCAAAATATCTGTCCTAGATGTAAAAAAGAATTTGATAGTCCTTTTCAGGAGTGTGGGAAATGTATAATGTTAGTTTATTCAGAAACCTAAGTTTTCCAAAAACAGTAGTTACAAGTACAAGTACATTTTTCTTCACAATTAAACTTACATTCGCACTCTGTCATATTCCTCTGACATATCCCAAAATGGCTCTTGCCAATAACAAGACGTAGAGTGTGACAAATACAAGTACAAAGATTTCTGGAACTCCAAAGAGGAACATGATATAGAAAATATAAGTTCCTGTCATTAGAGAAACCAATTCCCATGCAACAAACGCAGCACCAGTCGTGAAAGTTTCTACTTTATCATAATAGGTACTATTGCCCTGGAAGTCAGCCGATACGATATTTTGGGTTCTTGTATTAATTTCATCATCGTTGATAAATCCATGCAACGCAGATTTTATTGGTGTGCCATCCAAGTTGGTCATTTCCAAGCCAATTGTGTCAGCCATTGTATATTGAACTCCAAGTAAGGAAAATCCAGCAGCATACATGAAGATAACAATCTTTAACGCATTGTCAATCATTATCTATTTTTCCTCACTTGTCCTATTGACACTACTACTACCACTGCCAATATTCCCATTACAATGGTAGGTGGTTCAATGATTCCAAAGTATCCCATAGCCCCGATAAATGATACCATGATACCAATACCTACTGTTGGATTCTTTCTGTTAAATCCTACCATTGAGATAAGCACAACAAACAATGTCATTAAGTCAAAAGCTCCAAATCCACTTGAAATTCCAAACGCACCTTTCTGGAAGTCATTTACCTGTGTAACTATTGGTTGTGCTGCAAAGTTAATTTGATCCTTTCCATCAGTTTGATCATTTACGAATGTATCGCCACCTGGATTGGTATCTTGATCATAGCAGTGTACGGAAATTATCTCGTTGGCTGAATTATTGAATGTGAATGTGTGTGATGATTTAGTAGTTGAAACGAATGTTTCAGATAAACTGCCATGTGTATAATTGGTTCTTGCAAATTTATGATCAAACTCACAACTCAAATTAGTTCCAGTTGCATAGGTCACAGTTAGATCAGTTGAATTACCATTTGGTATTTGTTTAAAGTTTATTGGTACTTGTATTGGATTGACATCTTTACTTACTATGATGTCGCCTATCACAATTTCAGAAGTTGCAGTTGCGTTTGCAATATTACCAGTAGAGTTTGTACCATGTATTGTTACAGGTGCTACAAGCCAGTAGTAGGTAATTGTAGGATCTAAGTCAGTTGCAGTGTAACTTGTCGCAGTGGTGCTGTCAATGAGTACGTTTGGCGTACCTGTCGTTGATTGGAAGATTTCATATCCAGTTATGTAACCGTATGGAACTGCTGGTGAACTCCATGAAAGCCCTGCATCAATCAAGTCACCTGAAGTTGCAGTTAGACTTTGTACACCAGTAGGCAAGTGGAATGTTGTTTGAGAGTAGGTGTTAGAGTATCCTGAATATCCCTGTGAAGCCACTGCTCTTAATTTATAATTATAATAAATATTATCTGTCAATCCAGTGTCAGTAAACGGACTTGTTGCTGCAACAGTAATTGGCGTAAATCCTGTACCGACTCCATCTTCTCTAAGAATTTGATAGCCAGTAATTCCAGAAGTTAAGGTTGGCGTATTCCAAGTTACTATTAATTCTGAAGAACTGGAATTAGGAGTTACAACAATGCCAGTTGGCTCGGCTGGTAAAGTAATTGCACTTGCAGTGTTTGTAGGTCCACTGCCATAAGCGTTAACTGCGGTGATACGATAGTTGTACTCCTGAACTGAATTTAGTCCAGGATCAGAATATGATGTTTCTGATGTCAACGTAATCAAAGGTGTGAATCCGTTTCCAGTTGGTGACTCACGTTCTAAAATGTAGTTGGTAATTACAGAATTATAGTCATTAGGCGGTGTCCATGTTAGATTGAGTTGCTCAATTGAAGCAGTTGTAGCAGTAAACACTGTCACTTGATCTGGAACTCCATGTGTGAACTGTGCCACACTGTTACTTACTAACGAAGTACCAGCATTGTTTCTAGTGTAAACGGTATATGCGTATGACGTTTGTGATGTCAAACCAGTGTCAGAAAATCCAGCAGTTGTAACTGTTCCAACTAACACACCATCTCTAAACACTGTGTAGTCAATAATTGAACTGCCACCGTTGTTTGGAACTGACCATGTTAGATTTATCGCAGTATCACTGACCGTACTTGCAGCCAAATCAGTTATTGTAATTGGTACAGTTGCAGTTGTGACATTAAATGCAGAACTTAATGCACTTGTACCGATATTGTTTGTCACTTCACTTTTGAAAAACCAAGTTCCAGGACCACTTACCGTATAGTCAAAAGTTCCAGTTGTGGCATTGACTATTGAGATGTAATTGCTATCATCAGATGAGGTGTACAAGTTGTAATTGATAATAGAACTGCCACCGTCACTTGATGGTGCTACAAAAGTTGAAGTGATTAACAACGGACTTGGATTTGGATTGGCAATTTCAAGTGTCACACTTGGGGCATCTGGAACTGTTGGTGTTGCGATACTAACTGTGGAACTTATTGCACTTGTACCAACATTATTTATTGACTGAGTTTGGAAATAATGAGTTCCAGCAGCAGTTACAGTATAGTCAACACTTCCAGTTACGGCAGTTGCAACTTGACTGTAAGTTGAATCATCATCAGAATAATACAAGTTGTAAGCAGTTACAGTTGATCCACCGTCACTTGATGGTGCTACAAAAGTTGCAGTTATCAATAATGGATTAGGGTTTGGATTGTTAATTGCAAGTGTTACAGAACTGTCACTGCTTGGTACAGTTGGTGTAGCAATAGTTACTGCTGCACTTAACGTACCAACACCAACGTTGTTTATTGCTTCACTTTTGAAATACCAAGTTCCAGCGTTGGCAACGGTAATGGTTTGATCACCAGTTACGGCAGTTGCAACTGGCGTGTAAGTTCCGTCATTAGGGGAAGTGTACAAGTTGTAAGCAGTTACAGTTGAGCCACCGTCACTTGAAGGGGCTACAAAAGTTGCAGTAATGTCAAGTGGGTTTGAATTTGGATTGTTAATTGCCAAAGTCGTAGAACTTGCACTTGGTACAGTTGGCGTTGCAATACTTACTGCACTACCTTGACTTGCAGTTCCGACATTGTTTGCTGCTTCACTTTTGAAATACCAAGTTCCAGCGTTGGCCACTGTAATGGTTTGATCAGCAGTTACGGCAGTTGCAACTTGAGTGTAAGCGGAATCATCAGGTGATGAATACAAGTTGTAAGCAGTTACAGTTGAGCCACCGTCACTTGATGGTGCTACAAAAGAAACTGTAATGTCAAGCGGATTAGGATTTGGATTGTTAATTGCAAGTGTGGTTGTACTGTCACTGCTTGGTACAGTAGGTGTTGCGATACTGCTAGATGTGGACTGTCCTGAAGAACCTATCAAGTTTGTACTGGCAATTTTATAATACCAAGTTCCAGGTGATGTAACTGTGTCAGTGAAATCCAAATCATTTACAGTTCCGACTGATGTATAAGTTCCAGTTTCAGTTGCACTTCTAAATATCTCATAAGATACAATTGCTGAACCGCCTGAAGATTGTGCGGTCCAAGAAACATCTACATCAAGTGGGCTTGGATTTGGATTAGTTATTGTCATTGACGGTGCGTTAGGTGTTGGTGGTACTGTTGCAGTTGTTATGCTTGACTCGTTAGATAGTCCAGAAGTTCCATGATTTGAAATGGCCTTTAATGTATAGACAAACGTACCACCGCCACTTGGAACTGTATCTGGATAAGTTGAAACCAAACCAACAGTGTCAATCAATACACCGTCACGATAAATTTCAAAGTTTGACAAAGTTCCAGAGCCAACATTAGCATTTGCTGTAATTCCAACGTTGATTACCAATGGGGCTGTGTCAGGATTATCTATTGTAGTTGCAGCAGTTGGATTTCCAGGCGGACTTCCAGCTAGACCACTGACAAAGTTTGACATTGTACCAGCACCTTGAGAGTTAACAGCCTGAATTGCATAGTAGTATGTAGTACCGCCAGTGACCGTACTATCGTCAAAGGTTGTCGTACTTGCACTTGTCGTACCAACTGTATCTAATGTTGCACCTCGTTTACTTATCCCAGCAATTTCAGTTGAGGTTAACGTGTCACTGTTGACAAAGAACTCATCTAATGATCCTGAGATGTTGGTTGAGTAAGATGATGGTGGTGAATATGTTATTGTTAATGTTGGTGATACGGCTGTGTTTGTTGAATGTATTGAACCATCTCTACTATTCTCCCCTACTGATTTAAGACCAAAGGCAACATACTCAACACCTGTACTTCTATCTGTTGTTATATCAGAATCGGCAGTAGTTCCAAGATCAACTGTTGTTGATCCTGATGATTGACACCAGTTATTATTAGATGAGTATGGGGTGGCTGAGGACAATGAGTTCCAAAGTGCATCCCAATCTGGACTGGTTGAATATGCTGTGTTTCCAGCCAATGCTCTTACAGTTGATGGGCTATCAACTATTGGTGAAATGTCACAAGTCTTTGGACTGTTAGTACCTACCACATTTAGTGTTATTGTTGTATCTGTAATAGTTGATCCTGATGGGATTGAGGATATGTCATACTCATACCATATACGATAACATGGATCGGCTGATGAACTGCTCGGAACATACATCTCACCACCTGTGTCAGTATTGAATTGTGCTACACCAGTACCACAAACTGATCCAGTTGCACCATTACTCAAAAGCCTACCCTCATGTGATGGAGTTGGTGCAAATGTTTGTGAAGAACCAATGTTACTTCCAAGACTTGTTGAGTCAGTTGCAGTTGCCTGACTCACACCGTTCTGATAGATACTCCAAAGGTTACTTGCATCTCTAGTAAAGGCGTAGTGTTGTGGGGTTGATGTGTTATCTGTTAAGCCTGTGGCTGAGATGATATTGAAACTGCCATAAGCAACAGATGTATTTGGATTAGCATCAAATTCCCAATTTGGTGTTCGCCCACCTGATATATCTACATAGACACCTGATGTTGCAGTATCTCTTTGGGCGTTTACAGTAGATGGTGTTACACCATTAAGCACTGGCAAACCAACAGTTCCAGTTGAAGAAGCACCATAGTATTCAACATTTACTCTATCACCTGATGATAACTGTACTGCCGAGTCAAGTGTAAAAGTGTACACTGTGGATGATGATGTTAAAGTTGAGGCATCCATATTTGCTTGTGCAAGAATGTTATCCCCACTATCTCTAACAATGACATATACCAATTCATTAGGAGAACTGTTTTTGTAAAGTGTCACTTTAACATCTTTAATTATGTCATTGATTAAAGCAGAACCAGCCTTAACTTCTAATGATAATAATGTTCCATCTAACGCACCTGTACCTATACTCCATCCATTAGTTCCAGCACCAATATTAGAATATCCTTGTGTGGTTGTACCTGTCAATACCCCTAAAACACTAGCAGTTGTAGAACCAACGGAAAACTCTGCACCGTTAAGTCCGAGAAGTTTTCCAGTTGGTTCAGGGAGAGTTGTTACATCGTTGTAAATTTTAATATCATCTATTGCAACATACCATTCACCACCCTGACCATCAGCACCTACATATCCAAAGTTGAGGGTGTCAAGATTTGTAACTGTATTAATTCCTGATGAACCCGAAGCATGGTTAGTTCCATAAACATTGTATTCCCCATCTGTAACTTCATCAGTTGATACCACTGTTGTATAACTTGGATCAGAATACTCGGTAACTGTAAAAGAATCAGTGTCTTTAACAAACTCATAATAGCCTACATACGTTGCTGGGTTTGCATCAAGTTGTAATACTATTGGATTGACAGTTGAAGCACCGTCATGTTGTGAATCTGAATTAACCCTGTCCGATCCAGCAAGATTGACAAAGGCGTATGTTCCATCATAGTTATCATCTGTTGGTGCATTTTGTGTTCCGAAGTGAGTGTATAGACCAACGGACTCACCATTATCTGCCAATGTTTCAGATAACCAAATTTTAAAACTTGAATTATCGTCATGGTTCATTGTTCCATAGAAATTCATTTTAAACTGCATTACAAATTTATCAGATAACGTAGTGCCAAATTCATTATAACATCTATCATTATTCATAGATGTACCATCAACTCTTACAAGCTCTAAACGATCATCTGTTGTTATATCAACAGTACACCCGTTACCGTTTGTAAAACCACTTGAAGTCCAAGACTTGTCAGTTGTGAAATCATCTTCAAACGTAGTTGAAGCAGTATCAAGTTTCACATAGCCACCAACTGATAGTACGTCAGTGTTGTCAGGGAGTGCGGAGTTTGCGTATAACAAGTTAGGATCTTGTAATGCAGTTCCTATGCTTCCAGTTGTTGAGGTCGGTTGAATGTTTGCAGATGATATTACTGTTACGTCTTTAGATGTGACCAAATTAATATCATCAATGTCTAAACTGACACCCCCACCGTTTCCAGAATAATCCCATTCACCGAAATTAATGTAATTCAAATTTGTAATTCCATTAAAGTTAACTGAGTATGAGTTACTTGGACTTGCAGTAAAGTCGTCAGTAGAGAACAACTTGATAGTTCCAACAGTCGGTGATGTTCTTTCTATCTCAACCCATGTATTACCCATTGAAATCGAACTGTCAACATTTGTACCACAGTTCAAGGCGTTGATATTGTTAGCGTGGAAAGTGTACCAGCCTGATCCAGCACCGTTACATCCACTTGTGTTTGCTCTATACTTTATTCCTACTGCATCCTGTTGTGCGTTCCAATATCCTTTCTCAGATAATCCCATTCCCCATTCAAACAACCAGTTTGGGGGATTAGTAGTTGCAACATTTGAAACCTTGAATTGCAAGGTAAACGTATCATCGGTATTAAGTGGCTCTGACAACTCATGGCAAACTGCACACTCATCGTCATTACCATTTAGATATGGCATATTGGTTGATGCACTGGTATAACTTGCACCAAAGTCAACGTGTATATTATCAGCACCTATATCGACATTGGTTCTAGTAAATGTACTTTGCCAAACTGCATCTGCACTAGCCTGATCAGCATAGCCTGAGAAATCATCAGTTACAGATAGTGGACTTGTTGTTGATGTTTCAGTTAACCCATAGTTAACTGGCACATCGTTGGTTGATTTGTCGGGAAGTGAAATTACAGTTGTTTCAGCAACGGCTGATGTCACACCGTTGTAGAATGTAACATCATCAATTACAGCAGTTATTCCACCACCCTGAACATAATGAGATGCTGTCAAATATTGTAGGTTATCCAGTGTACTAGGAACTGATGGATTGTCCAGTGTTACTAACGGTGTTCCTGTGTAATCGTCACTGGTGTATATTGAAGATTCAAAGGTTGAACCATCTCTAGTCATTGAAACCCAATAATCTGTTCCTATTGAGATACTTTGATAATTTTGACCATCACCAGTACCATCACAACCTATTCCCTGAACGGAAGTTGTTTCATCAGCAACAGTACAGTACAATCTGTGCCAAGTATCAGATCGATCAAAGTAACCCCACATTCCCATTCTGTCACCTGAATCATTCATGTCACCAATGTAATCGTATAACCCAAATCCAAATGCTGGTTCGTCACTGCCATCAGGAGATCCACCGAAGGTTATCTTGAATTGCAATAACCATTTGTCGTCACTGACTGAACCCAAGTCATAGTAAATGTAATTACCGTTATAATTATTCTTATATTGCAATTCGTTATTGGTTACTTCAAGACTGCTAGTGCTTGATGATGTCCAGCCTGCATCACTTGTGAAATCAGTTTCAAATGCTGTTGGTGTTGCCTCAATAACTTCACTTACTAATCCATGTACCAAGAACTCGTTATCCGTAAAGGTTAATTCAGAATCAGTTCCAGAATTGTTTGGTAGTTCGACTTGTGCAAATTCGTAATCACTTCTCAATACGTTATACCCTGTGATTGCTAAGCCACCGTTACCACCGTTTTCACTTGTTACAGTCTTACCAGCATAAGACTTGTTGATGTTTCCAGAAGCCGTACCGTCAAGATTCAATGATGCAGTTCCAGTTGACATATCTAACAGATCACCAGTTGTTTGTTCAAAGTTGTAAAATGCTTTCATATCGTTTGTTTGTATTCCGTTTGGATCTGCTTTGGCATACAGTGAAGCGATTTCAGATGTATCAAGTGCAACGTTCCAGATTGCAAGATCATCTAGACCACCTGTAAGATCCTCACCAAAGGTTGTTGCCATAAGTTGTAATGGGAAATCTGGGTTTGCACTACCTGAAATATTTCCATTGTTAGTTCCAACGAGAGAGTTATCCAAGTATAACTTCATGTCAGATGTGGAATCGTCATAAGTCAAAACATAATGATGCCAATCAGTATCAGATAGAGCAGTCAAGAAAGACATATTCACTTCGGCAGTATTAACAAAAGCTCTCACACTTCCAGATGATCTTGGTTCAAATACAATTCCACCTGATCCTGAACCCCCTGCATATCCACCGCCATGCGTTCCCAAGAAAGCATTACCCATAACCCAGCCATCAGCATTTAATCCCCACACTGATATTGTCCAAGAGTTACTATCATTGGATAAGAATTTCCAATCTGATGCAGAACCGATTGTTACACCGTCACCTGAACCCGAAGATGGATTAGGGAAATACCATGCGTTACTTGTAATGGTTGTAGTCACCTGTGGTGAAGTCCAAGAAGTTCCTAACGGGATTCCGATTGTAGTTGATACACCAGTTGGTGCGTTAGGTGTTGAGAATATACCATAGGTAACTTGTAACTCTACATTGTTAAGTTGTATCATAGCAGAATCGTTTGGATGATTGTCAAACGGGTTCATTCTAGTGACGATTGTAAACCAGCCCTGTGACAATGAGGATTTTAAATCAGAATTAGCAGTAGTTGATAATTGTGCCGTAAGTCCAGTTCCAGTTGATAAAGTAGTTTCCAGTAAATATGTAGGGTTTGCTACCATTTCTTCAAATTGGGTTTTTAATGCTGTACCACTTGTTGCACCTATCTGTTCATCAGAAGTGATAAAGTCCAATCCGTTAAGATTACTTATGTCACTTGTTGCTACAATATCATACACTACTTTTACATCAACAATGTCGTTACTACTTGGAATACTTGATACATCATACTCCCACATTGGCATGGCACAAACACCGTTGCCATTACCCTCATGGCTCATGTAGTTATATTTTGACTCAACATTTGAACTGTAAAATGGAACTTCACTTCCATCCATTGTACAATCATTTGTATCATAACTACTACCTGTTGTACTTGTGATTATTCTTTGTTGGGTAGTTGCTGTGGTTGTAAATGTAGGATCAATTTCTAAGTAGTTTGTAAAGTCACCACTTGCATAATCCAGATTGACTTTGTAATCACCATCAAAGATTATGTTGATATTACTAAGTGAATCAATACCAGTATCAAAATCATAGTTGATTGAATCTGTTAGTTGTAAAATTTCCGCTTCGTTGTCTATGATGTATTGTCTATCAAAACTTTGACCGTTTAGTTCTGCGATGTTAATTGTTTGATCACCAATGGTTATACTTTCATCAGTGTGAATCGTTTGTGTAATTCCTAGTGGCTCGTCACCTGTGTGCCATACCTTGAAGGTTTCCTTGAATCCTGATCTAATGTCAAGACGTAACTCCTGTGTGAATTTGTCAACTACTGCACCGTCAGTGATTGTAACTTCACCGTTAAAGTAACCTGTGTCAGTTGCGTTTGCACCAGTGATTAAAGTGAATCCAGAAAAGGTTGAATTGGAGTAAAACAATTCTGCACTAATTGGAATGTAAACATCTTCAGTTATACTCTCGGTGATTACTTTGGTACTTGTAAGGAATACTCCATCTTCATATTCTGAAACTGTAACGGTACAGGCTTCATCATTAACTGGAAGGTTTGACCATACTCCGTTACTTTGGAAACTTGCCATAGCAGAAACAGATGGGATAATGTTTGCACCGTTGTAACCGTTTTCATAAATTGAATAAGAACATGAATTTTTATCAAAGATTAAAGAACCAACTGCATTGGAATTGAATATAACTTTGTCATTTGTATTTGTTAAAACATAATTCTCCCACTGTCCATTCATAATTCTATCTGGGTGACTTTGCCAAGTGGCTTCGCCAATAAAGTAATCTTCTATCAAGTCATAGTTCTCACCTTCAGTTTCTACTATCTGTGCAAACGCAGTTGGTACAGATATGATCAGTAATAACGGAAGAAGAAGTAAAAACTGATTCAACTCTAGTCACGACCTCTAGCGGAAGCTGTCATTAGGACCTTGATTACAATTATAACAATTCCCATCGTTGGCATTAAGGGTACAAGATACTGAACTGTGTCCTCGTTAGTTTCGTAAATTGTACCCCATTGACACGCAGCAGATGTAGGTGAGGTTGCACAAGAGGAAGTGCTGACAAGTCCTGAAATGTCAGCCACGTTGAAAAATGCCCCGAAAATCATTGGCATTATTGTAAAGGCTACACCGTAAGTAATTACAAAGAGAATTAAACTTAATCCTAGATAAACAAGAGAACTCACAAATTAACGATACTTTAACGAGTAATTAACTTTTGATAATTAAAATAAAAAGGGAGTTGTAAGTTTCTGTCGAAAAATTTTTAATTTTTCTAAGAAAGCATACGAACTACTGTAAGAACAACAACTGCTGCTAATACAATTAATGTTATGATTAACAAATTGTATCCAGCTTGTGATTGTGTGTTATTGTTCATACATTGTAAAGCCCAACCTTCTGAACTTGCTGGTGTGGTAATATTATAACCAACCAAGCCAGT
>Ga0308011_10001072_pt1 | contig 12864 bp, 10 predicted proteins | sample Neamet177_FD_203144 | JGI IMG/M metagenome (GOLD analysis project Ga0308011, IMG submission 203144) | Marine microbial communities from water near the shore, Antarctic Ocean - #177 | ecosystem: Environmental > Aquatic > Marine > Unclassified | place: Southern Ocean | collected 2014-07-25
ATATATATTACACAACCAAACGTTGCATCTATATCATAGCATTTCTTTAGTAATACCCTGTATCTATTGATCTGATCTGTGTGACTCTCACTTGGTTTAGAGTTATACCTTCCAAAATAATCAATAGAACCTGTTGTCTTTTTGTCACAAATTATCCATTTTCCGTCAATTTCTATCAAATCATCTATGCTACCATATATAATATCCAAGTGTTCTGGATCTTCTGCAGGTATTCTTAATGCTTCTTCTCTTGTAAGAGGCTCATCTTTTACATAGTTGTATGCTAGGAACAGTTCATTGTATTTTGGTTCTGCTATCACTGAGTTTGAATGTACTATCTGTCCAAAGTAAAGTGACTTCATATCCTCGGTACTCATTGTGTGAGGCATGGTTTTATTATAGATTACATTTCTCATACATGGTTTAATAACATCTGACACATGTATCACACCTAGTCTCTCTGTTTTCATAGCCTCCATCTGTGCTCTTCTGTATTCAAAATATACTTTCTCTTTAATATTATCTAATGTTAACATACTTACCTATACAGTATTAAATATATAAATGTTTAGATACTATATTCTTCTTTTGCTTTTTTGATTGGCATGTATGGTATTGTTATTGGCAACCAAATGAACCTATGTCTTATCCAAAACCTGATAGTTTCCTTTGAACCATACCAGTTATCATGTACAATCACTGTTGCTGCTGCACCTCTAGTACCTGCCCTACCTTCTGGTGCGTCATATTTTCTAGTGATGTGATGTGTACCAATACCGTCTTGATATACAGCATGAAGTAACTCATGTGCAAGAGGCATTATATTAGATCTAAGTATGAATGGATTCTTACTGTCATTTACAAACATGTAGATTACTTTCTTTCCAGTAACACCCCATGCTATACCATCACTGGTTTCTACATCAAGGTGTTCATAGAATTTTTTGAACTCTTCTTGTTTGGTAGTAGGTATTATGTTAAGTTCCCAATTATCTTTAAAGTTCTCCCAAGCATAGTATCCTGATAGATGTTTACCGTTACTACCGTTAAGCATGATAGTGCGACAAACTATATCTGTATACCTATTGGTATCAATATTTTTCGTATAGAAATTAATCATTGGTTGCCTAATAATTTCCTATGTTTGAACACATACAAGGTTTGCTTGGATCATCTGCTGAAGGTGCTACACACCCATGATTGTCTTCATGTGAAATCTGACCGTGACCACATTCTGCACAAGCCCCTGATGCTACGAATACTATATCTGTCATTAGTAACTCTCCTCAATGGTGAAATTAAAAGTTTGCGTTTGCTCTGATGTGACATTAGATGCATTTCTTAACTCTACTTCCCCTGCCCAAATACCTGCTTTGGCTGCTGTTATATGACCTTCACCAAACGTTACTCTTACTATACCACTGGATCTAGTGTCATATACAATGTCGTGGTCTATCAAAAGGGTTCCATCTGGTTTCCATACCCTCCATTTACCTGAATGAAATGTAGTGGTGTTAGTCAAATCCCTTGCTGTACCATCAGCGTTCTTAATAGTAAGTTCAAGTGTAGTAGTACTGCCTACTTTTATAATAAATGATACTGATCTTGGTGTCATGTCCATGCTCATGTGTCTTCACCCTTTATATCCTGACTTCGTTTATTAACTTTCGCATTTTTACTCTTTTCATGTACTTCCTGAGATCCCTTTCTGCTTAGTTTAGTGGTCTTGGATCTTCCCTTGATACTAGAGGTTCTGTCTCTTCTGTTGATTTTTATAGTTCTTCTCACTCTTACCAATCCATCTCTCAAGTCTTTGATTATTGACTGTGATACTTGTATTGACTCATTAACAACCCTCTTAATTATTTTTTCAAGGTTCATTGATTCTAATACATTGATAATTTCAGTTACAACTCTTACTATTATCTTGAGTTTGTTTCTAAATGCCAACACGTTGACAGTCTCATTGATCAATCTCATCAATCCTCTTCTTGTAATAGATGTTGAAGACACATTGACTATGCTTGATACAACTCTCAATACTAATTTTCCTCTGATTATACTCTCAACTATATTCACAGTGTTAGTTATTGTTCTAGTGATACTTCTGTACCTGTTAATTATAGATGTAACTTGTACTGAGTCACCAATGCTTCTAGTCAATACTCTAAGTCTTGAAACTGGTTCAGATATACTGATGGATTCAGTGAATGATCTGCTCCAACCTTGTCCGAATGACTCTACTGCATTAATACTCTCGGTTATGATTCTAAGTATAACTCTTGATCTGTCCCTGAATGACTGTATAGATACGGTTTCGTTTACTGCTCTTAGTAATACTCTAAGTCTTGATACAGATTCTGATAACTGAATAGTATTGTTTATGATTCTAAGTATAACTCTTGACCTATCTCTGAATGATTGTATTGACACTGTTTCGGTTACTAACTTAATAAGATCCTTTAGTCTTGACACAGTTTCAGATACGCTTACTGATCTGGTTATTGTTCTAGTCATGTTTCTTAATACAATTCTACTGTCAATTACTGACACTGACTCAGTGAATGATCTGCTCCAACCCTGTGCAAATGATTCTGCTATACTTATACTTTCATTTACTATTCTTCTAATTACCCGTGCTCTGTTTCTGAATGATTGTATGGATACGGTTTCGTTTACATGTTTAATGAGATCCTTTAATCTTGTAACTACTTCTGACATGTTTACTGTATCAGTAATTGTTCTTATCATTCCTCTTAATACTATTCTACTGTCAATGACTGACACTGATTCTGTGAATGATCTTGACCATTTCATTCCAAATGCTTCTGACACACTTAATACTTCTGTGACAATTCTAAGTAATACTCTTGCCCTATCCCTGAATGACTGTATTGATACTGTTTCGTTGATGTGTTTTATTAAGTCTTTTAATACTGATACTGATTCAGATACTCTTACTGTGTCAGTGATTGTTCTTCCTAGTGAACGTAATGGTATTAATCCTATAGATATATTGACTGTATCAGTTATTGTCTTTATGATTCCTCTGAGTCTAACTCTTACTTCTGTCACACTGACTGTGTCAGATAATACTCTACCTAATGTTCTGTATAATATGTAAGCATCTGAGGTTTGAACCGTATCGGTTATTGTTTTTATTACTCCTCTTGATCTTATTCTTGTCTCAGTCATGCTTATAGACTCAGTTATGATTTTTCTGATTGCTCTTAACCTGTCTCTAAATGCCAATATGTTTACAGTCTCAGATACTATCTTTCTAATGTCCTTTAGTCTTGAAATTGATTCTGATACACTGACAGATTTTGTAATGATTCTCATCAAATCTCTATAAGGTAGTATGGATTCTACAACTCTTACAGTACTTGTTATTACTCTCTTCATAGAAATCAATCTTGGCAATGATTCAGATATGTTTACAGATTGAGTCAACACTCTTCTCATTGTAAGTAATACCAATGCTTCTTTATACACTGCTTGGAATACATTTGACTGGAATATATTCTGGAATACTCCTGATAGGTTAACTGCAACTGTCTCATTGACACTCTTGATCCAACCCTTGTAGATGTTTTCAGATACAGATACGGTGTTATTTATTATTCTTGTGAGTGTTCTAAGTCTATCTCTAAATGCTAATATGTGGACAGTCTCATTGATCAATCTTCTCAATACTCTTCGTGGAGTTAATGAAGTTACTATCTGTATTGACTCATTCACATGCTTGGTGTGAGATTTGAGTCTAGTTACTATCTCAGATACGTTGACTGTATCAGTGAGTGTCTTTATGATTCCTCTGAGTCTTGAAATTGGTTCAGATATACTGATAGATTTGGTTATAGTTCTTGTCAAAACTCTGAGTCTTGGGACTGTGGTAGACACACTTACAGATTCTGTGAATGATCTGCTCCAACCCTTGTAGAATCCTTCAGATATAGATGTACTACTGTTTACTATTCTTCTTAACACTCTTAATACTATGTTTCCATCAGATATGCTTACACTCTCTGTGAATGATCTTGACCATTTCATTCCAAATGCTTCTGCTACTTGCACAGCATCAGTAATGATTCTTGTTATGGATCTGTTTCTTACTCTAAATGCTAACACACTGACTGTCTCATTCACATGTTTGAGTAAGTCTCTTAACCTTGAAATGTTCTCAGATACAGATAATGTATTGTTGATCATTCTAGTTAGTGCTCTGTATTTTAATACTGATTCAGATATACTCAATGTATTATTGATGGTTCTTCTCATTCCTCTTATTCTTATAGCTTCTGACATTCCTTGGAACACGTTGTTCTGGAATACGTTGGACTGGAACAACATTTTACCTATGTGAACAGCATCAGTAAACACTTTCAACATGACTGTGTATCTTGCGAATGACTCTGCTACCTGTATGGTTGATGTTACAACTCTCTTGATAGATCTATACCATTTAGAAACATCTGCAATTTGTATTGATTCTATAACTGATCTACCAATACCTCTGAGTCTTGGGACTGTTTCAGATACACTGATAGAGTTATTAATTATCTTTCTAAGTGCTCTCAATCTGTCTCTAAATGCTAATATGTTTACAGTCTCAGCAACTAATTTAATTAATACCTTAGATCTTATTACTGATTCAGATATACTTATTGTACTGTTGACACTCTTGATCCAACCCTTGTACAAGGATTCAGATAATGATATGGTGCTGTCTATTACCCTTCTCAACACTGTGAGTCTTACATAGGACTGTGCTACATTCACAACGCTGCTAGCGACCTTTACAAATCCAAGTGCTCTAGCCTGATTATCTGATATGTTGACTACACTGTTGATTATTCTACCCATGCCTCTAAAGTCCTTAATGGTTTCACTGTGTTGAATTGTCTCACTTATCATTCTTGTGATTGCTCTTAGTCTATCCCTAAAGGCTAAGACATTAACAGTCTCAGTATATACTTTCTTCATTACAGATGATCGTATTGCTGACTCTGCCACTTGAACAGTGTTAGTGAGAACTCTCTTGATAGACATCAATCTGTTCTGTGACTGTGACACTTGTACCACGTCAGAGAATATTCTTCTTAATACCCTATGACTATTGAAGGAGTCAGATACACTTATGGTCTTGTTGATTATTCTATTCAATCCTCTTATTACGATAGCCTCTACATTGACATTCTGGAACACGTTGGACTGGAACACGTTGTTCTGGAATAGACCTACTATGTTAATAGAGACAGTGTTGTTTACTAACATGATTATGGATTGGAAGTAATTCTTAACCTCTGCTACCTGTACTGAGTCAGTAACTATCTTTCTAAGTGCTCTTAACCTGTCTCTAAATGCTAATATATTGACTGTCTCTGACACGGTTCTTTCTATAGACATTAACTTTACCTTTGACTCTGCTACCTGTACTGCATGAGTTATAACCTTTTGCACACCTTGTAACTTTTTGAAAGCCTCACTTGCCTGAACTGTTTCAGATACAATTCTTACCTTTCCTAATAGTGCGATAGTCTCATCAATGCTGTTCTGGAACACGTTGGATTGGAACACGTTGGACTGGAATACTGCCTTGCCTATTGACAATACCTCTGATATGATTTTGGTTATACTAAATACAGGCATATTCATTGCGACAATATTAACAGTGCTGTTAACTCTCTTAATCCAACCCTTGTACAAGGATTCAGATAGACTTATACCCTCACTTATTACTCTTTTAATAACCCTTGACCTGTCTCTGAATGACTGTATTGATATGGTTTCAGTTACAGTCTTTATTCTTTCTCTTAACAATATGGATTCATCTATGGATAACTGGAACACGTTGTTCTGGAATACATTGGACTGGAAGACTGCCTTGCCCACAGTTACTATCTCACTTAATACCTTTCTGATTCCTGTTGACTTTACTATTGAACTGGCTACCTGTATGGTCTTGTTTATAATTCTCTTGATGGAAAGTCTTCTTACCTTTGGTTCTGCTATCTGTTCAGTCTCTAACAATGATCTCAATATAGTCATGTACTGTGTCATTGATTCCTGAGTGTTCACAGTTTCATTTAATGCCCTTGACAATCCTCTTAACGTGTTCCTTTGCTCTGTGGTTTGAACGTTATCTGATACGAGTTTAAGGATTGCTCTAAGCCTGCTTCTAAATGCCTGTATGGATACTGTCTCGTCAAGTGATCTTATCAATGACTGTAGTTTTGCTTTAGACTCTGCTGTGTTTATGGTTTCATTGATAACTCTAAGTATAGTGGTAGGTACGTCAAATACGTTGTTCTGGAACACGTTCTTTTGAAATGCAGGAGCCCCATACCCTTGTTGAAATGCATTGTTTTGAAAAACATTCGACTGGAATACTTGTGCAATAACTGCCAAGTTTAACTACCTACTTTCTAGTCCAAGTAAATATCGAAGTGTTATTATTGGTGGTATTAATCAAACTGATGATACTCCGTTGTAATATGATACATCATCAATTATTCCTGTCATGGAATATCCTGCCGAATCATTATTCATGTTCATAATTTTTAAGTGACTTAGTCCCTCAACAGTTGCTAACATTGTATGTGTAACTGAATTTATTAAGGTAGAGTAAGCAGGATCAGAATACAGATTTAATTTAAATGATGTTGATGATACTCTAATTAGTTCTACATAGTAATTAGTTCCTGTTGCTGGAGTTAATGCAAATGAAGAATAAGAACCAATGGTTACTGCCGCATTATTATAATCTGTAATAGCCCACAAATTGTGTCCAGAAGAAGAAGGTATGATAATACCTAGCCAATCTTCCGTAGATCCATAATTTCCAGTAGTTGAAGATAAGCCGATAAAAAGTCTAGCATCATTGTTATTTGATGAGGACATATTATATCTAAATCTTAAAAGCCATTTATCATTAGATGCTGTTTTGGATAGTGTCTTATATGCTGTTGCGGCAGATCCATTTCTTATAGATGTGAAATCAAATACACTTGTTGATGTATTTACGTTCATTTTTGCTGTGTCATTTGAAACCCACCCTTTGTTAGTTGTGAAATCATCTTCGTATGTTGGATTCATAGTCCATTTAGCAGGTATTAATTCCACAACTTCAAACCCTATATCTTTTGAAGAAGTTACAGGAGTAGAGCCTTGAACAAATATTGCCCTTTGGCCATTAGAATAAACGTCACTATCTCTTTGTGTTATTTCTACTGTCCACCCTGAAGGTGCAGAGTTGGTTCTAATTCCAAGTATGTCGTCTGTTTGTAACACATAACTTCCAGTTGACTTTGTAAATTTTACTGCATTACCATACGCTGAACCCTGTGGCAATTCTCCCCTAGTAACAGTTCCAAATTCATGTACGTTTACTCCTGAACTGTTCCATACTCCAAAGGTAAATGTTTCAGTTCCACTACTTCCTGAATTAAGTTTGTATAACGAAAATGACAAACTACCAATGGTTTTACCTATGAGTGTATTACCTGATGTTATCTGTTCTCCTATAACAGCATTAACAGAAACACCACCCTCAAAGTGTGCAACATCATTTACATTTGTATTACCTGTAGTTGCACCTGCACTTTCTGGAGTTCTCCAATATCTATTAGCAGTATCTTTCTCCACTAGAATAGAATTGTCTTGGACATTGGTTGGTTTAGATTGAAGTATTGAAATTGTAGTTGATGGGCTAGAATCAAATTGCCAATCTGGTGTTCTATCTATATCTGAATAACTAGTACCGTCATATTTTTGACAATTTACAGTAGAGGGTTCTGTTGCATTGTTTACTCCACAACCTATATTCCCAGATCCAGATGATCCTGTATATTCAATGTTTATTCTATCCCCTTGTGCCAATATTACACCTGTATTCAATGTGAAAGTATATTCTGTAAGACTTCCTGTTAATGTTGAAGCACCTTTACTTGCTTCTGCAAGAATAGTATCTGAACTGTTTCTAACCCTGACATATAACGTATCAGTAGGGGAACTATTTTTATATAATTTCATTTTAATTTCTTTAATTGGATCAGCAATTATTGAAGACCCAGAAACAATTTGTAATGATAATCGTTCTCCATCTCCTGCACCACTAGCTATATTCCACCCATTTGTTCCTGCATTTAACTGACTATATCCTTGAACACTTGTAGCCGAACTAGGAGATGTTGATATTCGTTTAGAGTCTAAAAATTTAATGGCCATTATAGTTCACTCCATATATCATTGTATAGTACATAAGATTTGTTAGTGTCAGTTTCATAGAATACTGTTCCATCTTGAATTTTTACTGGTGTTCCTGCTGGTGTCATATCAGAACCTAATGCTGACATATTTGTATCTGCTAAGAAGCTACCTGAACCATAACTACCTGAGTAGAACACATCCCATTGACCTGATGTCGTAACCCACTTTCCAACAGATTTAGTTCTGTCTGGTATTGAACTTGTTCCTGTTGATGGTGCCTGTACAGTTTCAGTTATAAATAACTTTTCTTGCCCTGCGATATTTACGGCATAATGTATTGTGAATTGCTGTGGGTATCCGTTGTACAAGTGATAGTAATATCCTCTATTAACTCCTGAATATTCAGTACCGTTTTCATAACTTAATTCAGCATATCTGGCACCTGGATCTGCCGAAGTAGTACCGACTTGAGTACCAGAAGCAGAACCAGCACCACCATTTAATAGTGCATGGATTAATATATTATTAAACTTATTAGCAGTAAGATCAGTAATAGTAAGTACACCGCCTGTACCTGTTAGCGTATCAGGTGTTCCGTTTTTACCCCAAGCCATTAGTTACTACCCCACACTCTAAGATATGTGCTAGTACCAAAATTGGCAGAAGCATCATTTGTTAAAGTGATCTTTGTTATTTGAGCAGAAGCATCTCCTGTTCCACTACCACTGGTTCTTGTCCATTTTTGTGCAAGTTCAAATTTTTGTGCTATAGCTGTATTTGCTCCTGATCCTCCACGTGAAATACCTGTTCCTATGGATATTTTTTCATTGGCAGAGTTGTTTACGATAAAAAAGTTCGCAAAGAAAGGAGTGGTAGCAGGGGAAATACCTGCGAAATGACTATCCTCACTAGCAGCCACACTTTCTGTACCATTGTAATTATATCTGTTTGAATAATTGGTGCCTGTGTCAGAATTAAATAGAAAGTCTGGTCTACTGCTAGAAGCGATTGAATCAGTATAATATTGAACCCACAAGTATTTCTTAGCTGCTATAGTACCACTTGATAATGTTGATGCGGCTCCACCTGTTAAATCTACTGATGCTAATTCTTCCCAAAAGTTTGTAGAATGTGAATCTGCTGGATCCCATCCTAATACTACTACTTCTGAACCTACTGCAAAAGTTCCTGAACCATAAATTGTGATAGATGAAACATCTGCATCTGGACTAGGAACAAACTTACCTACCCATTCCATTCTTTTTGGTACTGTAGTAACTCCTGCTGTACCTGCTCCTGCTGTATGTCCAATAACTAATTTTTCTGATCCTGCTAAATTGGAAATATATATTTGGGAGAGAAATTCATTAGGATCACTGAACCAACCATCAGCGATTTGATTTTGTCCAGTTGGTGTTCGTTCTGTATCATCATCAACACGTAATCTTGCGGCATACTTGTTTCCACTTGCAACTCCATTCATTCGTAATCCAGTTTCTACACTACCGCTGGATTTGATTCCATGAACTAGAACTTTATAATATATTTTATTATCAAAAGTCGGAGTTGTAATTGAAGTTGAAGTTGAACCTAACGTAAATCTTGTTAGTTCTTTCCATCCACCTACTGCTGTGGTTATTGGACTAATACCTGTGGTAGTTGTACGTTCTGCGTTAGTTCCTCTTATTCTGTTACCAGCTAGCCATTCTATAGTCATTTTAATACAACCTTATTTCCACATCCACAGTCTATAAAGATTTGAGATTCTTCACTCCTATTGGTCATTGAACTTCCACATTGGCCACAAGTTCCCTTCTTTAGGTGTATATAGTTCCAGCATGGCTCACAGTAATGGTATTGGAATTTAATGTTACTGTCATATTCGTCTGGGCCTAATATTGCTGTCTCACATTTATCACAGGTGTATTCTTCCCCTGCTTCCATGTGGGCCTTAAACTCTTGACTCATTATGTTCCTTCCTCTTTCCATGAATTAGACATATTTGCAGGATCAGTTACTCCGTTGTAAAATTCAAGTACATCACATACACCTTGCATAGTAAATCCTGAATATGAGTTGGTAACTGCATCTCCAAATTTGAAATATCTTAATCCTGTTGATGAACCTGCATCTGTATATGAGTTATCTTGTATATCTCCATCATAGGCATTAGTAGTGGATAGTGATATAGACCAATTACTTGATGAAGTTCTTTTAATTTCTGCATAGTAATCAACTCCAGTTGAGAATGATTGTGTCAAATTTGCTGTTGCACCTGATCTTGGATTTGAAGATCCATTACAAGTTCTTGGTCGCCAAAGATTTCTCTGATCATTTGGTAAAACTCTAACACCGATAAAGTTTTGATTTGTAATATTGTTTACGGTGGTATCAGATAATCCTGTATCAAATTCATAATAATAATCTCCTGATGTCAATGTTGAAAAATTGAATTTGAATCTTAATACCCATTGAGTTGTACTTACAGCACTTCCTATAATAGATTCTAAATCAAGCCAAGTTCTATCTCCTGTTGAACTTGTATTATCTAAGAAATTGATCTTGCCACCTGATACTTCAAACTGTGAGCTCGATGGATCTTTTCCCCATGTTTGTGCAAATCCACTTGTTGTTGCAAAACCACCATAATGATATATCTTTCTAGTATCGGTTTGCTCGAACCTACTGCCCACTTGGACATTAACAGGTTTTCCTACAGTTGTAGGTGTTGTGTATTCATCATAAAATTGTATATTATCGATTAAGCAATCTTGTCCACACTCTGTTGAACCTGCGTTTTCTGCACCAAAATAAATATATCTCAAATTTTTGGTATCTGCTGAACAGGTTTGAGCTCCTGAACTTGCAAGGTTTCCATCATAACTATCATTTGATGAAAATGATATAGAAAATGTTGTAGTTGACAACCTTTTGATTTCAATAAAATAAAAAGTATTAACTGAACGTGATGGATCTGCACTCCAATTACTTGCACCACCACCACCATTTAACGTACCACCATTTGCAAAAACGTTTCTAAAATCATCATTTGAAGCCCACATAGAAATCATACAACCTAAGAAATCATGGTTTGCAGTTGTGGAATTTGTTGAGTTAAGGTCTGATACTCCAATGTACTGTTCGTTTCCTGCACAAGCAGCTATTGTATCCCATGTTGCTCTAAATCTTAATAGCCATTTTTCATTTGAAATATTAGCACCTAGATCATAACTAAGTGCGTAGTTTGTACCATTTCTTGCTAAATCCCATTTAATGTTTCCACCGTTTACTTTGATATGATCCTTGTTTGCGGCTAACCATCCATCTACTGTGGTATTATCAGATGTGTGAGTTCCTGTTAATTTTCCTGAACTATCATATACTGTGTTTTCATCAGTTGATAATCCTTGTAACCTTCTACCTGAATGATATGTAATTGCCATTAGTCAATCAATCCACCTATGCAATCTGCACAACCTGTGAAGAACCGTTTTTCCATAGGGTGATAAAGAGACCGTCATTATTGGCATCAATCTTTCTTACAAACATATAGCCTTTTGAGTGTTGAGTTGCAGCTGTTGGAGTATATCCAACCACTTGAACAGTACCTTCAATTTCTGGGTCCATTCCTCCACCGCTTCCACCGCCTCCTGCTCCACCTGTTTCTCGCCAGGTAGATCCATCATAGGTTAAGGTTAGCGTGTTGCCAGCAGCTGTAGTTTTGTCAGCAGCCGCATCTAGTGTAATATTTGCTTGAGCTCCCGTAGCTCCTGATTTAGCATTAGTGACAGTTACAATCCCGTCAAACTGTAATGTTACTCTACTGCCAGCTTGGTAGTTTGTATTGTTAATGAAATCTATGGTTGTAGTTCCTGTAATGTCAAAATAGTTACCGTCTGTCCCAAGTGTTATGGTTGTAGCACTTGCAATATCAGCACCTTTTGATTCTTGTAAATTGTTGACCAATGGACCAATTCCTGTAATGCTTGGGAATATCGCAGAGGCAATATCTGCATTTTTAATACTTGTTGCTAAATTTAATTTAGAATACGCTATGGCTGCACCAGCATTGACTTCGTTATTTGTTATGCTCAATGTTAGTTTGGATTGTGCTATTCCAGCACTGGATTTAATTGAGGCGTTGGCAATATTTGTAATGTTATTTCCCGTACCGTCTTGGTCTATGGATTTATTTAGTAAAGTTGCACTTTGATTATTATAAGCGGCCAGGGCATTAGATAAAGTTGCCTTTTTAGTTGCTACTCCAGCCCCTCCAACGTCGTCAACTATGGCAATTACGTCAGCGGCAACAGGTGTGGGTAAGTCTGTTAGATCAGTAATTTTCTTGTTAACCATTACTCATGATTAAATGTGAATAGTTAAAACTATTTCCTTGAACGCTTTTTGATAGGGGTAATCTGATAAGATGACGGATTGTAATTCTGAGCGGCTACCAAACAGTAGATGATACTCATTACGGAATCCTGTGGGTGATTAAACATCTTCATGGCTTTTTGACGGGGATCTTCAACTGCAACTTCCTGGGTTTCATTGAGGTCTTTTCTAGTTACGGAGGTCATATCGTCAAGGAGAAAGTCAGTTTGCCAGTCATAAAAATGTGGAATCATAAACATCGGTTTTTGGAATTTTTCG
>Ga0308011_10001074_pt1 | contig 12856 bp, 12 predicted proteins | sample Neamet177_FD_203144 | JGI IMG/M metagenome (GOLD analysis project Ga0308011, IMG submission 203144) | Marine microbial communities from water near the shore, Antarctic Ocean - #177 | ecosystem: Environmental > Aquatic > Marine > Unclassified | place: Southern Ocean | collected 2014-07-25
TCATGTCACAAATATAACCGAGAAGGAGATAGCATAGTATGACGAAAAAGTATCATCGATGTAAGAAGTGTAGGACTAAAGATCCTACTTCTTCTTAGATGATTTTTTTTTATAAGTTTTAGGAATGGTTCTAGAGTAAGTCTTTCGACAATGTGCTTTCACTGAGGTCATTTCTTCTTTTTAGGTTTTGCTTTGAAGTGTGGCTTCACTTTACTGTGTCCTTTGTTATGGGCTTTATCTCCTTTTTTAAACGGCATTAATTAATAGAAAAAGTTATACTATAAAAAGCCTTACCATGCTTCTTTGACAGTTTCAAGTGTGGCTTTTAGATAGTGATCAATAGTCATTGACGGCTTTGCGTGTCGAAGTTGTTTGGAAATTACTGGTATTGATCTTGCCTTCTCACCGTATAACCCGTTGAGCATATCCTTACCCACACTCTTGCGGAAGATGTGTAACTTTGTCTTCTCATTACTTTCACTTTCATTAACTTGCCATGCTTTTATGTCCAAGTCTCTACCCATTCTGTCCAGCCATCTCCATGCTGTGTTATATTTTAACCCGTCAAACAGCCTGCCATCTTCCTTAAAGATCAGCCAAGTTCTTAGTTCGTCAAGGAAAATATTTGGTATGTGTGCAACGTCATTTTTCTTTGTCTTTGTTTTACCCAGATAAATTTCCCTGTCTTCCAAGTTAAAACTTTCTTTCTTTAAAAAAATCCCCTCGCTTGGTCGTAACGCACAGAAATATAATATCTTAAACAACATCTTAATGTCATTATCCTTCCACTTGCGGATCATAAGTGAGGGAATATAATTTAATATAACTTCCATAGTCTCAGGAGAAATATAGTTTACTTTATCTTGCATTAAAATACTGTAACCTTTCTCATATGTTTACATTTTGATTTGCCACAAGTCGGACATTTTTTATCATTGGTCACACCGTAGCCATATCCACTAATCGGCATTAGCAAACTGCACCCGAAAAATATAACCCAAATGCTACACCTGTACAAGCACCAGCAATACCATAAACCATTAACAGTTTCTTTAATTTTGATCTTTTAATACTGACTAAATCTTGGGTTGGTGTAATATCAGAATCCCATCTAGTCATAAGGTTATACCAATCAAGGTTATATTTAAACATAATAAACCGTACAGTTTATCCGTACAGTTATATCATTTTAGTATTTAAGTACCGTAATATACCTCAGTGTTTTAACTTCATGTTAAGCAACTCTTGTTCCCATTCATCGTCAGTTAGATTCTCTTTGTATTTTTCACTCGCACATTCATTGGCATGAATCTCATGTAGTTTCAAATGTAATTCATCGGGTAGATCATCATGGTCAGGATAACCATAGTTCGATTCGGTAACCATGTACCCGTAAATTTTACTGCAACTCCATGAGGAAAAAAACTCTTGGTCTTCATCGTATAAAGTCCAAGCATAGAAAATTATAACCACCGATATTCCCATGACAATAAAGCCTGTGTTTTTATGTACAAATCTAACGACAGGATTCTTACTGTCATATTTCTTCTTGAATTTTTTATTAGTCAAGTCCTATCCTTAGTTGTTTGTTATCTGCAATAGCATTTTTCAACCAGTTCTGATACACCAATGCTGGTGACTCTCTCCAATTTTTATCCTCATGTAATGTTGGATCTCGTTTAATCACATCAGTCTCAAGATCAACCTCGCCCTGACAGTTGGTCTTTGCAAACTCTATTGCTTTTGCTATGAGTTCCATATCAGGTGCGACCAAAATACGTTTACAGTTGTCGGTTACTTTGAAGTTTTTCCAAACCGTAAACTCGTTGTTACTAAAACTTCTTGCATCGTTGCTACCCATTACGGATAACGTTTTAAATTCCCTAGCCTGAATTTCTACGTTCACAGATATGCGTTGAAAGTCTGCATCAGGATCAACCATGACTAGATTAAAATCATTATAATCTTTATAAAATTTCCAATGCTTTTTCATAATGTCAACACGTTCAACGTCATGGAAACCATCGTCAACCATTATGCCTGAGACAGTATCATCGGTGTTATCAAAGGTGTCAAAGAGTTCCTGTATGGTAGGGCAGTTCGTGTACAAGTCATACTTTAACATGGTCTTACAGTTCTTGCTTAATGATACTGACACATCGGTATATCTTACAGCGTTTGAATTAGCCTTTGCAAGATTCACGGCATCCTTTTCCATACTTGTGAGTATAACCTTTGCAGTGTCCAACTCATGTGTCAACTCGACATACCGTTTAACTATGTCTTCAAGTTTAAAGTTCTCCTGTCTCCACTCGTTCTTTAGTTCCCTAGCCTTAAACTCTACAAAGTCCTGACGGGTTTTTGAGTTATCCCAATCTTCTTCTCTTTCATACTGTTTAAATTCCGTAAACAAAACGTTCATTCTAATCTCGGTTGCGGTTCGTTCAATCTGTAATTCCTCAAACTCCAACTCCAACTGTGCGACCAGTTCAAACTGGCTGTCAACTTCCGATTGCAATTCAGAAAGTGAGTCTGCATTACCCAATAACATTAGCATAATAATTTCAATCATCTTCGGTTATACTCCCCAAGTACCAAAAGTGTTTTTGACTTTGGTGCTTGTACTGTTCATCTTCATCAAATATCTCCCCACATAACTTGCATCTCAATACCTCGTAACCTCTCTACGATGTCTTGCACTTTTACTTCTTGACTGGAATCGTAAATGAGAATTGAAACAACCTCTGTTAGGACAGATAGTTAGTTTGAGATTCTTTGGATATTGTGTCTTACATATCATGCAAATACACTGAGTCTTATAATCAATTATTGGTCTAGCCATGCCCTGTCAGATATGAATAGTTATATTATTTAAAGTTAAGGAACGTAGTATGCTAGATGATATATTTCCAGTTCACATATCTTTAAACAGCCACGACACAACTGGTCAACGAAACAATTCTCGTTACGCCTGCACATATTCCTAACGACTATGCTACAATACATACACCTCATTATTTCATACTCCAAAAGTAATGGCAGTTGCCACATTGTTGAGACTTCCAGCAGTGTTGCTGGTTTACATTATACCTGACAACCACGCCACAGAGTTTACATCTCAATAGCGTACCCTCGACATACCTATGTAGTGACAGTCACCACAATGCTGAGAGGCTTGCCAGCAGTGATACTTTGTAACCCGAGTGCTTGTGCCACATAGTTTACATCTCACAGTTTTGACTGAACCTCTTTTTCTTCTTCAACATCAGGTATGAAAATTTCATGTATGTTTGTGATTAAGTTTGATCCATATTTTATAGAGTAACCTTCACCCTTCATGGTATTGACTAATGTATCAAGTGATATTTTCTCACCAGTTACATCCTTATACTTTTTAATAATTCTTGACACAGGTACTTCGACAACTTCCTCAGTGATCTCATAATATTTGTCAAGGAAGGTTATCTCAGGTGACTGAATACTTAACCATCTCTTTGATAATGACTTTGGATTTTCATACTGACATTCCTCATCTTTTAGGTTCACCATGAAAGATAAAATTTCTTCACCCTCAGCAATAGAAACCCTCTCTGCTAGAGAATCATCTGCTTCAAAAGGTATAACCCTAGTGTTAGTTAACAATGACAGTCTTTGTGTGAACATCGGGTTTCTTTCTTTCTCTGGAATCTCAGGTAGATAATTACATGAGCCCCAGATTTTTAACTTGTTTGTGAATGAAACATTGGCTTGATTAAATCCTCTAATGCTTTGCTTATGTTCACCAGCAATAGATTTTATAATTGAAAAGTCTTTGAATTTATCAGGCATATCTTGGAACACTAACAGTCTTTTGTTTTTTATCTTTGCTCTTGTTGCACGGTCATTGATAAAGTCAGATACGGTTGTAGTGAAATGATATTCATCTCCCAGCACCATACCTAGAATGGTAAGACCAGTTGACTTACCTACGGCTGACTTGCCATGTATAACCGAAATCTTTGTGTCCATTCTACTTTTCATTACTGATCTTAATCCAGCATTGACTATGGCGTGTTGATCTAATGGTACGTCACCATACATAATCTCCTTAAACTTGACAGGGTTTGGATTATCAATATAGTTATACTCACTGAAACCCATGTCTGCAATATCCTCTGTATCAACTAACATTCTTTCTTTAAGTGAGTACACACCGTTCTTGAAAACTATCAAGTCAGCGTTTGTCTCAGGCATTTTTTCTGCAAGACTTTTTGTCTTGAACAATATGTCATGGTAGTTTGCTTCCGTTAACGATGGATAAAGAGTAACTAGATAACGTGACAGTTCCTTTGTAATATCCTCTAAGAATCCGTTGTTGTTTTCATACAACAAACCAATATCAAGATCAGAGTATAACTTTCTTTTTACAAGTAATGATTGAGCAATTTCAACAGTGTCAACATCACCGCCACCGCCTTGAGGTCTTCCCTCTTTTAACGGCTCACCGTTATTGATTGCATCACTAATTTTAACCAAGACATTCTCCCAAGTTCTTCCAGAGTATGTATCAGATACAACCCACTGGTTATAGATTTCCTCTATGCGTGGTATCGCTTTATCAAGTATAACCTCTCTTTCCATTTTCTGTTCCAATCCATCGGTAAGACATTGTATTCCAGCGTTGTAAAAGTAATCGTTTGAAGTTCCTTTGGTAGGAAGTTTGCCCTCTTTGAATCTTTGTCTCATATCATAATGAGCATTTCTACCACTCTTTTTTGGTGGAGTAACCTTGCAACTGTCACAGATAAAATCAATAAAGTCGTGTATGTCTTTGAGGAATTTTCCATCTTTTACTTTGGTATGTACTGGTATTTTGTACTCGACACGCTGACCAGTTTTTCTATCAATTAGATCAGAGCCAGCACCGATACAGTAGTGCTCATAGCCTTGAATCTCAATGATTTGTTTTGAAGGTTCAATGGCATAGTTGTATAACATTACTTTCTTAATATCTCCAAGCAGTCCTTTTATTGGAATGTGCCAGCCGTTAGGAGTCTCGATAACCATCCACCCTTGTGAGATAATTTCCTCTGCAAATGCCCTGTAATTTTCCTTGTGATCCAGATCAACGATACAAGTTCCAGCACCCTTGATTGGAATATAACCATAGTTTTCACCGTCACTTATTGGCTGGTTAGGTAAAGTTCTTGACGAATCATATCTGGAATCTGCACCCTTTGGGTTTGCAAAGGTGTCAGGATATTTTGGTATTGGAAAACAGTTGAAGCCCTCAGCCCTTAAAATTTTAACCAGTTCATTACGAACAATGACTTTATCTTTATCAGGTGTCATACTCATTACTTATTTTCTCCAATGTCAAACAGATCAAGTCCGTTTACTTCATAATTTTTTACCAAGTATTCAAGTATCAACGCATCTATAACTCTGCTTCTTTGATAGGCTGGTACTACTTCCTCAAAGGCTTTTACAACTTCTATGTTAAGTGTAATATTTTTTCTAACTCTCATTCTTAGTTAATTATACACACATTATATAAGGATTGCTAATCGTGTGTATATATCAAAACTTATAATTTTTTATATGAGGTAAAATTCAGTAAAAAACAGATATAGAATTGTATGTGTGTGGAGTGGAAATGAAGGTTCTACGACTAGGTACAGTCATTATAAGTACACCTACATTTCCGCTAGAAAAACAAACAGTGATCGTCTTAGAAAACGTCAGAACGTCAGTGGCTATGACGTTCTGACGTTTCTAGAAGAAAACCAATTCTGTTTTTTTGTTATACCATTTCATGTCCGTGTGTTATTTGCTTCACATTGTCAAGCCCACAGTTTACTGTAATGTTAAATAGGGTTATTCGATATAACTTTTAGTTCGATCATAGATTAAGTTCATGACGAACCTACCTTTCAGGTAATTATTAATAACAGGTTATACTAATCTATAATGTTCTCGTTGTGGGAACACTATTCCAAACACCGCTAGATAAAGCCCCTAGCGGTTATGTTATATTATTTTTATGATACTGACAGATGAATAAATGCCATCCTCTATAAACAGCAACCATTGACCACTTCCCTGTGTTGTCACACCCGTCAACACAGCAGACATCTTCACCGTCTTTTAACATCATAGTTACATTCTACGCATGGGTAGTGCATGATAACTTCCTTGCATCTTACACATTGTTTGGCGTGTGAGTAAAGGTTAAACCAACTCATTCTTCTTCCTCATGTGCTATATGTTCACAGTCACAATGCTCACATTTACAATGATGTTTTTCATCCATGCAATTTTCACAGATCATTGTTCGTGAGCACCATGAGTACAGTTGCATCGGTAGGTACATTGTTTGTCCTGATGTGTACCGTTTTGGCAGGGTAAGCAGTTAACTTTCATAGTATAGATTAGTATGTCTTCTTATTAAGAATTGCTAGCGATGGTTTCAATGAAGCCAATATTCCCCAACGAGAGAGGACAAAACTTTGCTATGCTTTTGACAACTAATCGTTGTCTTATCACACAGGTCTAACCATCTAGGAATAGTAATAGAATATGGTATCTTATATGTCTTTCTAATATAACCTTTCAAACACTTTCCATCTTGAACCAACTTTTTTTACGTTCAATACTATGCACTTTATTTTGTAAACCTTTTGAAAGTCTATGATTGGTTTTGCTTTAGCCCACGCATTTGTTTTAACCTGTATAGCCCAAAGAAAACCTTTGGAATCAAAACATAAGCCGTCATATAAATTCCATAAGTCAAGAGCATAATACTTATGATCTTGACAAACAACTCTGTCCTTAAACTTTGTGTGTGCCTTGAGCCAGATGTGGTTATATTTTTGTTGTAATAGATGTTGGACTGCGTGACCATTACTTATTCTCATTCGTTGCCTGTTGTGCATGACTCACATGACATTAACCCGTCATTGTTTATTATACATTTTGTATTACTTGAAAAACATTTACCACAAAGCCCTACTAACATAGTAGGGGGTTATACCCCCTACCTAATTAACTAAGCGGTAGCCAACCCACCTTGTCTAGTAAATGAACCGACAAGCATTAACAACAACATTCACTTCTTGGTGAGTTGCAAACATAACATTTCTTATTCACTGCATCTCTGTGTCTTTCATAATGTTCATCACATAGAACACGCTTGGAACTGAAAAAGTAATTACAATCATCTCTAAGTATTCCTTCCTTACCGCACATATTTTCTCCGTACCTGTTAATGTGATCACAGGTTATACTTCTAAACTCAGCAACACATCTGCACGGTGGCTCAGTACATTCACATGCACGATCTAGTTTAGTCAAAGTTTTGCTCGCACTCCTTACACTGCATATTTCCAAAATGGTTATCCGCACCACATAATCTACACTTAATTCTTTTCGTCATTGTTGCACCTCTCATTATGTTGTTTAGACCACTTTACTAAAAAGTATATCTTTATCGCAAAGCCAATTATTGATATAGTCAGAAACAAAAAGTTTTGATATAGCATCATGTTTGGATATACAAACAGTGGTATAACCGTAAGTCCTAATGCAAGATTCAAAAAGAAGCCTGACCATAACTTGCCTATCCTGTACCATGCGTAATATCCAAGTACGGGTATGAAGAAAAATAAAATTTGGGTATTAATGTTAACTGGTTTCATAGTCTTTCTCTTGCGTGTTTAAGTGCAACGTATTTATCGTTAAAGCCAAACTCTTGATTTGGATCTGAGGCTGGTCGGTTATCATTCTGAAACTTGTGGGGCGGTGAAGTCCTCTTGGATATGCCAGTCTTCCAGTCATGTTCCCCTGCCCTCTCACCCATGCCACAGCGTAAACATCTAGTCATTGTATAACCTTCAGTGCCCTTTTTTTGTCACATTCAGTCTTGATGTGAAGTTTATGCTGTAAAGGAATACAGTCGTCACAATACTTTCGTGACATCTGACCACTTAATGATTTAGTCATGTCACCGTACATGAATTTATCCTTACATCTTTTACAATACTTTGTTATTTGTTCTATCATTCTTCATCACATTTGTTATACTTTATACGTTCTTTGTTTAGAATCACTTCAATCTCCTGAATCTTTTCCCATATTGCCTCAATGTTTTCATCATTCATTCTTCTTCATCTCCACAGACACACTCACCCAAGTTTGCCTTGTCTCCAAAAAATTTGTCATTATAGGTTATACAGTCCTCGCTGTGTTGATCACTTTGTTTAGAAAAAAGGATAGAATTGTCACTGGCTAATACCTGTGACATTCTAAATTGGGAATAACACATTATGCTTTGATCCTTATTGCGTTATTACCCTTGATGTTCTCAACGAATACACCCACAGATTTTCCAATCCAACTTGCAGATTCATCTCCAAAAGAATCTATTAAGAAGTTTGTATTCTGTTGGTTTAGAGTCCATGTGTGTTTTGTTGTTACACCTTTCTTTGACACATTAACAGAACCTCTTGGCTTCATACCGAAGTTACTAGATTCTAGTTTCACTTCCGTAAGGATTTCAAATCTAACATCATCAATACCAACCAAGTCGTTTCCACTTATGTATTCTGATTCTTGTTTTTCAAATTTTGCCATTTCTTTTATTTCACCTTCCTGTGAGTTTGTTGTAACCTCACTGTTATTGCTATCAACTATCTCCTTCAACGTATCATCATTAGGAAATATCTTATCCAATGTCTCCTGTATTTTTGGATCAGATTTTAACAAGTCACCCAGTTGATTCTTTAACATATCTTTGAAGGTCATTATACCCGTTGCCCTTTTAGGTACTCTCTCAAAGCCATGTTTACAACTGCTTTAACTTTGAGATCATCACGCTTACATAGTTTGTGAATTTTTGCGTGTATCTCATCTGAAACTGCTACAGTTGATCCTTTTGTATTTTCTGACAACAAATAGTATAGAAATAATTGTATTAATATATGTTTCTACAACTGCTTTGATTTTTTAGATTCTTTCAAAGCCCACATGAAAATTAATGCACATGTTACTCCAAGCACACCAAACACAGCAAATACGATTAGATTCATTTAGAATAATTTAGATTTCTTTTTACCCTTCTTCTTTTTAGATTCAAATCCAGAAAATTCATCTTTACTACCAAACACTGAAGTTGATTTCTTCTTCTTCTTGGTCTTTAACAAACCTGAAGACGGCATTGAAATTCTGTTTGATGTACCTGAAGTTAACCTTGAATCCTGTCGTTCCAACTTGGTTACTTTCTTTGCACCGTATGTGATTTCCTTTCTCTTGTACATACCCATGATATTATCTAACCTAACATTACCAATGAACCCTGCTTTCTTTCCACGTTTTCTTTTAACTATTCCTCTTTTTGGTTCAGGTGTTGGAATAACTATTGGTAAAATTGTACGTCTTGGTGTAGGGTTTTTCATTAGTTGTGGCTTACTCATAACAACATACTTTTGTTGTTGCATATTTCCAGTTTTTAATTTTAAACCAGTATCTAATTTAATACTCATTTTGTTTTTAAGTCCTGATTGTTGGTTTAACTTTTGTACATTATCTTGTGTTAAACGTGTATCAATCTTTGATTGTACACCAGTTATAGTTGCACTATCTGTACTGACATTTGTTCTAACGTTTGACTTTGGGGATATGACACTTGAAGTAAAAACTATTTCACCTACGGCACTACCTGTGTATGCAGAACTGTATGGTGATTTACCTAACTTTGGTTTTACTTTACTTTTTGTTATTGCTTTAATTGTTTCCGTACTTTTAATTGGTGTACGAGATACTTTTGATAAATCATTTATAGTTACAGTTCCATCAGCGTTAAGTTTTTCACGGTTATCAAATGATTTACTTCTATTTTTTATAGGTGCAGTTCCACTTTTTAACATTGTTTCACCAAGAGGTACTTCTTCTTGGGTTCTTGTGGTTGGTATTTTCTTTTTTGTAACCTTATCTATTAGTCTATTACGGTTTGTTATCTCTTTAAGCATTGATGAGTTCTTTATTGTATTTTTAAATGCAATTTTATCTATTGGTAATCCAGTGTTTTCTGCAACTGCAAATATTTGTGTCTCATCACTCTTTACCCACTTTCCACTTTTAGGATTGGTAAAATATGTCTGACCTTTTGACTGAGCATTTTCAAGTATCTCATTATGTTGACGACCACCAGCAAGATAGTCTTTTCCCTTTATGGTTGTGACTTTACCAGCAGATTCTAAAATTCCTGTTTCTTCTAGTCCTTGCACCGTTTTTAGATTGGCCGTACCCTTTACTTGTACACCAGTTACAATGGTTTCATTTTGTCTTATTTGTGTAAGTTTTATTTTACCACCAGCCAATTCTGTTTTTACTATTGTTGGTGAACTTGTTGAGGATTTATAATCTTGAAGTTTTGTTCTTGTACTGGTTATCTTTGGATTTTTAAATAAATCAGTATTAATTTGACCTTCAACATTTATTTTTTTAATAGGTGTAGGAAGTTCATTTGGTACTATTGATTTTGTTGGGTTACTGTATATTTTAATTTCCTCAATAGATGTTTTTACTTCCTTGGTTCTTTTTGGAATACTCATACTTGTATATCTTAAACGATCAAAGACATTTGGTGATTGAATATTAGGATCACCTATTCGTGTATATGCCATATCTAAATCAGGTTTACCTATTCTTGTACTTATTACTCTATCAAATGATGTATAACTTGTAACTTTTTCTTTTACTGGTACAGTTGACTTGAAATCAAATGATTTTGCCGTTGGCATTATTGGTGATGGCATTTTCTGTACTTTTCCTCTATACACTTCAATGATACCAATATCTCCATCCGCTTTTTCTATTATGGCTTTATTTTTATTTGACCAGTCAATACCTTCATTGTTTTTCTTTGTCATTCCAATTTGTTTTGGTGACACACCAAATCTACCAGCTTCATTTTTAACCTCTCTTACAAATAATCTACCACTTGGAGTTAAAATGTAATCTGCTTTCAATTTTAAACCAGTTCTACTACCTTCAAACATTGTAAGTTTGTCATACGGTTTTACAATTCCATATCTCACTACTTGTTGTGGGGTTGTGAATTGTATATCACCTTCAAACTTTGAACCAACTTTTCCATATCCTCTTGGAGTCGTACCATAGTCATACACTTTACTTCCGATTTTATTAGGGACTGAAGTAACGGTATTAACACCCGATTCAATTTTAGTTCCAACTGCTTTCAATGGTTGTGGTATAACCTTACTAACTGCAAGACCACTCTTTACAGCACCAAGACCTCTAGCACCAAGTTGTATTGCTTTACCACCAGTAACCCACATCAATGCTTCCGCTGGAAGTTCCAATGCGGTTCGTAACGGATCTTCTTTTACATATTCATAAGCTGATTTTACTCCACTACCTTTCAATGGATCTAATCCTACTACATCACTAATTGTGCCACCGATTAATTTTCCACTTGCGACTTCTCTTACAGGAATTTGGTTCTCCTGTGATTGAAATAGATTAACTACACTTGCACCCATTGTTATTACTGGTCTGTTAGACACGTTGGAATAGTATTGAAGATCATCAAGTAATGTTGGTGTTGTACTTGGGTGTGGTACTTCACCTGAGTCAACTGCGTTGGCGTAATTAAATGCGTTCCACATCTTATTGTCAGTTCCAGAAAATTCTTTAGGCTGACTTGACTTTGCAAACATCTCGGCTTCCTTCTTACTGTTGAAGGTGTGTTCAGTTGGTGGTGCGTTTGCTTCAAACACCCCCCCTGACATGGTAGGTATTTTTTCTCTATTAGGAACGGAGACAGTCCAAGTATATCCTTTGTTTTCTTGTGCCTTGATAGGATCAGCATTGAATGGATCAAACTTACCACCTGAGATTAAGTTAGTTGATGAAGCGTTCTTTTGAATTGTTATACTCCCAGTTCCAAATACTTTGTCTTTTGCAAATGACATGTCCGCTTGTTTGGAAATAGTTCCTACAATTCCAGCACGTTCAGCATTGGCCTTTTGTCGTGTTTGTAATGTTGATGAAGATACTTCCTGTATTGGTGGGATTAAATCTCGCAAGTCACCCATAGTGGTATTAGTCTTCTCAGCGTATGATGCTTGTTTTCTTGCCTCATCATACTTTACAGGTTTGAAAACGGAATCAGGAATTGTTTCAGGTCTAGATAAATCATATCCACGTTCTGCCAAGAATGTTTGAAGGTTGACAGTGTTTGTACCCGTGTAACCACCAGCGGTTCTTTGAGTTAGTAACGAATCTGCTAGACCAACTTTTCCATCTCGCAAGTCTTTTGTATATTGTTTTTGAATTATATTTTCCTCGTTGGTTTTTGAATCTGAAGATGTGTTTGTTCTTGTTGTGATTGTATCTCCAACCTTCTTGTTAGGACTTGATGTGTTTAATGTGACCGTTGCTGATGTTGGAAGAAACCCTGCCTTTGTCATGTCACCCACGTTGTAGATGCTTGACACCCCTGATGCGTTCAGGTCGTTGACATTATGTGAGAGTCCAAGTGCTGTTATTGCTGTTTGATTTGCACCGCTTGTGTTAGTATTACTTATGACTTCATTCCAATGTTTTTGGTCTTGACTTCTTTGATTGACACTTTCAACTCTAGCCTTTGCACTATTTTTTTGCTGTTCCTGTAGGTCAAGTCCGTCAAAGGTAGCCTTTGCACTTGCCACCGCACTTGCGTGGGCTGACAAAGAACCGCCTTCATAGACAGCCTGATTGGCTCTTGATATTTCGACTTGGTATCGTGTCCATCTGTTGCTTGGAGTTCCGCCACTTTTCAAAGCCTGAACTGCGTGTTGATTGAGTGCTTCACCTG
>Ga0308011_10001076_pt1 | contig 12853 bp, 26 predicted proteins | sample Neamet177_FD_203144 | JGI IMG/M metagenome (GOLD analysis project Ga0308011, IMG submission 203144) | Marine microbial communities from water near the shore, Antarctic Ocean - #177 | ecosystem: Environmental > Aquatic > Marine > Unclassified | place: Southern Ocean | collected 2014-07-25
TACGCATTAGTTATGCATCTTTTATGACCGAGTTATAGCGATATATCCAATTATATTACGTATTTTCGTACTATGGGAGAGATGACACACATCAAGATATTTAAAGCACTGATAATCAGTGCATTGACCCATATGAACGTATAAATATACACATCATGAACAAACCAGTAAAGATTAAAGTAGGAGACAGAGTGCTATTGTATAATGGCGATGAAGCAGTAGTAACTGCATTTGACAAGACAGAGCAGTGTGCTGTCATTGGAGAAGACAATGAGCAATTGCTTATGTCAGTAACCAATGAGAATTACACGTATACTCACAGAGAAATCCAGTTTGGATACATCACACAATTAATCAACTAAATAGATAGATATGAAGAAAGTATATGTTTTAACAGCACAAATGGTGCAAGGGAATTACATCGTAGAGAAATCACACTTTACGAACATGAAGGTAGCGACATCCAGTATGAATGCATTGGTTGACTATCTTATTACTAACCATGATTTAAATCCTTACAATGTGGTAGATTCTTCTACTAGGGATATTACCAGTAAAGATATCGATGGTCAATACACTGTAACACTGGTTACATTTTACATTAGAACACAAACACTTAAATACATATAATTATGAGCAACTACACGAAGACAACTTTAACGTCACACTTAGAATCAACAAACACAATCTTAGAGGATTTTGCATCTAGATTGTATATCCTTATTCCTATGGGGATATTAACTCACTATTCAGACCAACAGAAAATTAAACCATCAGTAATGTGTGCAGACATGATACTAAAGAACTCAGCATGGGCAGACAGACTGTTTGATGCTGACTCGCAGTTTTCACTGGAGGACATAATCCATGACTTTGTAGAGTTAATGACAAAGGACGAACATTTTGTACCAAGAATTTAGTTGACTGGACATAGTTAACTGATGAGTCCAGTAAGGACGAAACGCTGTGAAGCGTCTTAACTTTAAATCAATTACAATGAGTAGAACAAAATTTAACGGATTCGAGAATTACTTCATCACTAACGCATTAAACCATGCGATTGAAGAAGCAGAAGCAGAGATAGTATCACTGGAGCAAGATGGTAAGCGACCAATCTTTGCACAAGGATATTTCACTATGGTAGGTAAAGAACTTATCGAGAAGGTAAACAGCATGACATTAAAGAAAGACCAAAAACAATAACATTATGAGAGCAATAAATCCAAAACACCAGTCAACATTGAACAAGGCAGTCCAGTGGTTATATAAGCATAATGCTTTTAATGACCAAAGAGATGCAATAGAGAACGAGTTAGAGCATTCTTATATGGGAGAGCAGAATACTGCATGGAGACGTATAAATAAGAAGTGTGAAGATTCATTTGAGAAATACCAAGAATACTGTTGTGACTTACCAGTAAGACAAGTCAAACTAATCGAGAAATCAGAATTATACTAATCTTAAACCATAAAAAAATGAAGAAATCATTCAGAGTATTTGCGACAGTGTATGTAATATCATTTATCATACTAATCATATTTAGCAGTTGTGGAGCGACCACATATTGTTCAACCAAGAGTGTTAACTATAACACTGTAAACCGATAAAATCATGAGCGAGAACAAAACAGTATACCCAAGAACATGTAGTGCTACTGGAGAAGGACTGCATGAAGGATATTTGTGTCACGATGGGACAATATTCAAATACGAGTCAGATTTAGTAAAATGGATAAGAAAAAACCTTTCTTGTTCTGATGATTTAGATGTAGGTTCTGATGGGTTTCCTTCAGACTTAATGCTTACTGATGAATTCATCCTTAAAGAAGCATATGACCAAGAAGAATATCTATGGACTGAATGGTATGATGAAGACATCTATGAAGACATAAATGACATACATCCAGTAGACGTAAAAGAGATTCCAGTAGAAGCACAAGTTATCAACTGGAAAGATGGCACAAGCACTTATATGAATGACAAGAACGAAATATTAACAGTAAAAACAACTACAATGAACGAAAACAAAACAACAATCAATTTCATGTACTTCGCACATAACTTTGGTTACAACTGGATTAGTGTTATATGGTCAAATAACACGCACATGGCAAATCATTTAATGTCTAAATGGAACGCACTAAACCAAAACAATAGTGATGGAGGGACGTCTAATTTCTTCAAGTTATTTATGCAGTTAGATGACAACAATAGAAACATCTTATTGGACTGGATAAAGGAGAACTACAAAGGATAGAGTTTACCTACTGGAATGGTTGTAAGCATGTTCGATTCATGCTCCAGTAACAATGCCAATATTGGCAGAGATTTAATACAACTACAAATGACAACATTTGAAAAGGATACGCAAATCCTAAAAGATTTTATTGCGACCAGTGTAACAGAATTAGAACGAGGAGAACCAGTTCATGTAAGTGGAGGTTATATCCAAAGAGATTACGATAGAAATCTACTGGATTCTAACTGTAGCACTATTGTAAAGAAGTTATTAGAACTTGGATACATCTACACATCTAATCATGGATTTGGCTGTTTAGACTACAGATTCACTAAAACCTACACGTTATGAAAAACTTAAGAGGAGCATTAAACTTTGTAAGGACAGAACAGTCCAGTGCAAAGGCACAATTAATATCAGACTTAAACAAGCCTATTTATTGTTTAAGGTATGGCTCGTTTGATGACTATACAGATTTTGTTATTAGAAACTCAAACAAGGACAGAAAAAATGCAGAAGCATTTGTAAAAACTCACGCAAACAAATACAATTAGATATGATAAATACAAAAGGAATTTATACTGTAGGAGAACCTTTCAGTTACGAAATGGATATTGAATATGATTACTATCATAATGATGGAGACCACTGGTCTCCTCCAGAGGATGAATTAGAGATAACAAAGGTTACTCTAAATGGAATGGACATCACGAACTTCTATATGGATTTTTTAGAGGATTCAGTGAGCGAACAATTATATGAGTATGCACAAGAAAACAAAAACAATTAGAAATTATGGCAAGATTTATTTTAGACGTTATGTTGAATAACGAAGGAAAAGAAAGAAGTAACGATATTGCAAAGATTTTAGAGGTTATAGAACGTGACCAATTACTAAGCGATACAGTAACATCAATTAGGCTTATAGATGAAACTAATGACCATCAATTTTACTCACACGATTCATTTAAAGATAATGATGGAAAAGAGGTTATTTATCATCCAATGATGAATGTTATTAGCGACAAGCAGATAGCAGAAGACAAACGAATTTTATCAACTTATTAAACAAATAGAAAGTATGGAAGCACAAGAAAAAAGAAAAGTGATTGGTCTTATAGGGACTATGAACGAATTGAAGTATGACATCAAAGCGATGTTAGACTGGAGTGACAGAATAGGTAGTGATGAGAGATATCAACTACACCAATTAATTTCAACAATAAACAGATCTCTAAGAGACGCAAAATAATTATGGGATACACTACAGATTTTAGAGGAAGATTTGAATTCAATAAACCTCTTACAGACGATATGCTTAAAGTATACAAAAGATTTCACGATGACAGACATGAGGATGGCTATCAGCCAAATGGGAAACCATCTATATGGTTGCAGTGGGAAATAGTGAAGGAAGATAACAAATTTTACCTCCAGTGGGATGAGAGCGAGAAATTCTACAACTATGTAGAGTGGCTAGAGTACATTATTAAGTACGTCTTTAAGGTATGGAATGCTGAAATTACTGGCAAGGTAGAATGGCGAGGAGAAAGTTGGGATGATATGGGAACTATCACAGTCCAAGACAACGTAGTTCTTACGGAACTAAGATAGAATAGCATGGTGCTTTGGGAGGTTCGATTCCTCCCTATTCACGACATAAGTCAACAACTTAAATTAAAATCAAATGAGTTATCAAGCAATTAAATTATTAGATGAAGTCTACTGTACTATAGTGGACGAAAACAGAGAGAGCAAGAGCATTAGTTATGTACTACAACTGATTGATGATTTGCAAGGTAAAATAGAAACCCTAAACGACAAATAAGATGGCAGATATATCAATGTGTAGTGGGAAAGGATGTGAACTAAAAGAGACGTGCTATAGATTTAAGGCAACTCCTAATAAAAACAGACAATCGTTTTTTGGTGCATCACCAAACAGCACACCAACAGAGTGTGAGTATTACTGGAAAATAAATTAATAATTAAATCAATAGAAATTATGAAAGTAAAAGATTTAAAAGATGGGATGAAGGCTCTCTCTGGAGGGACTCCATCTAGCACTCCGTCTAAGGACGAAGTAAAAGTACAAGAAGCAAAAGACTTTTTAGAGTCAAAAGGGTTTTATGTATACAACTTATGGCAAGTAGAAGACGTTCAAATAAACTTTGAATGTACAGACAAACAAGCACAAGAAGTGTTACATGATGCATTGACTAATGAGTATATCTCAGAACGTATTTTTAATGAAATAACAGACTACGCAACCATGAATGGATTCGTGTCAAAAAATGATAAATAAGATGGCAAACAATTGTTGGAATTATGTTTCCTTTAATGGAGACTCGAAAGTATTAAGATTAATAAAAAGTAAGTTTGATAAGTATGACCAGTGTAACTATTTTCAAGAGTTCGGTAACTATATTTTAGGACTTAATGAGGTAGGCGATGAAACTTGGAAGGCTGATGAAAATCAGCACTACTACGGATACGGCACAAAGTGGTGGGACTTCGATATTGATATGTTAGAAGACTCAATGACTATCACTGGAGACTCAGCATGGTCTCCTCCTATACACCTAATTGAGCAGATATGCATAAAGTATAATGTAATTGCTGAAATGGAATATGAAGAGGGTGGAATGGACTTTGCAGGAACTGTAACAATGGATGGCACTGGGATTATTTCTAATGAGGAAATGACGTACCATGAGTACAGATACAAGGACGATGTGTCCAGTTGGATGGATAACCTATCTTTCAATTTTGAAGGGTGTGATGAGGTTGAATTAGACGATATTCCTACCGACCATCCTTATGCCAAAAAAGAACATATTGACGAATTAATAAAACTAATAAAGAAGATGAATTCGTAAAAGTCGGCTTGTTTAATTAAACATTTTACGCTATCTTTACGACCAAGTTACAGCCGAGTTGTAATCAAATAAAATCAAATCATATGGACAATACATTAAAGAATTTTTTCACAGTGCTTGACCCTACGAACAAGGGATGCTCACAAATGGGTATGGATTTACACAGCACTCCAGACCATAACATTATGGATAACGATGATTATCCGATAGATATTTAAGTTGAATTGTAGTTGATTCAAACAACAGCCTCCATACGAAAGTGTGGGGGTTTTTGTGGTACAAATAAGAAGCAAATGACTTGGACACAAACAAATACATCGGATTATAGCACTAAAACAGAAGACATGAAACACAGAATATTGGATGGAGAAGTAGATGAGGTTAGAAAGCAGTTAGATGCTTTAGAAATGGATTGGAACATTGAGGTAGTTAATATAGCACCTCATGGATACAATAATTTAGAATTAATAATGGTAGTAAAGATATTAAGACCTAAAAAATAGAGATAATGAAAAAAGAAATATTTGACTATTATGCAAATAAGGTAGCCCAAAATTTTGGACTGACTCAAGAGGAACTTTTCACAAAGAATAGGAGTAGAGATTATGTTGATGCAAGGTGGATATTATATTACATCTGTATTGAGAGACCAATATCAAAAGCATCTATACAAAAATTCATGTTTGAAAATGGATTTAGTGTTGGTTCTACCACGATTTTACGTGGCTACAAGGAAGCAAAGAAGTTAATTGAAGAAGATTCAGACTATAAGGCTTTAGTTGATAATATTATACAAGAGTAAATGTATAGTTTAGATCAGATTTTCTCAGAAGCAATAGATTTAAAAACACATACAGTTGTAAGTCAAATGTCGGAAGTTGTAAGTGTTATTAGACTGGGGGTAAAGATAAAGAAGTTTAAAAATAATATTGAGATTATAAACATGGGTAAAGGGGGTTCTTATTACAAAGAGTGTGATGAGACAGAATATAAACTCTTTAAAGAGCATGGTTGGAGCGAGGGATGTATTCATCTTGTAATAGGAAACTGTTTATACAAGTTAGGTCTTATAGAAGAGAGAATTAAGACAGAGGTAAATACTCGCAAGAACGACAAACATATCAAGAGGTTAAAAAACAAAAGAGATGCTATCCTTTTTAAGTATGCATCCTATAAACTTAAAGTAAATCAATAATTTAATTTAATTCAATAACAATGGAAAAAAAAGAGAAAGGGAAGACTACCTTTGAAAAATTGTCGGCAATTAACGTCAATAGTAAAATTGACAAAAAAGGAGGGTTAAGTTACCTATCATGGTCATGGTCTTGGAGTGAAATCAAGAAAGCGTGTCCTGATGCTAACTACACCATCTATGAAAATGCAGATGGTTTATTCTATCATACTGATGGAAAAACTGCATGGGTAAAAACTGGAGTTACTATTGAAGGAGTTGAGCATATCGAATACCTTCCAGTAATGAATTTCAGCAACAAATCAGTTACCTTAGATAAGGTTACTTCAACTGATGTAAACAAGACTATACAGAGAAGTATTACTAAGGCATCAGCAAGACATGGACTTGGAATGTATATTTATGCTGGAGAGGATTTACCTGAAGAAGAGACTATCTCTAAAGTAAATGCAAAAGCAGAGGCTGTATCTAAGGCTAAAACAGAGGCTGTATCTAAAGCCAAAGTAGAAGGTAAACCTAAAAAAGATGTAGTAACTCATATTACTTTGGATATTGGAGACGATAACTGGGTTAATGTTTTAAGTTATATTGGACGAAACAAAGAGAAGGGATTGGCTACTATTGTTAAAACCTTATCTACCAAATATAAGATTAGAACTGAGGTAAAAGAGGGAATCTCTAAAGCGATATCGGATGCAAAATAAAGCAATCCTAGAGAGGCTAAAAAATGATGATGACTACTATGGTCAGTTTGGTAGACAATACCTATCAAACTCCGATATCTTTAATTTATTAAAGAATCCTACTCAATTTAGAGTACCTCAAGCAAAGACAAAACCGATGCTTGAGGGTAGTTACTTTCATACTAAAATGCTAGAGCCACAGAAATTAGACCAATTTAAAGTGATTGATTCATCTACACGCTCAACAAAAAAGTATAAAGAAGAGTGTCCAGAGGGAGACATCCTCCTTTTATTAAAGGAGAAAGAAAACCTTGACTACTTATGTGACATCATGACTTCCAGTATGGAAATGTGTGAGTACATGTATGCAGATGGCAATGAGTTTGAAGTTCCAGCGATCCAAAATATTATGGGATTAGACTGGAAAGGAAAGGCAGATATTATAAACCATAAAAGTGAGTTGATAATTGATATCAAAACCTCATCTGATATGGACAAGTTTATGTATAGTGCTAAGACTTATAACTATGACAGCCAAGCCTATATTTACCAAAGACTTTTCGCAAAGCAATTAGTATTTTTTGTAATAGACAAAGGTACTGGTAGATTAGGAGTATTTGAATGTTCGCCTGAATTTTTAGAAGGAGGGAAGAACAAAGTAGAACGTGCAATGGGAGTATATCATAAATTTTTTAGCGATGAAGCGACTGAAGACATTTCTAATTACATTCATAGGCAGACTCTTTAGAGTACGCCAAGAAAAAAAAGGTAGTATGTGGTTGGAAGTTCCACTATCATGTAATACAGCAGAGGATAAGAGTGAAGTAATATTCTCTGCATTAAACTTAATGGAACAATTAATAATAGTAAAAAACAAATAATATGGCAGACAAAATTTTTGCAGATGGATTCTCTTGGAAAAGAAGAGAAGATGCACCAGAATTCGTAATTGGAAACTTAAGTTGTAAAGTAGAAGAGGCAACAAAATTTTTAACAGACAACTCAAAAAATGGGTGGGTCAACATGAATGTGTTAATGTCGAAGAATGGCAAACCATACATTGAACTTGACACTTGGGAAGCAAAACCAAAGGAAGAAACGAGTGATGGCGTGGACTTCTAGAAGACCTAAAGACTAAAGCGAGGGGCTTTTTGCCCCTTTCTTTTTATTTAAACTGTGTTGATTATGTTAATAATTTCGACACTTTACAGAATCTATATAAAAAAAGATTAAACTATTTATCAACTACAATATTCTGACTAAAAATCAACATAATTAACATAAAAAGAGTTAAGTAGTTATTCTATAGGTATTTAAGACTATTGAAATCAACACAAAACCAACATAGAATGGACATCACAATATTTAAAGACATAAAGCAAACTTCACAGCCTTTTTACAGAGATGTAAATTTAATTCTTGATAGAATTAGAGATGGAGCATCAAAGGATTTAGTGAAGAAAATACGCTCAGAAAAAGAGAAGGACACAAGAAAAATATTAAAAGCAAAACTTCCAGCCATTTGTTTCAGTGGTAAGTTTAGCAAGAGAGCAGATAATGCTCTTATAGAACACAGTGGATTAATCTGTTTAGATTTTGATGAGTACAAGACTAAAAAAGAAATGCTACAAGAAAAACAGAGACTATCTAAAGATAAGTATGTTTTTTCTGTATTTGTTTCTCCCAGTGGGAACGGATTAAAAGTACTGGTTAAGATTCCACCAAAAGTAGATAACCATAAAAACTACTTCCTAAGCCTTCAAAAACACTTCAAGAGCGATAACTTTGATAAGTCATGTAAAAACGTCTCTCGTGTCTGTTATGAGTCTTTTGACCCATTGATTCACATCAACGCTGTCTCTAGTTTATGGGATAAGATAGAAGAGCAAGAGTTTGTGGAAGTAACCAAACAAACTGATATTACTACAATACCAGTAACAGACGAAAACAAGGTAACAAAAATACTAATAAAATGGTGGGAAAAGAAATACCCTTGGGTTGAGGGTAACCGAAATAATCACACCTATATTTTAGCAGCAGCATTCAATGACTTCGGAATAAACAGTTCACTTTCCGAACACATATTTTTAAACAACTACCAAAGTTCAAACTTTACAGCATCAGAGATTAAGAAAACCATTAAGAGTGCATATTCAAAGACTGCCAACTTCGGCACAAAATACTACGAGGACGAAGATAAGGTCAATAATATCAGAATGAAATTAAAGCGTGGTGTCCATGTAAAAGACATCAGAAGTGAATTAGAGGATGACGATGTAGACAACTCTACTATAGAAAAAGTAATAACAAGACTGGATGCTGAGAATAAAAACTACCAATTTTGGACAAAGAATGACAAAGGAGTTATTAAAATAATACCAATATTTTTTAAGGAGTTTTTAGAGACTAATGGATTTTATAAATTTAATCCTACTGGGAGTAAGAATTTTGTATTTGTAAAAGTTACAGATAATCTTATTGACCACACGTCTGACAAAGAAATAAAAGATTTCACATTGAATTACTTGATTGGTCTTGATGATTATAGCATTTATAATTACTTTGCTGAAAGCACACGATTTTTTAGAGAAGAATTTTTAACTCTTTTATCATCTATAGATGTACATTTCATTGAAGACGATAAAGATAATGCTTACTTATATTACAAGAATGGTGCAGTACAAGTAAAGCATGGTGCTTTGCAAGTTATAGACTATTTAGATTTAGGTGGGTATGTATGGAAAGACCATGTTATTGATAGAGACTTCCAGTTATGTGATAGTACAACTTGTGACTATCAAAAGTTTATTTTCAATATCAGTGGAGAGAATGAATCCATAGTAAAATCCTTCCGTAGTACTATTGGATATTTACTTCATGCATGGAAAAATCTATCCTATTCTCCAGCAGTAATACTAAATGATGAGGTTATTTCTGATAATCCTGAAGGAGGAACTGGTAAAGGTTTATTTATGAATGCACTGGGACACATGAAAAAGTTAGTAGTAATTGATGGTAAGTCTTTTAACTTTGAAAAGAGTTTTGCTTACCAGTTGGTTTCAGCAGATACTCAAATACTATGTTTTGATGATGTAAAGAAGTATTTTGATTTTGAGAGATTATTTTCTTTAGTTACTGAAGGACTTACTCTGGAGAAGAAAAATAAGGATGCTATTAAGATACCATTTGAAAAGTCTCCAAAGGTAGCAATCACAACAAACTACGCAATTGTAGGAGAAGGTTCTTCATTCGAGAGAAGAAAATGGGAACTTGAATTGTCTCAGTACTATACTAATGGGATGACTCCTTTAATAGATTTAGGAAAGTTAATGTTTGGGGAGTGGGATGATGTTGAGTGGTGTGCTTTTGACAACTACATGATTGAATGCTTACAAATGTACATGAAAGAAGGATTGATTAAGGCTGAATTTAAAAACAAAAAATTAAAGGCTTTAATCGTAACAACAAATACAGATTTTGCTTACTGGTGTGGAGTTACTGGAGACAAACCTGTTAATCCTTTACTGGTAAAAGGTAGAAAGATTTATGTCAACCAATTACATATAGATTTCTTAACAGCCAATGGAGAGACTTCTTATAAACCATCGGTGTCAAGCACTAAGTTCGGTAAATTCCTGAAGTCTTATGCTAAGTATAAATATGAGTGTGAGCCTATAGCGAGTAGGGATGGGCCAGGTAACTGGATAAAGTTTATAAGCAAACATGACCTAGAAACTAACGGAGAATTAGATATGGATTTTTAATTCATACCTTTTTAGGTATGGTATCATACCTTTTTAGGTACGGTTTGTACCTTTTAATAAAAAACTATAAATATGATTGATACAGAAAACAGAACTGATTGGTATAAAAACGCTGATGTTTGGGAGGTGGATTTTGTTAAAAAATACGGAGAAAAATTTGGGATAATTATAAACCCATCAAAAAGTATATCTAAGTATGCTCCAGATTTATTTATATTAAAAACTTCGGTTAGTGGGGATTTAAAAAAACTTAAAGAACCATTCTACAAGTCACAAGAGATATATGATATACCTTCTCAATATTGTTGGACTTTTAATCCGTCTGATTTTTTTGAATACACAACAAAGTATTGTGATAATTTCGGAATTTTTATATGGAAGATATTTGAAAATTCATCAAAGTATAATAGTGATATAGTAAAAGAGGAGTGTGTTTATTATGTTACACTATTTGAGTTAAAGAAAATAATAAGGAAAAGTGGAAAAATACATCATTACATAAGAAGAATGAATGATACAAACGGAAATTCTTATGGTAGTTATGGTATTGATTTAAGAAAACTTCGCAAGTTGATTTAAGGCTAACTAAAAAGAAACTAAATGGAATTCAGAGATTATCAATTAGAAATTATAAATAAAGCGAAACCTCTATTAGAAAGGGATAAATTTGTCTACCTTGCTATGGAGGTTAGGACTGGTAAAACTCTCACGAGCTTGGGTGTTAGTGCGCTTTTGCCAGTTCAAAACCTTTTATTTATCACTAAAAAGAAAGCAATCAGTAGTATAGAAAGTGACTACAAAATGCTAAAGCCTTCCTACAATATAACAGTTATAAATTACGAGTCTCTACATAAGATTGAGCAAAAAGGATGGGATATGGTTATTTGTGACGAGGCTCATGGAATGGGAGCATTCCCAAAAAGGAACAAACGATCTAAACAAGTTAGGTCATTAATCTTAGACAATAACCCATACGTTATATTTTTATCAGGAACTCCAACTCCTGAATCGTACAGTCAAATGTACCATCAAGTTTCTGTGATGCTTAATCATCCCTTCAAAGAATTTAGTACGTTCTATAAATTTGCTAAGAAATATGTTACATTCAGTCAAAGAAAGATTAATGGATTTTTAATAAATGACTATACTGGTGGTTTAGATACTATTATTTCAGAAATGAAACCACACACACTGGCGTATACACAAAAAGAGGCTGGATTTAAGGTACAGACCACTGAGCATGTGATTGAAGTCGATATGTTGCCAATTACTTACCAATTAACCAGTAAATTAAAGAGAGATTTAGTGGTTGAAGGAAAAGAGGATGTAATATTAGCAGACACTCCAGTGAAATTAATGATGAAACTTCATCAAATGTATTCTGGAACAGTGAAATTTGAGTCTGGTAATTCTATGGTTATAGATTATAGCAAGGCTCAATTTATTCACGACAATTTTGCAGATATGAAAATAGGAATATTCTATAAATTCAAAGAAGAATTAAATGCTTTAAAAGAGATTTATGGAGATGATTTATGTACGGATTTAAGTACGTTTGACAGTACAAATAAGTCTATAGCCTTACAAATAGTATCAGGACGTGAGGGTATATCCTTACGAAAAGCCAAGATATTAGTGTATTATAATATTGATTTTAGTGCAACAAGTTACTGGCAATCTAGAGATAGAATGACCACTAAAGAAAGACTAGAGAATGACGTGTACTGGATATTTTCAAAAGGAGGTATTGAGAAGGATATTTACCAGTCGGTAGTAAAAAAGAAAGACTACACCTTAAGACATTTTAATAAAGACAATAAATTATAACCTTTAGTGAGTATGTTCACTAAATAACATAACCTTTAAAACAGAAATTATGGAAACATTAAATATAAAAGACAGTTTAAGTAAAGTGAAAATATATGGTAGGTATTTAAGTGAATTTTTATTACCTGACCAAGTAGATATATTGGCTAAAAGTTTACAAAAAGACATTGAACAAAAATTAACTTTAACCGATGTTAGCCAACAACGTGAACTGTTAGAGGGTTTTGTTGATTGGTTTAATGCCAACGATAAAACACAAGCAATATTAA
>Ga0308011_10001079_pt1 | contig 12845 bp, 7 predicted proteins | sample Neamet177_FD_203144 | JGI IMG/M metagenome (GOLD analysis project Ga0308011, IMG submission 203144) | Marine microbial communities from water near the shore, Antarctic Ocean - #177 | ecosystem: Environmental > Aquatic > Marine > Unclassified | place: Southern Ocean | collected 2014-07-25
AAGAGTTCTCTGGCACGGGAAGGAACTACGAGGTCTCCGTGCTCCGAAAGTGGGCTCCGAGTCGAAGAATTGGCGCTAGTTTTTAAAAGACGTCTTTTGCGGAACTTGCGATGGGCAGCGGTCGTTACTAAAATCGATCTCCGGGACCGGTGTTCCAGAGGAGGTGCATCTCTTCGACGACGGGGACGTGAAGGGGGCGGATGATGCGGAAGCCGACCCATTGGGCGTCGGTGTGGAACCAGATGGATTTGGGCTCTTGTGGGTCTTCGTTTTTCCACCATTGTTCGGAGAATTCACGAGCCGCCGAGCGGAGGTTTTCAGGGGCGACTTCGAAGCTGCCACCGCGGGTCACGCGGGGATAGCGTTTTTTCGAGAGCATGAGAGGAGAGTTCTCGGGGTGTGTTTTGTAGTCCGGGAGGTAGGCGTCGAGGGTCCACTCGCTGACGTTGCCGTGCATGTCATGGAGGCCCCAGGGATTGGGCTTCTTAGTGCCGGCTTTTTGGTAGGAGAAGTCGGAATTATCTCCATGCCAGGCGTATTCGTCGATCTTGGAGGCGTCTTCTCCAAAGGAATATGCGGTAGTAGTGCCGGCGCGGCAGGCGTATTCCCACTCCGCTTCGGTGGGGAGACGGTAGTAGTGGCCGGTTTGAGCGGAGAGCCATTCGCAGAATTTTGAGGCTGCATGTTGGGTCATGGCGAGAGCGGGGTATTCGGGGGCATAGCCAGCATTGTCGGCTAGACCGAAATGCATGGGCGTGTAGGGTGGAGTGGGCTGGGAGATTACGTCGATGAGGGGATCCTTGCCGACCTCGGGTGCCTCGAAGGTGAGGAGATCTGAGTCTCGATTAAGGGAGCCATCTTTGTTCCGGCCTTTTCCATTGTCCATGTAGATGCGATAGAGGGCCCAGGTGGTTTCGGTCTTGGCCATCCAGAAGGGTTTGATTTTGATTTTTTTCTGGGGCGATTCGTCCTCGCCGCGTTCCGCTTCGGATTCCGGAGAGCCAATGGTGAATTGCCCGCCGGGGATGGGGAGCATTTCAAATGTGTTGTTCTCGTAGTCACTGACGGTCTCAGTGTAGGGCTCCATTTTCTTAGGAACTTCCTTTTTGATTTTTTCGTAAATCGCCTTGGTGACGGGAAGGAAGATTGGGTTGCGGCTTTCGAAGCCGGTCGGAACGACGGTGACGCTGGGCTCGGCGAGGAGGCCAGTGGCTAAGAGAGGGAGTAGGGTGAGAGCGAATTTGATCATCACAAGTAAATGTAGCGTGGGGTTTGGATTTGCCAAGATTTGAGTCAGCCAATCCATCGAGGTTGCGCCGGGAAGATGGCTTCAGTGTGATTCCCCAGAGTTGTGGGGCATTAATCCTCCATTGGCTCGGCTCACTAAACGACGAACTAGTCCGCATCTTACCGCACGGTGTGCCAGAAGCCATTTCGCTTTAAAGAAAAAACCCTGTAATCACTTGGATTACAGGGATTTATAAAAATGGCGGACCCGGAGGGATTCGAACCCTCGATACCGTCACCGGTATACTCCCTTAGCAGGGGAGCGCTTTCAACCACTCAGCCACAGGTCCCGTAATTCGTCGAACGGGCGGGATATGAACACCTGAACCGGCCTTCGTCAATGGCAAGCGTGCTTAAATCTTCACTTTTTTTAGATCGTTTTGCAAAAGTTCGTTCGTGTAAAAACGGAGTCGATTTTTTGCTTGGCCAAGGCGCGAAACAGAGCTTGGAGCGGGCGCTATGACAAAGGAGCACCGACGGCCCGCAGACAATCGCCCAAGGATGATCTCCAGATTTTTTGAAACCGGCCTGCGGGGAGTTCCACCAACCAATTATCAGGAAAAAAATGGTCACGATATTTCTAACTCTTGGCGCTTGGGGCTCAGCTGAATCACTTTAGTAAAGACTCGGGATCTACCTACGATCTCTGAAACTCAAACGTCGTTAGGCTTGCATTGATTTCCTGGAGGGGGTCCTCACTCCACAAAAAAAGGCGCCCTGGATCAGGACGCCTTCGGGAAATTTGCTTGGAAGAAATTAGTTCGACCGAACCTTCTCAAGAATGACTTGATCGCCTCTTTGGAGAACCACTCCGACAGAAAGGCTTCCAGGAACAATGTCAGCAATCGCGCTATTCGCTTCGATTTTTTGAACCGAAAGCTTACCAAGATAACGTCCACCACGCTGAACAAGAAGAGTTGAGTCAGAAGTCAGGCCGGATTTTTCACCAGCACCGATGACCACAAAGTTCCAATCGTTATCAACACCGGTGACGGTGGCCTGAAAGGTATTTCCGCTAACCCGATCATTAGCCTCTTTAATCTTACCCCCGATTCTCTGGCTATCGGCAATATTCTTGGCGATCGACTCCTGAAGCTTCGTTTTAATGAGTTCAGCTTCTTCCACTTGGGCCACCAGCTTCTTCTCGTTATCAACCATTTCATTATACTTTCCGGGCACTTCGGGAAGCTCAATATCAGGGAAGAGTTCCTTGATCTCATCAATCGCCTTGTCGATCTGGGCTTCTTCCGCAACAACAGTTTCCAGCTCGGTGCCGATGTCATCCAAGGTGCGCTTAAGCCCACCCTCATTGGAAACGGCGGCTTCGAGGCCAGCTTTTGTTTCAGCTCTTTCATTTAAGGAAAGATCACGAGCGTCAGTCGACTGCTCTTTATCTTTCTCCTTTTGCTTGATGTCCTTACTCAGATTTTGGTTTTTCTCAATTAGAGTATTCCGATCACCGAGTTGTTGGTCAAAATTATTCTTGGCTTCCCAGCCGAAGTAACCCGCCGCGCCGATGGCGATTACCGAGAGAGTATAGAAAATTGATTTCATGAAATGATAAGTTCGTAGGTTTGTGGTGTGCTGTGAAAAAACTGGAATTCTTACTTCTTGGCGATTTATTCGGCAGGAACAACGGTGTCACCCACCGATACATTCTCTCCCTCAGCCAGAGTGGCCCGGATGATGTCGGCAGTTGCTGAATTTGCTGAGACCGCAGTCACGTTCATGTCGGCGATCTTCTCTCCTCCACGCATGACTTTCACCTTGGAGCCACCAATGACGCCGACACTCATGCCTCCGGAAAGGGTTACAATTCCAAGAGAAGGGTCGTATGAGCGAATCTTGGTCTTCATCGCAGGATCGGATTTACCCGAATTGATGCGGCTGAGCTCATCCGAAGCTGACTTCGATGAATTTGCGCTGCTGGTTTTTTCTCCATTGAGGCGGGAATTTCCCGCAGTCAAAATGGCAACTTGATCTTCAAGCTCGGTAATCGATGACTTCAGTCGCTCGATCTTGGGGGCAAGCTCCTTGATCTCACCAAGTTCAACCAAAGTGTCCTTTTTCTCCTTCAAGCTCGCCGTGACGCTATCGAGTTCGCTCTGCTTGGATTTGCTATCTGCTAGGATCGTGTCGTTGACCTTGATCTGCTCATCCAGCTTCACCTGAAAGTCATCACGCTCTTTGTTCGCGTCGATTTTTTCCTGAGTCAGTACGTCAATGTCGGTGATCAGGTCTTCAAAGGTTTTTTGATTCCGATCTTTACGGGCTGATTCAGCCTCAGTTGCGAGCTTCTGTTTTTCAAACTCTTCCTTGTTTTTATGTGCAACAAAGGCCGAAAAGGCGAGAATGAGGGCAGCGAGGATTCCAAAAGTATTTGCCATGAGATTGTGTCGTTAGGTGGTGTTAGAAGTAACTTACTGATCCAAGTCATCATCCGGCAATCAGAAAATTCAGTGAAAGGTGAAATATCTGCGCTTTCGACCAATCTCTGTGACTGATCGCTTGCATCTGCAGGGTTAGGAGACTAGTTGCGGGAGTGTCGAGCGTGCTTCGAGTTGTTGCTTATTTGAGACGATACCCCCTTCTGGGAGGATCGCAGTTTCTTTGCGCGTCAATTATGGCCGCTTCGGTGGTAATTTTCCCCCTGGTGACCAAGCACATCCTTGGGGTTGTCATCCCGGAAAAGAAAATCGACATCTTTCTCCCATGGGTGCTCGTGGGCTTGCTCTCCTTTTTTATCAAAGATGCCCTGAACTGCGCCCGCATCATTCTCAACAACCACTTTGAGCAAAGGGTTATCTTCGACATCCGCTCGGATCTCTATCAAAAGATCCAACGGCTCCCGCTCCGCTGGTTCGACAGCCGCAGGACCGGTGACATCATGACCCGGGTCGTCGAGGACGTCACCGCCATGGAGCGCATATTGATTGATGGCATCGAGCTCGGATTGATCTCGATCATCCAAATTCTCGCGGTTGGCATCACCATGTATGTCATTAGCCCGACGGTTGCGATGTGGGCGACATTGCCAATCCCCTTCCTTGCTCTGGGAGCCTGGATTTACACCCACAATGCCCGCGGTCGTTATAAGGCCCAACGCGATTCCGCATCCGATCTTAACGCCCTTCTTCACGATAACATCGCTGGCATTCGACAGATCAAGGCCTACGCCGCGGAGAAAGATGAGCACGAGCACTTCAACGGCCTTTCGGGGGCTCTTCGCAAAACCACTCTTCGTATCATGAAATGGTGGGCCTTTTATAATCCCAGCATGTCGTTCTTCAATAGTATGGGGTACATTCTCGTCCTCGGCTTTGGGGGCCATGCCGTGATGCAAGGCGATATGGCAATGGAAGACCTCATCGCATTCTTCCTCCTCCTTTCCCTCTTCTACGAACCCGTCACCAAGCTCCACCAGCTCAACCAAATGGCCCTTTCCTCGCGAGCGGCCGCCGACCGCGTCTTCGAGATCCTCGACTCCGAAGACGAACCGGATGCCGCCGGAGGAACACCTCTCCCCCGTCCCGTGAAAGGAGCAGTGCAGTTCAATGATGTCAGTTTCGCCTATGATGAGGACCACCCCACTCTTCACCATGTTTCGCTGAATGCCGAGCCGGGACAAACCATCGCCCTGGCTGGCACCACCGGGGCGGGCAAGTCCACCATTGTGAACCTCCTCTGCCGCTTTTACGAATATGACAGCGGCTCTGTTCTCATCGACGGAAAGGAACTCAACACCCTTTCCAAAAACTCTCTTCGCGCAGCCATCGGCTACGTGACTCAAGAGGCTTTTCTCTTCAATGGCACCGTAAAGGAGAACCTCTCGCTAGCCGACCGAAAGGCCAGTGATGAAGACATTTGGAAGGCCCTCGAAGCGGCCAAAGCCGCCGACTTTGTCCGCGCTCTGCCCGAGCAACTCGAAACCAACGTCGGGGAACGGGGCGTGAAGCTTTCCGGAGGAGAGAAGCAAAGGCTCTCCATCGCCCGGGCTCTCCTAAAAGACCCCCCCATCCTCCTCCTCGATGAAGCGACAGCCTCGGTGGACAACCAAACCGAGCTCCTAATTCAACAAGCTCTCGACGAATTGATGAAGAACCGCACCTCCATCGTCATCGCCCACCGATTGTCCACCATTCAGAATGCCGATCGTATTTATGTCCTCAAAAATGGCCGCGTCATCGAGGAAGGAACCCACGACGAACTCATCGCTCATGGAGGCCAGTTTGCGGAATTAGCTAATACTATTAAGTAATCAATTTTTCTTAAAAGTTAATTTATACAAACTAGTATTTTTATATACTTAAGGAGGACGACTCTAAAAAAACAGAGTTTTTGATCCTCGTTCGACAAAACCTGCTGCTTCGCTACGTTTTTTAAGAAGCACCATGGTGCTGCCGGATTTCCCTCCTTCGGGAGAACAACCGGCTTTGTGCGAAGCGGCTTCGGATTGGTCTCCGAAGCCGTTTTTTCGTGCCGACAAGATTGCCAAATTTTGACATACAACCTCCATGCGTCTCATTGTCTGCGCGATCCTTCTCCCTCTCTCCGCCTTTGCTGCTGTTGATTTCAACCGCGACATTCGCCCTATCCTTTCCGACAAATGCCTCCACTGTCATGGTCCGGATGAAAAGACCCGCGAAGCGGAACTGCGACTCGACACTTATGAAGGAGCCACCGAAGGGGGGGAATTTAAAATCCCCATCGAACCGGGAAAGCCGGATAAATCCGAAGTCATTGCACGAATCCTCAATCAGGACCCCAAAGAGATGATGCCCCCTCCGGAGACCCACAAAAAAGTGACCGAAGAGGAGTTGGTCCTACTCATGCAGTGGATCACCGAAGGGGCCCCGTATGACGAACCCTGGACCTATAAAGCTCCTGTCAAAGCCACAGAACCAACCGTTCAAACCAAAGATTGGCCCGTCAACTGGATCGACCGTTTCATTTTGGGTCGACTCGAAAAGGAAGCCATCCCCCCATCCCCCGACGCCGATGCGATCACCCTCATCCGACGCCTTCACTTCGATCTCACCGGCCTCCCACCCACCCCCGAAGCTCGCGATCGTTTTCAGACCGCTGTCAAAAGCAATCCTCAAACTGCCATCGAAGCTGAGGTCGATCTCCTCCTCTCCTCACCCGCCTACGGCGAACGCATGGCTATTTACTGGCTCGACCTCGTCCGCTTTGCCAACACCGTCGGTTACCACGGCGATCAAGATCACAACATCACCCCTTACCGCGACTACGTCATCCGCTCGTTCAACGAAAACCTCCCCTTTGATCAATTCACGCGCGAACAACTCGCCGGCGATCTTTTGCCAAATCCCACCCAGCACCAACTCGTCGCCACCGGTTACAACCGCCTCCTCCAAACCACTCACGAAGGCGGTCTCCAACAAGCCGAATACCGCGCGATCTATCAAGCCGACCGCGTTCGCAATTTCTCCGCTGTCTGGATGGGAGCCACCGTCGGATGCGCCCAATGCCACGACCACAAATACGATCCCTACACCGCAAAAGACTTCCACACTCTCGGTGCCTTCTTCGCTGATATCGATGACGAACAGCACTTTAAATCCGGCACCAATTCCCTCCCCACCCGACGCCCGCCCGAAATCCCCGTCTTCGCCCCCTCCCAGCAAGCCGAACTCGATTCATTGAACAAGAAGCTCAATGACCTTTCCAAAGGCGATCGCAACGAGATCGCGCGACTCATTACCGAGTCCGCTTCCCGGAGCTCCAGCGCACAAAAAGAGAAGAGCCCTAAGAAAAAGAAGGACCTCAAAGCGGCTCTCCAACGCACCAACGACTCCCTTACCAAACTGATCTCAAGCGACCAACTCGCGGAATGGAAAAAGACGGAAGCGCAGCGTAAGAAGGTCGAATCCTCCGCCCGCCTTTGCATGATCACCCAGGCCCTCAAGACTCCTCGCATCTCTCGTGTCCTCTCCCGTGGCAACTGGCTCGATGAATCTGGTGAGATCATACAACCCTCAGTCCCACACTTCATGCCTCAGATCAAAAAGGAGGGCCGCCAAAACCGTCTGGATCTTGCCAATTGGCTCGTCGACCCCAAAAATGGCACCGGTGGCCTTACCGCCCGCGTCATCGCCAACCGCTTTTTCTATCTCTTCTTCGGCACCGGCATCTCCCGCTCACTGGGTGACTTCGGCGGACAGGGCCAGCCGCCATCGAACCCTGAACTCCTCGACCGCCTCGCCGTCGAATTCTACGAATCCGGTTGGGACATGAAGAAACTCGTCAAGAGCCTCGTCACCTCCCGAACCTACCGCCAGTCATCCCTCTTTCCATCCGTCCTCCGTGAGAGAGATCCCTACAACGAACTCATCGCACGACAATCCCGCTTCCGTCTCCCCGCCGAAATGGTTCGCGACAATGCCCTCGCCCTTTCAGGACTTCTCGTCTCTGAAACCGGCGGAGCCTCAGTGAAACCCTACCAACCGGCCGGATACTACCGTCACCTCAACTTCCCCGTCCGCCGCTACAAGCAGGACACCGACCAGGGCATCTACCGCCGCAGCCTCTACATCCATTGGCAACGCCAATTCCTCCATCCCATGCTCAAAGCCTTCGACGCTCCCAGCCGCGAGGAATGCACCGCCGAGCGCCCCCAATCCAACACCCCGATCGCTGCCCTCAACCTCCTCAATGATCCCACCTTCATCGAAGCCGCTCGCGTCTTTGCAGAGCGTATCATCAAGGAAACAAAACCTGATAACCGCTCCCGCCTCGACCACGCCTTCCAGATCGCCCTCAATCGCCTCCCCTCAGATGACGAACGCCAAACTCTTGGCCAACTCTTCAACTACGCCGAGGCTGACTTCAAAAAGAACCCCAAGTCCGCCTCCGCCCTCATCAGCATTGGTCAAACCAAACCCGGCAACTCCGATCCCCTGCTCCTCGCTTCCTGGACCACCGTCTCCCGCGCCCTCCTCAACCTCAGCGAAACCACCACTCGGAATTGAACACTGAAGAGTGAAATTTGAACACGAACAATGAACGATCCAAGCACCACTCCCCCGATTTGGGCGAACGCTTGATCGAATATGCGACGCGCATCTCGTGATCATCTCTCAAATTTCAGACCTCACCCCCCTCCCCTTTCAAATCTCGTGATCAACTCTCAAAGCTCAAATTTCGTCTCCCGCCGTACCTTCCTCAACCAAGCCGGCCTCTCCTTCGGCTCTGCCGCCCTCATGTCGCAACTCATGCGCGGCGAGGGCCTTGTTGACAAATACTCTGGCCTTCCCGGATTCCCGCATCATGCCCCGAAAGCCAAGCGCGTCATCTTTCTCTGCATGGCCGGTGGTCCCTCCCACCTCGAAACCTTCGACTACAAACCACAGCTCGATAAACTCAACGGACAGCCCATGCCCGAATCCTTTACCAAAGGACAACCGATCGCGCAGCTTCAGGGACAACAACTCAAGGTCCTCGGCCACCTCGGCAAATTCAAAAAATACGGCAAATCCGGCCAATACATCTCGGACTACATGCCCTACCACCAAAAGATGGCGGACGACATCACCGTCATTCGCTCCATGGTGACCGAGCAAATCAACCACGATCCGGCTCACACCTTCATGAACACCGGCACCGCCATCAGCGGTCGTCCCTCCATGGGGTCCTGGATCAACTACGGCCTCGGCTCGGAATCCGAAAACCTCCCAGGCTTCGTTGTCCTCACCTCGGTGGGCGGACGCAACCCCCAACCCATCGCTTCACGACAGTGGGGATCCGGGTTTCTCCCCTCTCGCTTTCAGGGTGTCGAATTTAACTCCACCGGTGATCCCGTTCACTACGTCACCAATCCAAACGGAGTGGACCGACAGCACCAAAGCGCGCTCATCAAGACCATCCAAAAACTCGACGCCCAACGCAACGAACTCGTCGACGACCCTGAGATTGCCACTCGAATCAGCGCCTACGAGATGGCCTTCCGCATGCAGGCTTCGGTTCCGGAACTCACCGATCTCTCCGGCGAATCACAAAAAACGCTCGAAATGTACGGAGCGAAACCGGGCGATGGTTCCTATGCTTCCAACTGCCTCCTCGCCCGTCGCCTCATCGAAAAAGGCTCCCGCTTTGTCCAACTCTATCACCGCGGCTGGGATCACCATGGCGGTCTCGATAAATATATGAAGATCTGCTGTGGCCACACCGACAAAGCCACCTGGGCTCTTCTCACCGACCTCAAGCAACGTGGACTTCTCGAAGACACCCTCGTTGTCTGGGGCGGCGAATTCGGCCGGACTCCCATGTTCCAGGGTAAGGGTGGTGCCGGTCGCGACCACCATATCAAAGGCTTTTCCATGTGGATGGCCGGAGGTGGAGTCAAGTCAGGAGTCAGCTACGGCGAAACCGACGAACTCGGCTACAATGCCGTCAAAGACGTGGTCCACGTCCGCGACTTCCACGCCACCCTTCTTCACCTCCTCGGCATTGACCACCACCGCTTCTCCAAGAAATTCCAGGGCCTCGACATGAGATTGACCGGCGTCGAACCGGCCAAAGTCATCAAGGGAATTCTTTCTTAATCATACTGACCTGAGTCCAACGCCCGTCCCAGAAAGAAAATCGCTCCGGGATCATTCTACTTGGCGCAACGCACAGCGGTGGGCGGCAAAGGGATTTCCTAGCATTACCCGCGCATTCTATTGAAAGACGGCATGGATCAACTGCGTCCTAATGTGACACACGGGATAATGAAAGACCGCATGATCACTTCATCAAATGCATTTTGGCGAGGGACATTTGCCTTGGGTGTGGTAATACCGACTCAGATGAAATTGAGGAAGGTTCGAGGCCGTGTTACGAAGCTTGGTCTTAAGCTTGCTTTCGCAAGCGCTCTGATCTTCCCGGCGACAGCACAAGCTAAAAACCCCTCTACAAGTGTGGGCGACTTCAAGAACGGGATTCAACCCATTCTTGAACAGCATTGCTACGACTGCCATGGTCGAAAAAAGACCAAGGGCAAGGTCGATCTCACCGATTACACATCATGGGAAGATCTCGAGAAGAATCCCCAACTGATCGAAAAAATGATCGAGGCATTGGGCAAAAACGAAATGCCTCCCGAAGAGAAAAAGCAGCCCAGTGACAAGCAACGCAAGTTCATGGTATTGGAGCTGGATAAGGCCTTCAAAAATGCCGTGTCGCACGGCCAGCCGGTGATCCCTTTAAGACTGCGACGCATGAATCGCTTTGAATATGGCAACGCGGTCAAGGATCTGTTTGATCTTAAATCCTGGGTCTATTCCATCAACGATCGCATCATCAGGAATCACAACGATTACTTTAGGCCGGAATCAGGCCAGATGCCCAGGGTCGTCAGAGTTGGCAACCGAATCATGGGGCTGCAGCAATTGCTGGAGAGTCGCTTGCTGGGTGTGGTGGCATTCCCCAAGGATCCTCCGGCAGAAAATGGTTTTAATAATCGTGGTGATCATCTGAGTTTGTCTCCAGTCCTCATGGAATCCTTTCTGGAACTCAGCCGGTCCATCGTGCATGCAGAAAATTTCGAAGAGAACTGCCGAGTTTGGGATGAGGTGTTTGAAAATCCATCGAGCACAAAACCAAAGACCCGGAATGCCTCCATTGAGGTAGACAAATCCGTCGCGACGCGCAGCCGCGGACTGACCATCAGTGCCTGGATCCGCCCGTCGAAGACAACTGACCAATGGCAGACCATCGTCCGCCGAGAGGATTCATGGCGACGCCAACTGTTGAGCATCGGCAGGACGGGCGACACGTGGGGGCTCTGGATGGGCGCCGGCATCGCAGGTCGATACGAAGAATTTGGTGCCTCGGTGGAACCCAAAACGTTGAGCGACGGCAAATGGCATCACGTTGCCGGGACTTTCGACGGCCAACAAATCAATCTCTACGTGGACGGAAAGCAGATCGGCAGCAAGACGATTGTGGGCAAGCTCACTATGCACAGCACTGAGCCGATGGCGGTCGGCTCGTATGAAAACGAGACCTTTCATGGAGGCCTGAACGACATTCGTCTCTACCGATCCGGATTGAGCAAACTTCAAATCCGAAGCATTGCGGAAGGGAATCAGGGCGTCGCCAAAGGGGAGATGGTGGGCCGCTGGAAAGAGCGCGAAGAACTCAGGCCAAAACTCAAGCAGCCGATTGAGAAAATTGCGCATCAGCGAATCGAGAAATTTCTTCTGAAAGCGTTCAAATCTCCCGCCGATGAAAAAACTCTGAAGTTGTACACGGGGTATTTTGACAAACGCTACAAGGAGAGCAGTGATTTCACCCGGAGCATGAAAGATGTCGTTTCAGCGGCCTTGGCTTCTCCGAGGTTTATTTTCGTTCACAACGAAACAGATAGCGCCTCGCCCAATCAGGCCTCATTCAATCTAGCCACGCGTCTATCGCTGTTTCTATGGAGCTCTATTCCCGACGATGAACTATTGAAATTGGCAGGGAAAGGGAGGCTTCACGACATCGAGGTGTTGAACGAGCAAGTGGATCGCATGCTCAATCATCGTCACGTGAAAAGCTTCTGCGACAGCTTTGCGCCTCAGTGGTTGAAGATCAACAATGTGGTGTCGGCATCACCTGATTTCAAAGCACACCGAGAATATTATTTTGGGGGCGACGACAAAATATCATACAAAAGAGGGATGCATATGATGTTGGAGCCGCTCTTGAATTTTGAGACGGTCTTCATTGAGAATAGGCCAATTTCGGAATTGGTGGATTCCGACTTCACCTACCGCAGTCACTTGTTGAGCGAATGGTATCAAGGCAGGGCGGCGACCTATGGGATCAATGTGAACCTGCGCGACATTGAATTCACCCGGACGCCGCTCAACGACCGAAAATATGGCGGCGTGATCACGACAGGAGCTGTGATGGTGATGACGTCAAGTCCGTTTCGATCACTGCCAATCACGCGGGGCGCTTGGGTCTCTTCGGTCATCTTCAACGATCCTCCTGAGCCTCCGCCAGACGACATTCCTGACTTGAAGGCGGATGACGAAACGCTTCAAAGAGAAGGTTTGACGGTCCGACAAAAACTAAAACAACACAGCAGTGACACTCAATGTGCGGGCTGCCATAAGAAGATCGATCCCCTTGGGTTTGTCCTGGAAAATTACGATTTGCTGGGGCGGTGGAGAGACGATTACCGAACCGGCTTGAAGGTGGATGCGAGCGGAACATTGTTTGGCAAACATGAGTTTAAGGATATCGTTGGATTCAAGGACGCGGTCCTCGCTGAAGAAGACGTATTTGCGAAGGCCTTCGTGGGGCACCTTCTATCGTATGCCTTGGGGCGAGAACTGACTTTTGCAGATCGAGTTGCGATCGGTGAAATCGCAGAGGCGAGCAAAAAAGATCACTACAGAATGAGATCCGTCATCAAAAATATTGCGGTCCATCCCATATTTACCCAAATTAAAAATCAATGAAATCTATCGACCGTCGAAAATTTCTACTTGGGGCCAGCGGCAGCGTGATGGCTCTCCCTTGGCTGGAGATGTATGCCGCGGATCCGAAAACTAAGAGAGAGA
>Ga0308011_10001081_pt1 | contig 12838 bp, 23 predicted proteins | sample Neamet177_FD_203144 | JGI IMG/M metagenome (GOLD analysis project Ga0308011, IMG submission 203144) | Marine microbial communities from water near the shore, Antarctic Ocean - #177 | ecosystem: Environmental > Aquatic > Marine > Unclassified | place: Southern Ocean | collected 2014-07-25
CTTAATTAGAGGCTTAGATGCTGATAAAGCATTAGCAGAATTAAAGTTGAATCCAAAAGAAGCTTCAGGAAGATTGGAGAAACTTTTGTTATCTGCTTTAGCTAACTGGGAAGCTAAAAATGAAGGACAAAGAATGGATGAAGCTAACCTTTATGTTTCTGAAATTACAGTTGATGGTGGAAGGATGTTGAAAAGAGTTCAGCCTGCACCACAAGGTAGAGCACATAGAATTAGAAAAAGATCTAACCATGTTACTTTAGTGGTAGATAGTAGACAACTAGAGATAAAACAATAGTATGGGACAAAAGACAAACCCAATTGGGAATAGATTAGGTATCATCAGAGGATGGGAATCAAACTGGTACGGTGGTAAGGATTTTGGTGAGAAATTAGCAGGTGATGCTAAAATCAGAAAATACTTAAGAATTAGATTAGCAAAAGGAAGTGTTTCTAAAATTGCAATTGAAAGAACACTTAAGTTAGTAACTATTACTATTCATACTGCTCGTCCTGGTATCATTATAGGTAAAGGAGGGCAAGAAGTAGAAACATTAAAAGAAGAAATTAAAAAAATTACGGATAAAGATATTCAGATTAATATTTTTGAAGTAAAAAGACCTGAACTAGAAGCTACTTTAGTTGCTGATAGTATTGCAAGACAAGTTGAAGGTAGAGTTTCTTACAAGAGAGCTACTAAAATGGCGATTGCATCTACAATGAGAATGGGAGCTGAAGGAATTAAGGTTCAAATCTCTGGTAGATTGAATGGTGCTGAGATGGCAAGATCTGAAATGATGAAAGATGGTAGAACACCATTACATACATTTAGAGCTGATATTGATTATTCTCTAGCTGAAGCACATACTCAGTATGGTGTTATCGGAATTAAAGTATGGATTTGTAGAGGTGAGATTTATGGTAAACCTGACTTAATGGCACATTTTAAAGCCCCTAAGAAAAAATCAGGTGGAGGAGGTAAACCAAATAATAGAAGAAGATAGTTTTTAGAACTTAGAAAAGAATTAAGAAATGTTACAACCAAAGAAAACAAAATTCAGAAAGATGCAAAAGGGCAAGATGAAAGGAAATGCCCAAAGAGGACACCAGTTGTCTTTTGGATCTTTCGGAATTAAAGCTCTTGAGGAATGTTGGATGACTGCTCGTCAGATTGAAGCAGCCAGAATTGCAGTTACTCGTCATATGAAAAGACAAGGTCAAGTTTGGATTAGAATTTTCCCTGACAAACCAATCACTAAAAAACCTGCAGAGGTAAGGATGGGTAAGGGTAAAGGAGCTCCAGAATATTGGGCAGCAACTATTAGTCCAGGAAGAATGCTTTTTGAATGTGATGGTGTAGATTTAGAGACAGCAAAAGAAGCATTACGTTTAGCAGCACAAAAATTACCAATCAAAACTAAATTTGTAGTCAGAAGAGATTTACAAAAAAATTAAAGATGAAAGCACAAGTATTAACAGATATGCCCGAAAATGAACTTCACGATCTTTTAGCGACTGAAAGAGAGAAGTTAATTAAAATGAAAATGAGTCATGCAGTTTCTCCAATGGAGAATCCTTTGCAAATCAAGTTCACAAGAAGAATGATTGCAAAAGTGATGACTGAACTTTCAAAAAGAAGAAATAAATAAAAGATGGAAAGAAATTTAAGAAAAGAAAGAGTTGGTGTTGTTACCTCTAACAAAATGGAGAAATCTATTGTTGTTTCAATCGAAAGAAAGGTAAAACATGCACTTTATGGGAAGTTCCTTAAAAAGACTTCAAAATTTATTGCTCATGATGAAGAGAACTCTTGTAATGAGGGGGATACTGTAAGAATTATGGAAACAAGACCATTGAGTAAAAATAAAAATTGGAGATTAGTAGAAATAATCGAAAGAGCTAAGTAAAATGATACAACAAGAATCAAGAGTAAAAGTAGCTGACAATAGCGGTGCAAAAGAAATCCTTTGTATTAGAGTATTAGGAGGAACGAAAAAGCGTTACGCTTCAGTTGGTGATAAAATTGTAGGTACAGTAAAACATGCTATGCCTTCAGGAAATATTAAAAAAGGACAGGTTGTAAAAGCTGTTATAGTAAGAACTAGAAAAGAGGTAAGAAGACCTGATGGATCTTATATTCGTTTCGGAGATAACGCTTGCGTTATTATTGATGAAAACGGACAAATGAAAGGTACTCGTGTATTCGGCCCAGTTGCTAGAGAATTACGTGATAACGATTTTATGAAAGTTGTTTCATTGGCACCAGAGGTGTTATAAACTAAGGAAAATGGCAAAAATTAAGATAAAAAAGAACGATACAGTTATAGTAACTACCGGAAACTCCAAAGGAGTAACAGGTAAGGTTATTAAAGTATATCCTACGGAAAACAGAGCTATGGTTGAAGGTGCTAATTTAGTGTCAAAGCACACAAAACCAAATGCTGCTAATCCTCAAGGAGGAATCGTAAAGCAAGAGGCTAAGATTCATATTTCTAACTTAGTATTGATTGATCCTGCTTCAGGAGAAGGTACTAAAGTAGGTAGAAAAATGGACGAGAAGTCAGGTAAAATAGTTAGATATTCTAAGAACTCAGGAGAAGTAATTAAATAATGGAATACACACCAAGATTAAAACAAAAGTACCAAACTGAGGTTGTAAACAACCTTAAAGGGAACTATAAATCAGTAATGCAAGTACCAAAACTAGTTAAGATTTGTCTTAACCAAGGTATTGGAAGTGCAGCATCTGATAAAAAACAAATTGAAGCGGCACAAAATGAAATGACTATGATCTCAGGTCAGAAAGCTGTGCTTACTAAATCTACTAAAGATATCTCTAACTTTAAGTTAAGAAAAGGAATGCCTGTTGGTGTTAGAGTAACTTTAAGAGGAAATCAAATGTATGAATTCTTAGATAGATTCGTTACTTCAACTTTACCAAGGGTTCGTGATTTTGCAGGCCTTGCAACTAAAGGTTTTGATGGAAGAGGAAATTATACTATGGGTATAACAGAACAAATTGCTTTCCCAGAGATTAGTATTGATAAAATTAATAAAATAACGGGTATGGATGTGACTTTTGTTACGGATACTAATTCTGATGCAGATGCTTTAGCATTATTCAGAGAGTTAGGTTTACCATTTAAAAAATAAGACATGGCAAAAGAATCAATGAAAGCCCGTGAGGTAAAAAGAGCTAAATGTGTCGCTAAGTATGCTGATAAAAGAGCTGTACTAAAAGCTGCTGGTGATTATGAAGGTTTACAAAAATTACCTAAAAATGCATCTCCAGTGCGTATGCACAACAGATGTAAACTTACAGGTAGACCAAAAGGGTACATGAGACAATTTGGTATCTCTCGTGTTATGTTTAGAGAAATGGCAAACTTTGGATTAATTCCAGGGGTGAAAAAAGCAAGTTGGTAATTTAATAAAGAATAAGAAAAGATGTTTACAGATCCAATAGCAGATTATTTAACTAGAGTTAGAAATGCTCAGATGGCAGGACACAAAGTTGTTAATATTCCTGCATCTAATATGAAAAAAGCGATTACGAAAATTCTTCATGAGAAAGGTTATATCCTTAACTTTAAATTTGAAGAAACAGAAAATAATCAAGGTAATATAAAAGTTGCATTGAAGTACAATATGCAAACTAAATTACCAGCAATTAAAAAAATAACAAGAATTAGTAAACCAGGACTTAGAAAGTATGCTGACTCTAAAACATTACCAAGAGTAATTAATGGTTTAGGTATTGCTATTCTTTCTACTTCAAGAGGTGTTATTACTGATAAAGAAGCAAGAAATTTAAATGTTGGTGGTGAAGTTATTTGTCACGTATATTAAATAAGATAAAGAAATGTCAAGAATAGGAAAAAACCCAATAACAATTGCTGAAGGAGTTACTGTAACTCAAGAGGGAACTGTTGTAACGGTAAAAGGAAAATTAGGTGAGCTTTCTCAAGATATTGATGCAAGTATTACGGTAACAATTGCAGACAATGTGATTACTTTCACAAGAGAATCTGACCATAAGGATCATAGATCAAAGCACGGTTTATACAGAGCTTTAATCGCAAATATGATTGAAGGAGTAACTAAAGGTTATTCTAAACAATTAGAACTAAGAGGAGTAGGGTACAGAGCGACAACTCAAGGTACTACTTTAGATATCTCTACAGGTTATTCACATAATATTATATTTGATATTCCTGCTGAGATTAAGGTTGTTGCTGATACTCAAAAAGGAAAGGCACCAATGATTACTATTTCTGGATGCGACAAACAATTAGTTGGAGCTGTTGCAGCAAGAATTAGAGCAGAAAGAAAACCTGAACCGTACAAAGGAAAAGGAATTAGATATGTAGGTGAATACGTTAGAAAGAAAGCAGGTAAAACAGCTGCAAGTTAAAATAAGATATTAAGATGATACAATCAAAAAAAGACTCTAGACAAAGAGTAAGATATACGATCAGAAAGAAAGTTTCTGGTACTTCTGAAAGACCAAGATTAGCTATTTTTAGATCTAATAAGGATATTTATGCTCAAGTAATTGATGATGTAAATGGAAATACCCTTGCGTCTGCATCTTCAAAAGAAGCAAAAGGAACTAAAACTGAACAAGCTACTGTAGTTGGTAAATTAATTGCCGATAACGCAAAAAAAGCTGGAGTTGAAACTGTAGTTTTTGATAGAGGAGGTTTTTTATACCATGGTAGAGTAAAAGCATTGGCTGATTCAGCTCGTGATGCAGGATTAAAATTTTAAGAATTAGATATGTTAAAATTAGCACAAAATAAAAGAGTAAAGATTTCTGGCGATATCGAGTTGAAAGACAGGTTAGTTGGAGTACAGAGAGTAGTAAAAGTTACTAAAGGGGGTAGAACTTTTGGGTTTTCAGCTATTGTTGTAGTTGGTGATGAAAAAAGTGTTGTTGGTATTGGCTTGGGAAAATCGAAAGATGTTGCTACAGCTATTGCTAAAGGAATTGATGCTGCCAAAAAGAATTTAGTAAGAATTCCTATTTATAAAGGAACTATTCCTCATGAACAAACTGCTAAGTTTAGCGGATCTCAAGTTTTAATTAAGCCTGCATCACATGGTACAGGAGTAAAAGCTGGGGGTGCAATGCGTGCAGTATTAGAGAGTGCTGGTGTAAAAGATGTATTGGCAAAATCTAAAGGTTCTTCAAATCCTCATAACTTGGTAAAAGCGACTTTAAAAGCTTTATTAGAATTGAGAGATGCAAGAACAGTTGCAATGCAGAGAGGAATAACAATGGATCAAGTATTTAACGGATAATATAATCATCATGGATAAGATTAAAATTAAACAAGTTAGAAGTAGAATTGGAAGACCAAAAGATCAAAAGAGAACTTTAGATGCATTGGGATTAAGAAAGATGAATGCTGTAGTGGAGCATAATGCTACACCACAAATTTTAGGAATGGTTGCTAAAATTAAGCACCTAATAACTGTAGTAGAATAATATCAGATATGGAATTACACAATTTAAAACCTGCAAAAGGGTCAATAAAAAGTACTAAAAGAGTAGGTAGAGGTGAAGGGTCTAAGAAGGGTGGTACTTCTACTAGGGGTCATAACGGTCAGAAATCTCGTTCTGGATATTCAAAGAAAATTGGATTTGAGGGGGGACAACAACCTTTGCAAAGAAGAGTGCCTAAGTTTGGATTTACGAACCCAAATAGAGTTGAGTACAATGGTGTAAACTTGGATACTATCCAAGCTTTAGTTGACTCAAAGAAATTGAAGGGTACTATTGTAAAGCAAGATTTGATGGACAATGGTCTTGTACAAAGAAATGATTTAGTGAAAATTTTAGGTAGAGGAGAATTGACAGCAAAGTTAGATATTACTGTTAATGCATTTTCTGCAACTGCAAAAGCGGCTATTGAAAAAGCTGGTGGAACTGCAACTGTTATAGAAAAGTAAGATGAGGAAATTAATAGATACAATAAAGAATATTTGGGGAATTGAGGATTTGAGAAATCGAATTTTAACTACATTAGGGATTTTAGCTATTTATAGATTAGGTTCTTTTGTTGTAATTCCAGGGGTCGACCCTGCACAGCTTTCAGCTTTACAGGAACAATCTTCAGATGGTCTTTTGGGTTTATTGAATATGTTTACTGGGGGTGCATTCTCACAAGCGTCAATTTTTGCTTTGGGTATCATGCCTTATATCTCAGCTTCTATTGTAATTCAATTAATGGGAATGGCTGTTCCTTATTTCCAGAAATTACAGAAAGAGGGTGAGAGTGGAAGAAGAAAAATCAACAACATTACTAGGTACTTAACTATCTTGATTACTGCAGGACAAGCACCAGGTTATATTGCTAACTTAAAAACAACATTACCTGAATCAGCTTTCTTATTACCTGCAGGAGGATTCTGGTTGTCATCAATTATTATATTGGTAACAGGTACTATGTTTGTAATGTGGTTAGGAGAAAAAATTACGGATAGAGGTATTGGTAACGGTATCTCATTGTTAATTATGATTGGTATTATTGCAGGCTTACCACAATCATTAATGCAAGAATTTGTTTCGGCTTTAGGTTCAGCAGGAGGTGGTTTAGTTATCTTCTTAGTGGAAATGTTAGCTTTATTATTTGTAATTTTAGTAACGATACTCTTAGTGCAAGGTACAAGAAGAATTCCTGTACAGTATGCTAAAAGAGTAGTTGGAAATAAACAATACGGAGGAGTAAGACAATTCATTCCTTTAAAAGTAAATGCAGCAGGAGTAATGCCAATCATTTTTGCACAAGCAATTATGTTTGTACCTATTACATTGGTTGGTTTTTCTGAAAACGAAAGTCTACAAGGTGTTGCTGCAGTGCTTACTGATTTTGGAGGATTCTGGTACAACTTTATGTTCTTTGTAATGATTGTATTGTTTACTTATTTTTACACAGCTATTACGGTTAATCCTAATCAAATGGCTGATGATATGAAAAAGAATGGAGGATTTATTCCAGGTGTTAAACCAGGGAGATCTACTGCTGATTATTTAGATGCTGTAATGTCAAGAATTACATTGCCAGGGTCTTTGTTCTTAGGTTTAGTAGCTATTTTGCCAGCATTTGCAATGGCAGGAGGTATTAATATGCAGTTCGCACAATTTTATGGAGGTACTTCATTGTTAATTTTAGTTGGGGTTATTTTAGATACTCTTCAACAAATTGAGAGTCACTTATTAATGCGTCATTATGATGGATTGATGGACTCAGGAAGAATTAAAGGTAAGTCTTCTGGAAATATGATGTAATCATAATTAGTTATGATTAGTTATAAGACGGAAGAAGAGATAGAGTTAGTAAGAAAAAGTTCTTTACTTGTTGCAAAAACCCATGCTGAGATAGCAGGGCTGATAAAACCAGGGATAACTACCCTAGCATTAGATAAAATTGCTGAAGAGTTTATCAGGGATAATGGAGGAGTTCCAGCTTTTAAAGGCTATGGAGGTTTTCCGAATACTTTATGTATGTCACCAAATGATCAGGTGGTGCATGGTATCCCAAATGATAGAGCTCTTGAAAATGGCGAAATTTTATCGGTGGATTGCGGAGTAGTGATGAATGGCTATTATGGTGATTCTGCTTTTACCTATGAAGTTGGTGAAGTAGATGCTGAAACAAAACAATTACTTAAAGTAACGAAAGAATCACTTTATAAAGGAATTGAACAAGCAGTAGCCGGAAATAGAATTGGTGATATTGGTTATGCCGTACAGCAACATGCTGAAAGCTTTGGATATGGTGTAGTTAGAGAATTGGTAGGACATGGTGTTGGTCAAAACTTACACGAGTCGCCAGAAGTACCTAATTACGGAAGAAGAGGAAGAGGGGTTATGCTTAAAGAAGGATTAGTTATTGCGATTGAACCAATGATTAATATGGGAACTAGGCGTATTTTGCAAAACAATGATGGATGGACAATAACAACTATTGATAATAAACCATCTGCACATTTTGAACATACAATTGTTGTTCGAAAAGGAAAAGCAGAAATATTATCAAGTTTTGAAGAAATAGAAAAAAAGATAAATGGCTAAACAAGCTAACATAGAATTGGATGGAACGATAACACAAGCATTGTCAAATGCTATGTTTCGTGTAGAATTGGAAAATGGGCATATCGTAGTAGCACATATTTCAGGTAAGATGAGAAAATTCTATATTAAATTGTTGCCTGGTGATAAAGTAAAGATGGAAATGTCACCATACGATTTGACAAAAGGAAGAATAACATATAGGTACTAATAAAATAAATTAAAATGAAAGTACGAGCATCAGTAAAAAAAAGAAGTGAAGATTGCAAAATCGTCAAAAGAAAAGGACGAGTTTATGTAATTAATAAGAAGAACCCAAGGTATAAACAAAGACAAGGTTAAACAATGGCAAGAATTAAAGGTATTGACTTACCAAAAAATAAAAGAGGAGTTATTGGATTAACTTACATTTATGGAATTGGCCCATCTTTTGCAGTAGCAATTTTAGATGAAGCAAAAATTTCACATGACACAAAAGTTCAAGACTGGACTGATGAGCAAACTAATGCAATTAGAGAGATCATTGGTGAAAGATTTACTGTTGAAGGTGAGTTAAGAGCTGAAACAAAAATGAACATTAAGCGATTAATGGACATTGGTTGTTACAGAGGTATTCGTCACAGAATGGGACTTCCTTTAAGAGGACAAAGAACAAAAAATAATTCTAGAACCAGAAAAGGGAAAAGAAAAACTGTTGCTAATAAAAAGAAATAGTAGATAATTATGGCTAAAACAACAAAAAAGAACTCGGTAAGAGTTGAAGCTGAAGGGCAAGCACACATTCAGGCAACTTTTAATAATATTATTATCTCACTTACCAATAAAGGAGGACAAGTTATTTCTTGGTCTTCAGCAGGTAAAATGGGATTCAGAGGTTCAAAAAAGAACACTCCTTATGCTGCACAAATGGCTGCTGAGGACTGCTCAAAAGTAGCTCTTGAAAAAGGGTTAAAAAGAGTAAAGGTGTATGTGAAAGGACCTGGTCAAGGTAGAGAGTCAGCAATCAGAACGATTCATAATTCTGGTATCATTGTTACTGAGATTGTAGATGTTACTCCATTACCACATAATGGATGTCGTCCACCGAAAAAGAGAAGAGTTTAATAATATTTATAATTAAGATAAAGACATGGCAAGATATACAGGCCCAACATCAAGAATTGCAAGAAGATTTGGAGAACCAATTTTTGGCCCAGATAAAGCATTAGCTTACGGTCCAGGACAACACGGTAACCAAAGAAGGAGAGGTAAACTTTCTGAATATGGTGTACAGTTAATGGAAAAACAAAAAGCTAAGTTTACTTACGGTATTTTAGAGAAACAATTCTCTAACTTATTTAAAGAAGCACTTAGAAGAAAAGGAGTTACAGGTGAGAATTTATTACAAATGTGTGAATTGCGTTTGGATAATGTAGTTTACCGTTTAGGTATTGCACCAACAAGAAGAGCTGCTCGTCAGTTAGTTACACACAGACACATTACAGTAAACGGAGAGAATGTAAACATTCCTTCTTACGCTTTAAAAGTAGGTGATGTAGTTTCGGTACGTGCTCGTTCAAAATCTTTAGAAACAATTACAAATTCAATTACTGCTACTCCTAATCAAATGGAATGGTTAGAATGGAATGGTGAAACTCAATTAGGTAAAGTTGTTTCTGCACCTGAAAGAATTCAAATTCCTGAAAACATTAAGGAGCAGTTAATTGTTGAATTGTACTCTAAATAAGAATAATTAAAAAATAAAAAATATGCCAATCTTAGATTTTCAAAAGCCGGATGAGGTAGTAATGATTAATGAAGCAGCTAACCAAGGAAACTTTGAGTTCCGTCCGTTAGAGCCAGGTTATGGTTTGACTGTGGGGAATGCTTTAAGAAGAGTTTTATTATCTTCTTTAGAAGGATACGCAATTACTTCAATCAGAATTACAGGTGCTGATCATGAATTTACTACTGTTGAGGGTGTTGTGCAAGATGTTACTGAAATTATCTTGAACCTTAAACAAGTAAGATTTAAACAACAAATTGAATCTGTTGAATCAGAAGTTGCAACTTTAAAAGTTAGTAAAAGTAACTTAGTTACTGCTGCTGATTTAGCAAGTAGCTTATCTAATTTCCAAGTGTTAAATCCTGAGCAAGTTATTTGCGAATTGGATAAAAAAGTAACATTTGAAATGGAATTTACAATTGCTAAAGGTAGAGGGTATGTTCCTGCTGAAGCGAATGAGATTGAAGATGCTCCAATAGGAACTATTGCTATTGACTCTATCTTTACTCCTATCAAGAATGTAAATTATAATGTTGAAAATTACAGAGTTGGTCAAAAAACTGATTTTGAAAAATTAAATTTAAACATTACTACTGACGGTTCAATTGATCCGAAATTAGCATTGACTGAAGCGTCAAAAATCTTAATCCAACACTTTATGTTATTTTCTGATGAAAAAATCAGTTTAGAAGAAGATGCAGTTGAAGAATTTGATGAAGATACTTTACATATGCGTCAGTTATTGAAAACGGAACTTACTGAGTTTGGTTTGTCAGTTAGAGCATTGAATTGCTTAAAAACTGCAGAAGTATTTACACTAGGTGAATTAGTTTCTTTCAAAAAATCTGATATGTTAAAGTTCAGAAACTTTGGTAAGAAGTCACTTTCAGAATTAGAAGAATTAATAGAAGAAAAAGGATTAACTTTCGGTTTTGATACTGCAAAGTATAATTTAGATAACGAATAGAACAATGAGACACGGAAAGAAATTTAACCATTTAAGTAGAAAAGCTGCTCACAGAAAAGCAATGCTTGCTAATATGGCATGTTCATTAATTGAGCATAAAAGAATTAAAACTACTTTAGCGAAAGCAAAAGCATTAAGAGTGTATGTTGAACCTTTGATTTCAAAATCAAAAGTCGATACTACTCACTCAAGAAGAACTGTATTTTCTTACTTAAAGCAAAAAGAAGCTATTACTGAATTATTTAGTGATATCGCTACTAAAGTTGCTGACAGACCAGGAGGATACACAAGAATCTTGAAATTAAGCAATCGTTTAGGAGATAATGCTCAAATGGCATTTATCGAGTTAGTTGATTATAATGAAGGGTATACTACTGATAAGCCTACACGTAAAAAAGCAAGAAGAGCTAAGTCTAAAAAAGTTGAAGCTGTAGCTAATGCTGTTGAAGAAGCAGTAGTAGTTCCTGAAGATGCTCCTCAAACTGAAGAAGTAGCTGAGGTAAAAGCTGATGAAGTAGTTGCTGAAACTCCAGTTGCTGAAGAAGCACCTGCAGAAACTAAAACTGAAGAAGATAACTCTGATAAGAAAGAAGAAAAAGGAGAGTAGTCTATAACTTCTTTTTAATATTTTAAAAAAGGGTAAAGCTTAGGTTTTATCCTTTTTTTATAAATAAATTTGAGAATGAAATACAATAAGAAAAAAGCAGCAGTTTTATTATTAGCTGACGGAACTATCTTTCATGGTAAGGCTGTTGGAGTTGATGGTGTTGCTACAGGTGAGCTTTGTTTTAATACAGGGATGACAGGCTATCAAGAAGTATTTACTGATCCTTCTTATTTTGGGCAATTAATGATTACTACAAATGCTCATATTGGTAATTATGGTGTTCATAATCAAGAGGTAGAATCTGCAGATATGAAAATTTCAGGTTTAATTTGTAAGAATTTTAATACTGGTTTTTCGCGTGATGGTGGAGATGGTAATCTGCATGACTATTTTGTAGCTCAAAATAAAGTTGTAATTTCTGATGTAGATACTAGATCTGTGGTAAGACATATCCGTGATAAAGGAGCTATGAATGCAATTATTTCGACTGCAACTACTGATATTGCTGAATTAACTAAATTATTAGCAGAAGTCCCTTCAATGGAAGGTCTAGAATTATCTTCTTCTGTTTGTACGAAAACACCTTATTTTGTGGGTGATGAAAATGCAACTCATAAAGTTGCTGTTTTGGATTTAGGGGTGAAACGTAATATCTTAACTTGTTTATCGGATAGAGATTGTTACTTACAAGTATTCCCAATGCATACTTCTTATGAAGATATGAAAGCTTGGAATCCTGATGGGTTCTTTCTGTCGAACGGTCCTGGAGACCCTTCTGCAATGCCAAAGGTTATTGAAGAAGTTAAAAACATTACAACTGATGGGAAACCTGTATTTGGAATCTGTTTAGGGCATCAAGCACTAGCACTTTCTGAAGGGATATCTACTTATAAAATGCACAATGGTCACAGGGGAATTAATCATCCTGTAATCAATTTAAGTACTAAAAAAGCAGAGGTTACTTCACAAAATCATGGTTTTGGAATTTCAGAAGAAGATATTAAGAACAATCCTAATGTAGAGGTAACTCATGTGAACTTGAATGATGATACTATTGAAGGAATTAAATTGACAAACAAAAACTGTTTTTCAGTACAGTATCACCCAGAATCATCACCAGGTCCACACGATTCAAGATACTTATTTGATGAATTTGTGAATAATATAAAAGCTATAAAAACTAATTAAATGGGAAGAATAGTAAATATACATGCACGCCAAATTTTAGATTCAAGAGGAAACCCTACTGTGGAAGCTGAAGTGTTAACTGAAAATGGAGTAATGGGAAGAGCAGCTGTTCCTTCAGGAGCTTCAACAGGAAAACATGAGGCAGTAGAATTAAGAGATGGTGATAAAGGAACTTATTTAGGAAAAGGAGTTTTAAAAGCTGTACAGAATATTAAAACTGCTATTAATGAGGTATTA
>Ga0308011_10001089_pt1 | contig 12794 bp, 9 predicted proteins | sample Neamet177_FD_203144 | JGI IMG/M metagenome (GOLD analysis project Ga0308011, IMG submission 203144) | Marine microbial communities from water near the shore, Antarctic Ocean - #177 | ecosystem: Environmental > Aquatic > Marine > Unclassified | place: Southern Ocean | collected 2014-07-25
GCGACTCGTTGTTTTAAAGTGTTAACGATATCGACCAGGGCCTTGTAGCTTTGATAGGCACCTTCGCGGTTCTCATTTTCCCCGGGCGCAGATGTAGCGAATGACTGGAAGGTCGTTTCGACCAAGTCATTAACTACTGAGTCAAAGGCTTCACTTTGCAGTAAGACCTCTGCTGCTGTCCCTTCGTTTACTAACTGCTCTTCTGTCTTCATTTGTAGTTTGTCTCCTTAAGACACGCACAAAAAAGCCCACCGAAGTGGGCTAGAGTTTCTGACTATCCTTAGCCATTTGGTGAAGCAATAGCAGTGATTTCTTCGGCCTGTTGTGCCAGGACCAATTCCGCTATGTTCATTTCTTTCTTATGATCCAACTGGTCTTCTTTGTGATCTAACTGGTCAGTTGCGATTGCTAGTTGGTTCTCGAGTTTCATACGCTCGATCTCATTCTTCATCTCAGCCATTTGCATTTCCATCTGCAGCTTCATCTCGCCAACTGCCGTCTGGCGTTCTTGTAGTTCCATCTGTTGCTGAAGCATTTGCTTCTGCATTTCTTCAGCTGGATCGGGCTGGGGCTCTGGTAGCTCCTCTGGGTTCGTGAGGTATGTATCTACATCCTTGATACCTGTCATCGTCATGATCTTCTTAGCCAGTTCGTACTGGTTGGCCTGTTGGTACATCACAGACAGGTTTGGGTCAGCAGAGAGCATTGCATGTAGGTTTAAATACTTCTCAGCCTCTTTCTGCTGCTCACCGTAGCCCAGGTGCATCTCAATAGTGACATCACGCTTGTCTTTCCAGGCGCGAGGATTGACCTCTACATATTTTCCCGACAGCTCAACGATCTTGTCCTGAGTCTCATTCTCAACACACAGTAGATATACTTCTTGGAACAGTGGTTTGACAAACTGTGACGCAAAGTTACGAGCAATTATCTTCTGGCGCTGCTGAGACATAGTGGCCAACTGCTCAACCATTGCTGCAGAGTTTTGCTGGCTTAGTGCATCTTTATTAAGTCCCTGGCTAATCTTGCTGACACCAGTCGTATCCTCCTTGTCCTCATCCAACATTGCTATTGTCTGGAAAATAAAGGGGTTTAAAGGTGCCTGCATCATCGGTGAGATGGCATCAGGCCGTGTCACATTGACTAGGCCACCTACGCGGTTATCGATAAGTTCTCGAGGGTTAGTCAGTGCGCCCTTAAGCACAGTGTATCTAGGGTTATTAGTAATCATTGCGTGGTCAAGAATAGACCGGGTTAATACTGTCCGTGCATTCTGTGTCGCAATCACTTTTGAAGAGTAGTTGTTACCGTAGAATGTGTGCGGTACAGGAAGGGGACAGAATGTTACAAACGGTCTCCGGGTCGCCTTTGATTTCTCCAGTAAAACATTACCTGCCTTTACAACACGGTAAAGTTCGGCTTCACCTGTAGCCTCAACATCAAGCATTATGTAAGCTTCATAGACCATCACCGTTCTGACTTGGTCCTGATATCCGGCAGAGTCGAACCCGCGTCCATTGCCTATGTTTTCAAAGCGAGAGAGGACCTCTGAATCGGTCTCCAGGTCAACATCGCTATGCTCACCTATCTTGTCGATATCGGACTCTTTGTATCCCATGAGTCGCAGCTCACTGATAGTCTTTTTTGTCCTATGGGCGCAGAAATTAACATCGTTAAGATTCTTAGCCTGAGATTCAATTAGAAACTCTTCTGGAGCGATATTCTCTATAACTACTTGGCTAGTATCTATTTCAATACTTATAGTACCTGTGTGAAGACCCAGATCATCTTCCTCATCCTCTACTAACTCAACATCATCTTGAGCCAACAGCATGTCGAGCTCGTCTTCGGTGAGGTCCTCAAAGTCTTCATAATCGTAATCTTTAGATTCTTGCCAGAACACTTTAACTACCCCAACGCGGGCGACTAATCCATCAAATATCACGCTGCTCATGATGTTGTACAAGTCGTTCTGCCTGTGGCAAACATAGTCTGTGTATTCCGTGCATACTTGAGCCATTAGTACATCGTCTTGATTCTGTGCCGCAAACTTTACTGTCTTATTACCGCTCGAAAAGGTTTCAAGCAAAGCAGCCCGGAGCGACTCGACTGCATCATAAACATCTAGAGAAACGTACTTACTATTACCATCGTGAATAGGCTTCGGCAGCGTCCCGTTGTAGTAGTCGATGACCTTACTACGCTCTGTACTTAGCTCGCTGTCCGAATACCCCACGGACCTACCGATGCAATCATCGATAAGAGTGACGATGTTCGTGTCCTCGAGTTTCTTGTAGTCTTTTTTAGCCATTTTTATACCATCTCAATATAGTAGTTGTCGCTAGATTCCACGGGTTCCCAGGCGCCCTGGTGAACATGATTTGCTATTGCCAAGCTCATGACACAGTCATCAAAGCAGCCTGCCTCAGCCTGCATTGCGCCTGACTCAGTGACGATGTAACTCATCATCTCTCGCACGGTCACCTTGTCGTTAAGCTCAATCTCCTTTTCTCGCATCGATGCGCGGAGTTGGTCAATAATCAATGGCTTAGTTTTCGAGGTGGTTGTAAAACCTAGTTTTATAGTTTCTCGGTCCGTTAGTTTGTCTACCTGAACCTCTGTGAAAAAGTTTGGATATGCCAAGTCTTTACCGAGGCGTGTGCAGGTCAAAATACCGTGGGAGTTATTTTCCACAGCGATTAAAGCATCGTTGTAGTAGGTACCCAGTGCATACAGTATCTCGGCAAAGTAATCGGGATGAACATGCGCTCTAAAGCAGGCTACTTGCCGTTTCTTCGAGTCTAGGACCTGAGCAACGCTATAGTCTCCGTCACGAAGGCCCATAGCCGGGTCAGCGCCAATGCAGTAGCTTTCGCCTGGGACGTGTTTACGCCAGGTAAACAGTTCACCCCTCGCATTGTCACGCCACTCCTTGTCTTCCCAGGCTAATCTCTGATCGAGGTCTCGCGTGTCTGCCAAGGAGCCTACAAGCTGCTCCGGGTTGAACACTGGGCGACCGGTGTTTCTAAATGCAGATTCGGGCGAGGAGGGGTACTCCTGATTAAACAGGTCGAGACCGTTCTGGGCGATCTTCTTCCTTCGGAACATTAACTGTTCATCGTCTAAGTCATACTTGCCAGCTAAGTCAACTTCTTCAGGAGATCGCTCAAACTCAGGCGTAACTGGTTCGCGGTACTCAGGACCAGCAAACCAAGGAATAAACACAGGCACAAAACCGTTACTACCATCAACTGCACCAGCCCACAGATCGTGAAAGATGCCTGTAATACCGTTCGCTGTACTTTCGACAAAAATGGCAGTGCCTGGCGTATTTGGTACAGCCTGTGTAAGGCCATTCCAGTTGTCGAGTGCAGTACTCTTTTGCCAGAATGCAAGCTCGGAAGCGTGGACATGTGTAAGAGTTTCACCACGGCCAATGCTCTCGCCGCCAGCCGTTGCCACCACAAAACTAGAATCAAGTACGTCAAAATTCATCTCCCGTCTCGAGGAATACTTTGTGTGAGGCTTTAAGATGTCAGGACAATGCTCATGGAAGCGTTTGGTCATATCAAACAACGCCCGGGTAGAGTCTGCATGGTGCGTAATTACCATAGCCTTACTGGCTGCCCTTTGGCTGACACTGAAGTATAAGTATCCGCCAGTATAGGTACTCAGGCCCTGTTGTCGGGCTTTAAGAATAATAACTCTGACCTTACCTTCGGCTGCTACCTGTGCAGTTACAGCTTTGTCTAAGATGGCTTGGGCAGTGTTCAGTTTTAGCGGGGATATGTCGCCTGACTTGGTTCGTATCTTTAAAGCTGCTTTTGAGTAAAAGCTAAAATCAGTGAGTAGTCGTTTTCGTATCGCTTTCAATTTCTTGTTCTGGTTCATCACTAATCTCATCCTCGATTAAAAGTGAAGCCAAGAAGTCTTCGGCCTTATGTATTGCAACGTCCGATTTGGATGCTGGCTTTGACTTTGTAAAGTCTAGGACCAGACGGGCTGCTGCCAATCGTTCTCGGGTCTCACCCACAAGTCGCATTACTTCGACTGCAGTTTGCAGGGCTTCTTTTTGGTACTCATCTTCAATATTGAATTTTTCTGACATGATCTCAGTTATCCTTTTTGCGTCTTTTTTAGCCTTGGCTCTCATTGGCTCAATAGTTTCTTTTCGATAGCCATCTGGAACCCCTTTGGGCCGACCAGGGTTTTTCCTAGGCTTGGTTGACCACTGCCGCCTTTTCTCTCTTCCCTCGGGCGTTTCCATTAGAGTTGAGAAGTAGTTCTTTTTGGGAGCCTTTTGTGGGTGCAGTGTGGGCTTTGGGGGTGCTTTTGCTCTTTGCTTTCGGGGCTTGGTTTCTTCCATTGATCTCACTCTCTATCAGTTCAGCAACAATTGCCCTGCTACCAGATGATTGGTGACAGAACATTTCTAATGGCATCTCAGACAAAAGCTCAGTGAGCATAATGCTGCGCTGGTCCTGGCTGAGAAGCTGACTGTTTTTTATACACTGGATTGCATCGAGGACATCTAGGATTTCTATTACTGTAGCTTTCATTGCATAACTCTCCTTATGCTTTTAGGCAGTGAGTGCTCCTGGTTCAGGTGTTAACGCACCAGGGTTTTTCTTTTCTTCTTCGTCATCTTCCATCTGTGCAACACCAGCCATAATAATGGCCAAGACAGTCACAATAGGATTAGCATGGAATGACACAGGGATTTTGCTTGAGTTAAAGTGATCCCGGATAAACTTGGCAGTCTCTGGGGCTACCTTTTTCATTAGTGTCGGATTCATCACATAGAGAATGATCGGGTCTACTGAGAACTCAGCGTTGTTACGCTTGTACTTAATGTAACCTGGGCTACCCTTGTAGTGAATCTGATAAATCTTACGATTAATCGCTAGTTGCTCTGCCGTACTTACACTGGAATCGCCTTTAGCTTTCATCTCATCAATAAACTGCTTCTCCCACTTAACGGGGGAGTCCCTTAGAAACGAAGTGCCTAACTCAGGGGCGTTCTCAAAGAAGACCTCAGTTTGATCCTGAATAGTTTCTATTTCAGCACGAATCCTCTTGGCTTTTTCCAAAGTCTTATTGTTGGAGACATTGGGAGCTGCTAGAGAGTTTGCTAACTGTTGAGCGATTTCTGCTCGTAGACTATTCGTGTTAGTCATTGTGCTGCCGGAGCTTTCTGGATGAAGGTTACTCATCCTGTTCTTACCTGGACGGCCAGAGTTATAAGTGGACCTGCTTTCGAGTGCATGACCGATGTTCTCGTGGATCATTGTGATCAGGAAATCTAAATTGGTAATAGGCTGGCCACTTGCATCCTCAGCACCTGCTGCAAGTACCTTGGCGACTCCATCATTGTTACCAAAGTCTATAAAGTTTCCAATACTGGTGTCTTGGGGGTCTTTACCAGAGGCTGTCACATAATCTGAACGATTGTCGAAAACCATAGGTATTATATTTAGGATTTCTGCAATCTGGATAATGTCAGCTTCGGTATTCACGCCTTTTTCAAACTTACTGCCGGGCTTACCAATAGCAACCTCAAAAGCCTCTTGGGCTTTGGGCATACTATCTTTGGTATTGGCAGGGGTAGGGCGAGCCATGTTGGGGATTACATCGGGCTTCCCGAATGGGAGGTCCAGTTGTGCGGAGTCTAATTGGTTAAGGATTCCACCATCTACTTCTTGGGTAGGGCGTTGAATTCCTCTGGAAGAGACGCTTTGGCTTCCGAGTTGATCCCCTCGGGGTACGCTATCTGCAGATAGTTCTCCTGCGTTAGCTCGAAGCCCATCTTTCTCATTGATGCCAAAATTGGGTCGCTCAGTTTCCCATTGGGCTGCTCTAATATTGCCTGCTGTTTCATATACTTCCTGCCTCGCCTGTTCTAGGCTTAGTTTACCACCTTTATAGTCTTCCCAGATAGCCCTTACAGAATCGACATTCTTTTTCTGCGCTTTCCATTCTTTCGGAAACAAACCCCTGGCCGCTTCCCAGGTTATAGACTGCATTTCACGGGGAAGGATACCTACTTCTGCAGCAGCCCTGCGGTATGCTTCTGCGTAAACACCATAAGTACCATAGCTTCCTACATTTGCACTGTCTGGTGTACCAAAGTTATTCACAACCTCAATAGACTTTTGAGAAAGCGGTAAGAATAAAGCAGCGGCTACGGCATGGGTATCTATGGTTACGTCACCTTGATCACTATTAGGAGCCAGGATATTGTTGTAAAAGTTTCTTCTTTTGTGACCTTTGCCCATTGATACTGAAATCATCTCTTTTGACGGTTGGGCAAGTATCCGCATAGCAGTTGCTATTGGCGCTAAATCAGAAAATGCAGCTTTTGTTTTACTACCGTCTTTGTTGGTGGCCCAGTCCGACAAGTCTCCTTCGGGCGTGACAATTTTGTAACCTCTCTCCTCGGCATTAACAACGTCATAAAACCTAACAAAGTAGGCCTGCTCAACTGGGTCTAATTCAGAAAGAGTTTTTCCACGAATGGCTGCAGCGTATGCAATGTGCTTTTCTTTGCCTTTTGGGTTTTTCACTGCTTCAGCAAATGTCATCAAAGCTTCATACTCGGCATCGCCAAATACAGTGTCTTGGTGATTGGTCCACATGTCTATTGTTCGTACACCTAAATCGTAGTTGATGTACCAGTCTAGCCCTGGACTTAGAGCAGACATTACGCCTGCGACAGCCTCTATAGTTTGACCATAATCATCTGCGGTTTGCTGAGATAGCTTGTTTGCTCCGACATACCATAACTTTGCACGTTCCCGGTATTCTGGCGAGACACTGTCATAGAGGGCGAGTAAATTACTCTGGGCAAATTCGACAGTTTGCTCAAGAAATTCTTGGTCGTTTTTAGGCTCATTAAGTAAAGGTATGTAGGGCTTCATCTTTGCAACAACCCTTGGAACTAGCGTTTCATCTTGATTTATTAGTTCCAAGCTCACAGGCCGACTGTCTTCGTTAGAGTCGTACAGGGGTTTTGCGCCAGTTGGCATAGCAGGGCTGATTCTAGATTGTTCGTTTGGGCCTAAAACACTAGGAGCACCCAGGCTACGAGAATCCATAGGATCACTTAGGTCCTGGACTTCATCCTGTGCAGTTAGTACTGCCTGTTTACTTTCCTGCTGCTGAGTCACTCGATCCATGTACGGTGCCAGGTACTTATCGATTGCCTCTGGCGAGACATTCTGCTCCTGAAGTCGTTTGTACATACTCTCGAGCGTAGCAACTGGGTTAAGCCCTAAATCTAACTGAAGGTCTTGCAGTGACTTAAGTAGTAGGGCTTTTTCGACTTTGGTAATGCTTCCGTCTGCGTTGAGCTCGTCACTTAGTGCGGCTGCGGCCTTACGGTTGTTCTCGATGCCACGCTGGTAGTTTTCTTCCTGGCGGCTAAGTTTTACCTGAGCACCTTGCTGTGCCATACCGCGTTCTCGCTCTATCCAGAACATGTTGTCTGGGTTAATGCGCTTCTTCAACATCGAGATCAAGGCGTTGAGGTTAGAGACCTCCCCACCTCGGACTATTGAATTTTGTGCGGATATGGCTGCATCAACAATTGTAGTATTTGGCTCTGTCTCGATGACCTGGTCTAGCAGACCCATAAGCTGCTCAGGGTCTTGTCCAAGGATTTGAGACATTTGACCAACTGGACTTTTATCGTTGGGTAAAGCGCCCTGGCTGTTAACGTATTCGTTGAGGTCACCCTGGTCCTGAGCTTCTTGTGCGGCCTGTGCTTCTTGTTGAGCTTGGGCTTCTTGTTGCAGTTGTACGGCCTGTATTTTCTCTTGCTCAATACGAGCTTCTTCAGCTTGGCGTTCAGCTACTTCTTGATTTCGCAGACTTGGGCCAGTCGGCTGACGCTGACCGGGATTACCTTGATTCTGTGCAACATAGTTAGCTACGCGGCTCCTGCGCCCGGTCAATTTGTCGATGGCTCTGCCGCCAACAAACCCACTTAGTTGTGCTGCTGTCAGAGCAGGGCTTGCAATGAATCCTGCCATTGAGGCGTATGGAGCAATGGCTTTCTGTGCTGCTTGTCCTGAATAATTTGCGCTACCACCTAATGGGTTTAGGTTGTCAGTGAATCGACTGATACCACCAGTTAGACCATTAGAATAAACTCTGGTTAGTTCGTTCATCTCATGCATCAGGTTAATTGCTTCCTGACCTTCAGCAGTGTCTCCGACCAGTTCTTCAAATGCGGCAAAGTCTTCTGCATCCACCACGTTCTTAACTTTATTTTTTGCCTTTACTGCCGCTAAGGATGCATCAGATTTCTCGATGACAGTATCAAACCTGTCGGCTTTGTCTGGGGCTATTCTTGCTTTTAATAAGGCTACGAGTGCCTTTAGACGGGCAGACATGTCGCTGTGTGCGCTGTCAATAACAGCCTTTGCGCCTGATGGAGAATCAGCGTCCACATCGCCTAAGTCATAGGCCGGGCCGTCTGCATTTTGAGATGCTTGGACTTTACTGGTGAGGCGCTGTGCAAATGCTGCACGGGCTTGCAGCTCACGCTCAGTTACGGGCTTGTTCCCGCCACCGGAGACTAAATTAGCTGCTGCATTCACCGGGGAGAGGGCAGCATCAACAGCAACTGCTGAACCCATGCCTATAAGACCTTCGCCTACAGCATCTCGAGGACTTACCTGAAGACCTGCGTCAGTATTGAGACTTTCACCAGTCTGCTGCACGACACTCTGTGCAGTTTCAGTACCGCCCTCAACTACTGCACGTTTAAACATGCCCGACATACCTGGTGCAATAGAGTTGAGTAGACCAGAGCCCGTGGCAGTGCCTGAAGCCCAGATCCAGTCATCCTTGCTAGGTACACTGCGCCCATTGTTTTCTGCTCTTTGCAAAGCTATAGGTCCGAGCTGCTGCAGACCTTCAAAAAGTGCTGGGCCTGCGATAGCGCCAACTGTTGCGCCTCCGGCAGTACCTGCGCCAGGTATTACTGAACCTGCAGCAGCGCCTATTCCCATTCCCGCTATGCGAGTAGCAATCGATCCTAAAAACTGACCCATCTGACCTACTGCAGCTTTAGGTAAGTACTCAAAATTGTAGTTTCCATCACCTTCCATGAACTTAGACGCTGCACTTTCACCAGGGACCGCATCAACAGCATCCTTAAGCGACTGACCAACGCCACCATACCCCAAAGTTTCGGCTGTAACACCGATCTGCTCTAAAGGTTGGTCGATACCACGTTTAAATTCAGCACCAAAGCCTTCAAAGGGCCCGTCTTTAGGTTGGGAATTGTCCGCTGCAACTTTGGTCTGATACGCAGCCATTGGGTCAACGGGTTGCTGTGGTTGAGCTGCTGGCTGCTGCGCTGTGTACTGACTTTTGTAAAGGTCATCAAGTGTTTTAGCGTCATCAAAGTTACCCTGCTTGAAGGCATACTGTGCGGCAGTTTTAATCTCGTCTAATGAAGGTATTGCTGCTGGCATAGAGGGCCTCTTTATAGGGTTTTATTATGAAGTGGGAGAGTTGTTTTTCATCGCGTCAAGCTGAGTCTGAGTCAATGCACTTGGGGCTGCTCCTGACGCTGCAGTTGGGGCCGTGTATCCAGAAAAGTTAACTGGGTCGGTTGCACCAACGCGAGTACCGTTAGAAATTCTTTGGTTTATTTGAGCTAACCAACCGGACCTTTGTTTCAACCAGGCAATCCACACATCCTCTTGCTGGTCCATTCTAGGAACACCAGACCTAAATAGGGCCATCTCTTTGTCAGATATTGCACCGCTGGTTTTTGCAGTTTGTAACAAGGTGTCGCTAATTATTATTTCTTTTATTCTGTACCGGAATGCTTCTCGTTCGGCATCGCCAAAACCCTGACTATCTTTTACGGACTGTAGAGTAGAATCTAAAGGGCCCGTTACAGTGTCGCCATACCTTATGAAATCTTGTATCGCTTGGTCATATTTAATCTGCGTATCGTGCATGTTTTGAATTTCGGCTTGCTTTTTTAGTGCAGCAGATGAAGTGGTTTGTTTTATCATTCGAGCGACTTTGTTTTCTTCTATTTGCTGGTTTTCAGCACGTTCGGCTTCGAAAATTTCGGTAGAGGTAGATCCCATTGCGCCAACTTGGGCCAAACCGCCTTCGGCATTCATGATGTTACCTCCGTAGCGACCCATCTTTTCAGCAAATGACATTTCCCAAGGCTCTTTTTGAGCAGGTTGCGGTGCTTGTTGGGGCTGCTGAGTCTGAGGCTGCTGCGGTTGCTGTCTGGCTGCTTCCTGTTCTTCTGCGCGTTGTTGTTCTATTTGAGCGTGTTCTTCAGGGATAGTCAGGGCAGGGGCAGCGTCTCTGGCAGGCATTGCATAATCGCCATTAACGTCTGGAGCCATTTCGACTCCATCCATGTACTCATAAAATCTTTTTTGAGCTTCGGGCGTTAAGTTATCGTCTGGCCCATATAGCGAAAGTGCTGGTGCTGGGGATGGGCCCACGTTGCCAAAACTGATTGGGCCATTTTGGTTAATTCCAGTTGCTAGGATTGGTCCAGGGTTACCATATTTAGAACTATTAAATCCATTAGGATCGCGTTGGTAATCTTCCCATGCCTGCTGATAGTTTTTCATGAACTACCTCCAGAGCCTAATTTTTTGCCCATAGCGTAGCCTCCTTGGGCACCGCCAATCATTGACATCACTGTATTAGGCTTCTTGAGCGGTACGACAGACGATGATGTGTAATCTGCATCGCCCAAAATACCCTCGCGGTACTTAATTTCTTGGTCCAGAGCAAAGTCTCGATTGCGCTCGAAACTACTGCGCTGATCATTAAGTGCGCCCTGGTTATAGTTACGGTAATTCTGACCCGCGCCAAGCATCATGTTGCCAGCGGTACCGATCTGGTTCATCCCGGTGTTAAAGCCACTGTAAAGACCCTGGTTGGCCTGCATCGCACTATTAAATTGGTTCTGCTGCTGCGTCAAATGCTTGTCCATCTGACTGCTGTTGATGCTGGCAGTCATGTCCGAATATCGGTCACTCATACCACGGTTAGCGATTCCCTCAGCTACACCTGCGCGGCTGCTATTCATGTTACCCATACCACTGGCAGATCGATTGATTCCCGGGATGGTTTGCTCCGTATGCTGCCGCATAGGATCGCGCATAGCCGCATCAATTAGCGGCTGTGATGTGTCCATTGCGTACTGCTGTGCAGCGCCCATACGGTCCTGACCTGCTTGGTCATATAGGTCCTGATAGTTACTCGCAAAGCCTCTTGATTGATTTGCAATGTCCCTAGCGTTGGCACCCTGCTCGAGACCCTGATTGGCCATATAGTTATTGCCTAGCTTTTCGTACCCATGCATATCGGCATACGTTTTACCGTTATAAGCACCTTGCTCCAGGCTAGAGTTCATCGCATCTTCGCCCCGGTCATAAGACCGCTCGATGTAGGGCTGCGAAAATTCATAGGATGCCATCTCGTCATCGCGCTGCTGCTGTATCTGTGACCTGCGTTCTTTAGCCGATTTGCGGCCCTGAGCGGCTCCATTTATTGCAAGTGCTACTGGTAGTGCTGCTGCCATGATTTACCTCAATCTGGGTTATCTAAAATATAAATATCGTGTTTTTTACCGTCAGAACATGGGGCGTTTATGAGTAACTCAAAACCCATCATCTCTAAAAACTTACGGTGTTTCTCATCGCCAGACGTGTGTACTGTTAGCAGAGGTTCTGTGCGAGTGGCCATAAGTGTGGCTAAGTTTTCTAAAAGTTGTTTCTTAATAGTTTTGTTGTACTTGTGAACTTCCAAGTGTATTACTGTGTGATTCTCAACTTGCTCGAAATGCGCGATAAAGTTTGGGTCAGCCTTCAGTAAGGTTCTCATGACGGTTTCGTTGGCCACACGACATCATCGATAGCTGTGACGCTGCTATTGTCAGAAGGTACATTTCTCAATGCGATCCTATAAGTAGCCCATGCTGCTTTTACACCAGCGTTAAAAACGACATCTGGAAGCTGCGTCCAGTCGGTACTGGTGAGCATCTGATCTCTCGTTACTCTGACTGATGCCAGGATAAGATCGGTGGGACTTGCGAGATTCATTAGAGATTCCACAACGCGGTTGGAATCTGCGTCATATGTCTGTACTACCGTCTGTATGAGGTAGTCGATATCGCCAGTGTATTTTACAAACTCTACCCATCCACTGGGGACTTCTTCAAAGGTCTGCGGTGATCCGCAAGGGACTCCATTTTCCACTCTTACATACATGATCATACGATACCTACTGTGGTTCCTGACCAATGGGCAGTACCAGTTCGAGATTGGTTAGTAGTTGAAGTGCCGTTATCTGCAAACATCTGAATGGACACTTTAAATCTTACTGCCGAGGTCGTGGATGGCGCACTACCGATAACTGGGATTGTGGTCCAAGAGTTACCTCCAGCAGCCGTCTTATGGCGCAGAGTTTGTATAGCGGTATACCCGCTCGGTGAGCCGTTAGTGAGCGTGGCGTACTCTAGTTTTACATAAGCAGTATCGGTAGCAAACGCTCCGTCAAAGATCATGTTGAGAACTGGAACATGGGCTTTAGCGCCACTGTTCGCAGGACAATCAACAGTCGTTAGCTCGACATACCCAGCGGATGTGCCACCGAAAGTCTTTGAGGCGCTCCCTGAGAAAACTGTGGTGGCACTGATTGTTCCGCCTACGTTGCCCACGGTCAGATTCTTGATATGCGCGGCTTCCATCGTCACCACGCCATTGGTGATGTCGAAAACCTGATTGCCTGCGAGTCCT
>Ga0308011_10001091_pt1 | contig 12780 bp, 19 predicted proteins | sample Neamet177_FD_203144 | JGI IMG/M metagenome (GOLD analysis project Ga0308011, IMG submission 203144) | Marine microbial communities from water near the shore, Antarctic Ocean - #177 | ecosystem: Environmental > Aquatic > Marine > Unclassified | place: Southern Ocean | collected 2014-07-25
AACCAAAATGTTATACAGGCAAGTGTCAAGGCTCAGGCAACAGATCCTTTGAATGAAGGATTAACCAATACAGAAAATGCATTACTTTCTCAAGAAGAAAAAATGATTAGGTTAAGACAAAGAGGTTTAGCATAATGGATTATTTGGGAGGTTTGATAGGCTGGTCTTATCGGGGTTTGAATGTAGCGGGGGTTACATTCCAATGGTAAAAAATTTAGCTTTAGAAAAAATTCACTCACACGAAAAATTATGTCGTATTATGCAAAAACAAACTCATGCAAAAATTTTTAAATTAGAACATCAAATAAATAGAATAGAAAAAATATTACTAAGTTGTGTTGGTTTATTATTAACTGGCATGGGTGGAATTATAGTAATGCTTTTAGAACTTTAGATCCACTCTTTAAAATCTTCATCCATAATTGCATTAGCAATATTAACTTTATTACGTAAAGCTTTAACAATTCTTTCATCAATAGTATCCTGGGCCATGATATCAATATAAGTCATCTTTTTAGTTTGACCTATACGATCAATCCTAGCTTCTGACTGTTGACGTTTCTCTAAGTCATAACCATTAGAAAAATAAACCATGTTACTTCCTGCAGTTAATGTGATACCATATCCGCCGGTATGTGTAGTTCCTACAAAAAATCTACAGTTGTCATCTGTTTGAAATTTCTTTATATTAGCTGACCTTGAATCTGTATCTGTTGCACCATAATAATCTACTACAGAGTCATCACCATATACTTTTTTTATCTCTTTAATTATTCTTTTTACATCATGTGTGTAATGAGACCAGATAATAGTTTTACCTTCTATTTTTTCTAAGATACTCATCAATTCATTTAACCTACTACAAGGTAAATCTTTAATGACACCATCATCAGAAGTAAAATGACCACAAGTAATTTGATGTAATCTCATCAACTGAGTCATAACGGTTGCTGTAGATTGCATTTTACCTTCTAAAAAAGCTACTGCTTCTTTCTTCATCTGTTGGTAAACAGTTTTTTGTTCTTTAGTTAACTCAACATAATGTTTAACAAAAGTTTTTTCTGGAAGATCTAAACAATCTTCTTTTAATATTCTGTTAGAGAAAGGTTTTATTTTATCAGACAGTTCACCCAGGTTCACGTAGCCTGTAACAATTTCTATTCTTCTACCATTAACTTCTATCTTCCTCATGTTGGCATATCTAGATCGAAACGTGTAGTAAGAATCATGCCCCAGGAGCCATGGATCAAGAAAGGCACATTGACTAAATAAATCTAATGGAGATTTAGTAACCGGAGATCCAGTTAAAATTCTTCTATACTTTGCCTCACCTCTTAAAGCTAAAATATTTTTAGTTCTATTTGATGTTGGAGTTTTAATAGTTGTAGACTCATCAATTGCAATCATTGCTTTGTGACAAGATAAAAATTTAGCTGCAAATGCTGCACCATCACCTGTAGAAAATGTTTCTACATTCATAATTAAAATATGAAAGTCAGTTCCAGTTTCAAACAAAGTATTTAAAATCTTTTTTTGTTTAATTGTTTTATCTGTAGTCTTCCAAAGAACTACTTTTTTTTCTATATGATCTGGTAAGTGAATAGGAATTTCTGAGTCATACCAATTTTTATATACACCTTTAGGTGCTATTAATAGTAGACCATTTATGTCACCTCTGTCATACAGAATAGCGGCATTATCTAATAACACTTTAGATTTACCTGTTCCCATCTCCATAAAATAGGCAAAGTTTTCTTTGTCCCAAGATTCTTCCAGTGCTTTAAGCTGATGCTCAAAAGGCTTTGTTTTAAATTTATAGTTCATAATTTGCTTTTCTTTCTATACATGATATATATGTGGTTAAAATAAAAAGTCAATGAGCAAAGTATATTTAACACAGGATATTCCTGTAGATAGAGACACAGGACAGCCTAAATACAATGTATTAGGGGCTTCTAAGTATGGCGACATAGTGACGCTACTGCCTATGTACTCTCAAATTATACTATCTCCAGGTCCATTAATTTTGAAACTTAGAACTCTTCTAAAAGACTATAAGGTTGAAGATTATTTATTATTATCTGGTGATCCTGCAGTTATTGGTGTCGTATGTTCTGTTGTTTCAGATATAACTAATGGAAAATACAAACTTCTTAAATGGGACAGACAAGAAAAAACATATTATCCGATCGAAATAAATATTTTTCAAAACTAGGGTTGACAAAATTTATAAGTATCCTATATATCTAGGTATGAAAGAGAGGAATAAATAATATGTCAATTAACTTAAGACAAGATGCTCCTGATCAAAGCAATATAATAGATCCAAAAAAACTATCTGAAGAGGTTGAAAAATTAGTATCTATTCAACGACAGATAAAATCCAACGAAGATAGAATTAAAGATTTAAAAGAAGACGAGAAACATTTTAGTACAGTCGTTATTCCAAAACTAATGGAAGAGATGAATCTAAAAAGTTTAAAGTTACAAGATGGTTCTGAACTGTCTGTAAAAAAAGTCTTCAGCACCACCATGAAAGCTGATAGAAAAGGTGAGTGCGTACAATGGCTTCGAGATAACGGCTTAGGTGATATTATAAAAAATAATATTACAGTATCATTTGGTCGTGACGAGGAAACCAAGGCTGCAGAATATGCTACCCTTGCAAAGGGACAGGGCTATGAACCTACTCAAGAAGAGAAGGTTCACCCGTCCACTTTAAGAGTAGTGATGGAGGAAGTTCATACTAAAGGTAAAGAAATTCCTGCTGATCTATTTTGGACGTTTGATGGAAATCAAACTAAGATAAAAAGTAAGTAATAATAAACGATAACCCAATAGGATATATATGAGTACACAAAGTACAATGGTCAAGAAAGATGATGCAGGAGCATTATCAACAATCAACCTAAGAGCAGACTCTGGTAAAGGGACTGAAGAGATGCAATCAAGTGATAGGTCAACACCTATCTTGAAAATCCTTCATCAATTATCTCCAGAATGCAATTCAAGAAGTGCAAAGTACGTTGAAGGCGCTCAACCTGGAATGATTTATGCATCCAGTTTTGGTAGTTTAGTCAGCGGTGAGAAAGGTTTAGATATAGTTGTATCTCACTTTCAAACTAGGTACCCTGAATGGCAAGAAAGAGGAGATAGTACCGCAGCACCAGTAGGAACACACCTTAACCCACCAGCAGATGCTGTTGAGGAAAAAGGTGGTAGATATAGATTATCTAATGGTAACTATGTAGAGAAGACAATGTACTTCTATGCAATAGCTATTTTAGAAAATGGATCTAGATCTGCTGTAATACCTATGAGGTCTTCTAACTTAACTCCAGGAAGAGATTTGAATGATATGATTTCAAATTTAAGAATGGTAGACGCTAAAGGTTCGTTTCAACCTGCATCTTTTACAGCTGTGTTTAAATTAAAAACAGCAGGTAAGAGTTGGGGAGATAAGAACTGGCATGTGTATAAGCCTTCTTTTGTAAAAATGTTAGATGTTGTGTCTAGCCCTGAAGATGCTGAGTTATACCAAGCAGGTCAAAAGTTACAGAGAGAAGTATCTAAAGGTTCTACTCAACCTAAGTACGAAAAGGTTGAAGCTGATAAAACTAAAAAAGATATTATCTAATCCCTTTAGGGACACTTGCAAGTGGAGGTGGCGTCGGGAGACTAACGCCACCTTTTAATACAAAAAACAAACTTTGACAGGATTGTATGAAAGATTATATAAAATATTTTGAGGGCTTAAAAAGAAATTATGGAGTATGTAAAACCAATGAAGGTTATATAGACTCAGAAACAGGTAAAAAAAGATACCCACATGAATGGTCTGGTATTCCTGTTACACAAATAGACTATGAAGAACATTTAAAAGGAAACAAATCTATTGGAATTCAACCTTGTACTGACGAAGGTAAAGCAAGGTTTGGTGCTATTGATGTAGATAAGTATCCTATAGATAGACAATTTTATTTAAAAATTATTGAAGAGAAAAATCTCCCAATAATTCCTGTCCTGTCAAAAAGTGGTGGACTACATTTATATGTGTTCACCACTGAATACGTTAAGGCAAAAGAGATAAGGGAATTTTTGGAACAAGTTTTATTCTTATTCAAGCTACCAATCAATACAGAAATTTTTCCAAAACAAACTACACTTGGAGAAAATGCTGATGGAGCAAAAACAAACGGTAACTTTTTAAACTTACCTTACAATAATAAATCTAGAAGAGCATTACTTCCAAATGGTGAAGAGATGGATTTAGATATGTTTATAAAAGTTGTTATTGCAAATGCTCAAACTAAAGAACAGCTAAAAGGAATTAATGAAAAAATAATTAAAGATGAATTGACAGGGGGAGATAAAGAGTTTGATGATGGCCCACCTTGTTTAGGAATTTTAACTAAAGAAGTAATGAAAGATGGTAGAGATAGATTTTTATATAACTACATGGTTTTTGCTAAAAAAAAATATCCAGATAAGTGGCAAGGAAAAATTATAGAAGCTGCTAGAAAATATTTTGAGTTTGATAGTAACTGGACTGACATTCATGTTAATGCAAAGGTAAAGAGTTGGAGTAAAGATACCAAAGGACATACTTGTAATGATCCTTTAATAGCACCTGCATGTGTAAAATCAGTTTGTGTAAAAAGAAAGTTTGGAATTATATCTGATAATAAACCTAGATGGCCTATGTTATCAGCTTTACAAAAATTAAATATAAAACCAACGCCAGAATGGTATTTTACTATAGAGAAAGAAAATGGAGAAACTAAACAAATACATGCTAAAAATATTCACAAGATAGAAAGTCAAAAAGAATTAAGAGCAGTAATAATGGAGCAAGCTCATGTAGTTCCGCCTCAAATAAAAGGTAATGACTTTCATGAAATTATAAAATCTTTATTTGAAGGAAATAAAATAGATGTTCTTGAACCAGCCGAAGGTACAAATCCATCTGATGTGTTGATGAATCATTTACATAGATACATTAATGAACCAGCAGCAAAACAATACAGTTCATTTCAAAGTGGTAGACCTTTACTGGATGATGACCATGCATACTTTTTATTCACTTCATTCTATGATGATATTAAAACTTATGAGTGGAAAGAGTCTTCAGCTAAAACTTCTTTAATGATTAAAGATTTATTTCCAAGTAAAAATCCAGAAGAGGAAGCTAAGTTTGATCACAGTAAAAGATTTCCAGGTAAGGATTCAAAGAGTAAAATATTTCCTCCATTAAAAACTCTGAGACTACCTTTGAAATTCTTTGAAAAGGATGAAGATGTTCATGAGACAGTAGAGTTTAAAAGTGAAGAAGATATTATATGATTTATAAATACTATGGACCACCAGGAACAGGTAAAACTTATAAATTAATTAGTAGAGCTAAAGCTTATGCTAGAACAGGTGTACCTTTACATAAAATAGGATACTTTGCTTTTAGTAGAAAGGCAGCAGGAGAAGCTAAAAAAAGAATGCCTTCAGATGACAAGAACTTACCTTACTTTCAAACACTACATGCATTTTGTTTTCATTTTTTAAAATTAAAAGAACAAGATATTATGCAACCTTTTCATTATGAAAACTTTGGTAAGAAAATTAATATTAAAGTTAAGTACGTAGATAAATATAATAAAGATGAAGTAAATTTTTTAACTTGTGACAATCCTTATTTTCAAATAATTCACAAATCGATTAACAGATGCACAACCATAGAAGAAGAATACGATTTAAATGAACACAACGGTAAAGATATTAAATGGTCTACTTTAAAATACATTAATGATAATTTAAAAAACTATAAAGATAAAAAAAAACTATATGACTTTAATGATATTGTAGATTTAACAATTAAGAAAAAAGATGATCCAGATTTTCCAACTTTTAAAGCTGTATTTATAGATGAAGCTCAAGATTTATCACCTCTACAATGGAAATTATTTGATGTATTAAAAACAAAAGCAGAAGATATGTACCTGGCTGGTGATGATGACCAAGCTATTTTTGCCTGGGCTGGTGCAGATGTAGATAGATTTATACAAGAACCTGCGAAAGAAAGAGTTTTAATGTACTCAAAAAGGATCTCTTTAATGGTCCAGGAAGAGTCACAGAAGCCTATTGAGAGAATTATGGGCATCAGGAAGCAAAAAAACTATTATCCTCGTGATTTTGTCGGAGAATCGTCTGAAATAGCTAATTTAGGTCAAGTAGATTTAAACAAAGGAAAATGGTTAATCTTATCAAGAACGATATCTAGACTTATGAAAGTAGATGAAGAACTTAGAAAGAAAAATTTATTTTTTGAAACCAACAAAGGTAAAAGTTTAAAAGTATCTTTGTACAAAGCAGCAATGAATTATGAATTGTGGACTAAAGGAAAAATATTAGAAGACAAAGTTATAAAAGATATAAATGAATATATAGAAAATCCTCAATGGGATCATATGACAGGTTGGTATGAAGCTTTTACATTAGCTGATGAAAAAGAAAAATTGTATATAAAAAATATGTTAGATAACGGAGAGAATTTAAATGAACCTGCAAGAATATGGTTGTCCACTATACACGCAGCAAAAGGTGGAGAAGAAGATAATGTAATTCTATGTTTAGATATGGGAGATAAGATTCTTAAAGCAATTAAAAAGAGTCAGAACAAACAAGATGAAGAACATAGAGTTTGGTACGTAGGAACTACTAGAGCAAGAAATAACCTGTATAAATTAAAAGCAAAAATAAAAAGAAAAGGATACCAGCTATGACACATAAAGATATGTTTGAAGATACATTTCCACAAAATAAACAAATCGGTGGATCACATTATAAAAATTTTAAAATTCAACCCTATGAATTTATATCACACAACGACTTGAGTTTCTTTCAAGGTTGTGTTATTAAATATGTCTGTCGTTACATGAACAAAAATGGAATACAGGATTTAGAAAAAGTAATTCATTATTGTGAATTAGAAATTTTAAAAATGAAAGACCTTAAAAAGAAAAAATGATTATACCTCAAACTGAGTGGTTACAACCTACAGAATTTCCTGATCTATCAAAGCATAAAGAGATTGCTATTGACTTAGAAACAAGAGATCCAGATTTAAAAAGTAAAGGTTCAGGAGCCATCATAGGTAATGGTGAAGTTGTAGGTATAGCTGTAGCTGTAGAAGGTTGGAAAGGTTATTATCCAATAGCTCATGAAGCAGGACCTAACATGGAAAAGAAAAAAGTTTTAGAATGGTTTACACATGTTTGTGAAACTCCTGCTACCAAAATATTTCATAATGCAATGTATGACGTATCTTGGATAAGACATTTAGGTATAAAAATCAATGGTTTAATAATAGATACCATGATTGCATCATCATTGATTGATGAGAATAGATTCTCATATACTTTAAATTCAATGTCATGGAAATATTTAAGTAAAGGTAAGAATGAAGCTCTGTTAAATAAAGCAGCTAAAGAAAGAGGCTTAGATCCTAAAGCAGATATGTGGAGACTTCCAGCTATGGAAGTTGGATCTTACGCAGAACAAGATGCAGTTCTTACATTAGAGCTTTGGCAAAAATTAAAAGAAATAATTAAAGAGCAAGATCTTAAAAAAGTTTTTGATCTTGAGACTGAACTGTTTCCATGTCTTGTTGACATGAGGTTTTACGGTGTAAAAGTAGACGTTCAAAAAGCTCATACACTGAAGACAGCATTAGCATTAAAAGAAGAAAACTTAATCCACCAAATAAAAATAGAAACAGGAATAGATATTCAACTAATGGCTGCAAGATCAATTGCACCACTTTTTGATAAATTAAATTTAGAGTATTCCAAAACTGAGAAATCAGGCGAACCATCCTTTACTAAAAATTTTCTTGTAAATCATAAACATCCTGTAGTTAGAATGATAGCAGAAGCTAGAAAAATAAACAAGGTTAGGACAACTTTTATAGACTCTATTATTAAACATGAACACAAAGGACGTATTCATGCAGATATAAATCAAATTAGATCTGACGATGGAGGAACAGTTACCGGAAGATTTTCTTATTCTAATCCTAATTTACAACAGATACCTGCTAAGGATCCAGAAACAGGACCTTTAATTAGATCTTTATTTATTCCAGACAAAGGTTGCAAGTGGGGTACGTTTGACTACTCGCAACAGGAACCAAGACTTGTAGCACACTACTCATTACAATTTGAATTACCATCTGTTAATACTATTGCAGACTCATATGAAAATGATCCTAATACAGACTTTCACAAAATTGTAGCAGATATGGCTGAGATACCTAGATCACAAGCTAAAGTAATTAACTTAGGTCTTTTTTATGGTATGGGTAAAGCTAAACTTATGAATGAATTAGATTTAACAAAAGATAAAGCTGAAGAATTATTTAAAAAATATCATGAGAATGCACCTTTTGTAAAACAACTTACTAACAAAGCAATGAATGCAGCAGCCAGTAAGGGTGTAATTAAAACCATATTAGGTAGGCGTTGTAGATTTCCTAAATATGAACCTGTACTTAGAGGTGACGATTGGGGAACTTATGTTCCTGCAGAAGATGAAGAACGTATGAAAGAACTTCAAGATATGGGTCCAGTATTAAAAGATTTTGAAGAAAATATTATTAAAGATAAAGAAGGTAAACCTAAGAAAAACTATTGGCATAACAATCCAACTAGAAGAGCTTTTACTTACAAAGCTTTAAATAAATTAATTCAAGGTAGTGCTGCCGACATGACTAAAAAAGCCATGGTAGAGTTGTATAAAGAGGGTTTACTGGCTCATATACAAATACATGATGAATTAGATTTTTCTGTAGAATCAGAAGAACAGGCTAAAAAAATAAAACATATTATGGAAACTGCAGTAGATCTAGAAGTACCTAACAAAGTAGACTATGAATCTGGACCCAATTGGGGCGAAATTAAATAATAAAAAACTTTCCTGGACGACATTTTCTGATAAAATAATCAGATTATGGAAAAAATTTGTAAACAATGTGAGATGGAGTGCCATTGTAATGGGCCTGGAATTAAAGGCTGTCGTATTTGTTATTGCGTAAAAGATTCCGATAAAAAATGGTGGCAATTTTGGAGATAATTAAATGTTTGTAAAATGTAAAACTTGTGGCTGCGGATGTCATTGTGAAGAATATAAAATAAAAGCAGATCATTATACACCTTTAATGGACGTATGTGGTTGTAAAAAATGTGATCATGAAGAAAAAAAAGAAATTGAATATGAGGAATGTTTGTCATGTCAATAGCAGAATTATTAAAGAAAAACTTTGTAATGATACCGGTAATAATATCAATTTTAGTTGGAACATTTACGGGCGTTAAATATATTGTTAGCCTTACAGAGACTATCAATGCAAATAAAAAAGCTATTTTTATAGTAAACGATGTTAATTTAAAAAATCAAATAGATTACATTTCTCAACTAACTTTAAATCAAAATAATTTATTATTAAGAGTTGAAAGAGAAAAAGGTAATAACGATATAATTAAAGATAAGATGAAATTATTATCTGAAAAAATAAGACAATTAGAATCAGATTTTAAAACAATGTTAATGAACAGAACTAATTAATATGGAAAGTCTCAGGATGGATTATAGATTTACAGCACTATTAATAGTTCTTATGGTAACTTTAGCCTTATTTGGCGGGCCACAATAATGATTGACAAATTTATATATAAATGCTGTGATATAGCGGATCGTTATATAGCTTGGGTAAATAAAATATTTGAAAATAAACCAAAAAAGAAAAAATGAAAATATCAGAAAACACATCAGTTAGCATGCCTATGAAAAACATGCTCATGATTATCGCTGGCGTAATTTCAGGAGTGCTGGCCTACACAGAGATTACAGCTAGACTAACTAGCCTAGAGACATCAAGAGAATTGTTTCAAGCAGACTTATTAAAAAAAAGTGAGCAGTTACCGACCGATCAGGAACAATTTATGTTGATAGAAGATTTATATAAATCAACAGAAAAATTAGAGATAACTCAAGAACAAAATATGACGAACAAGGTTAATATACAATTTCTTAATAAGCAACTGGAAAAAGCATTGATTGATGTTGAAAAATTAAAAGATAAAGTTAGAAAAAATGGTAATGGAGACCACTGATGACAGAAATTGTTGTAGCTCTTTTAATGATAGTCTCAGGAGAAATCAAGGAGCACAGAATACAAGACTCTATGTCTACTTGTTTAAAAGCTAAACGTATTGCAATGAGATCAGGTACAAGTCGTATAGACTACCAATGTATAAAGTCTAAAGCAGAGACAGAAATATATATGGGTGAAAAATCTATTGTAAAACTTATATTAAAATGAAATTTTTAATGGTAATGTTTATATGCAGTTATGTAGAAGGCAACGAATGTAGGCCTATTCAGCCATTAATAACATACTTTAATACTTATAGCGAATGTGCTATCCATGGTTATGAATATTCTACTAATATACTAAAAAAATTTGATTCAACATTTATTAATACATACAGGGCGTACACTGTATTTAATTGTAAGGAGATAACACAAACATGAATTTAAGTAAAAATTTTCACTTATCAGAGATGATCAAATCTCAAACAGCGGTCAGGAAAGGCCTTGCTAACATTCCAGGGGAACAACATACAGAAAATCTAAGATTGCTTTGTGAAAGGGTCTTACAGCCCATTAGAGACCATTTTGGCAAAGTAGTTACGGTTTCTAGCGGCTATAGAGATATTATTTTAAACAGGCACCTTGGATCTTCAGATTCATCACAGCACTGTCAGGGGATGGCGTCAGATATAGAGATATTTGACATTGCCAATAATGAATTATCTGACTGGATAAAAGAAAACCTTATGTTTGATCAATTGATTCTCGAATACTATGATCCATCAGAAGGCCCAAATTCAGGATGGGTTCACGTATCTTATAATCCTACTATATCTTTAAATCGTAAGGAGTACTTGATTGCTTTTAAAAAAAATGGTAAGACTGAATACAAACCAATCATGGGTTTAAGTACAGATAGATATGTTAAAAGATAAAAGATTAAAAGTATTACAAGAAGCATTTGCAAGAGTAGACACCGTAACAGGTAGATGTTCTGGGTGTGAAGAAAAATCTATTTTAGTAGCTGTTGTATCTGATATATACAAATGCACTGAATGCGGTGAAGAAATGCGTCAATACATAAATGGTTCTATAAAATATTTAGAATTGACGGAAAAAGATAAATCATGGTTAAAAAAAAATAGGTTAAAATAATGAAAAAAATTAAAAAAACTTTAAAGAAACATGCAAAGCATCATAGTGCTAAACATATGAAACAAATGAAGATGGATATTAAAAAAGGTAGTAGTTTTAAAAAAGCTCATATCAAAGCTAAGAAAAAAGTCGGCAATTAGTGAGAAAAGCTAAAGGTGCAGAATACGAGCCCCGTGCTCGTAACAAGAGACGTCCAGGAAAGCATAAAAAAAGTCAGAATAAAAATGAAAAAAGACAAAAAAAACAAACAAGATACAAAGGCCAAGGCTAAATAATTTAGCATGAAGACTGTCAAATTTTGTAAAAGATGTGATACCCCCAAACCCTTATTAGATTTCTCCAAAGATAAATGTAAACGTGATGGCAAACGAACTATTTGTAAAAAATGTGATATAATATATTCTAAAAAAAATAATTATAAATATAAAGAATCAAAAAAACAATATTATATTAATAATAAAGAAAAATTTGCAGAAATAAGACAAACCCCTCATGCTGTTGCAACTAAAAAACAATATTATATTAATAATAAAGAAAAATTTACAGAAACAAGACAAACCCCTCATGCTGTTGCAGCTAAAAAACAATATGATAAAGAATATCAAAAAGTTAGAAATTTTCGTTATGCAAATGATGCTGAATATAAAATAGTAACATTATTAAGAGGAAGACTTGGATTAGCTATTAGAGCTCAACGTACTTCTAAAACTGCAGACACGATGTCATTGGTAGGTTGCACCATAGATGAATTGTGGGACCATTTAAAAAAACAATTTAAACCTTGGATGACTGTAGAAAACCATGGCCTATGGGAAATAGATCATATTATTCCATGTATAAAATTTAAATTATTATGTCCATTACAACAAGTTTTATGTTTTCATTTCACTAATTTACAACCTTTAAAAAAGGAAGAAAACCGCTCAAAAGGTAGTGAATACACGTTAAATTAAAAATAAATTGCTATTGACACTCTTGCAATTTCATATAATAATCCTATATATAATACAACTTAACAAAGAAAGAAAAGGAAAATAATGACCGATATAAGTAAATATAAATCCGTTGCCCTCTCACACGGAAGTTGTGAGAAACTTGATAAAGTAAGAAAAATAATTGTTCCTGAAGTAGAAATTTCAAGAGCAAAATGTTTAGATATATTAATCAATGAGAAAGCAAGGAAATTTAATGGAAAACTTAAAAATATTAAGTGAAGGCGACACTAAAGATCCTGTACGTAATCTTTGGCGCAACGTATTAATAGTTGCGATTGAAGATCTGATTAAGTTAACAACTATAACGGTAAGATTTAGTATTGTTAATAAAAAACAAAAAGAAGCTTTAGAATATTTCTCAATACCTAACGAAGATTTTGACGAGGTGTGTCAATTAGCCGGGTTTGATGTTGAGTACGTAAGAGGTAAAGTATTGAAAGCAATAAAAAAACTACAAATAAAGGAAAGCGAATATGGAAAAAGTTATATG
>Ga0308011_10001096_pt1 | contig 12746 bp, 16 predicted proteins | sample Neamet177_FD_203144 | JGI IMG/M metagenome (GOLD analysis project Ga0308011, IMG submission 203144) | Marine microbial communities from water near the shore, Antarctic Ocean - #177 | ecosystem: Environmental > Aquatic > Marine > Unclassified | place: Southern Ocean | collected 2014-07-25
ACTGTTTTTTTAATAGGATTAGCATCCTCAAGTAGTATTTGCTCTACTAAGTATTTCGAAAGTTCGTTCATATGAATTATACAGTATCAGTATATAAATATAAAGTATTGAATAATTAGTGATTTTTATAAGTAAACGGGTCTCTCTTACGTAGTTCTTCTAATTTCTTTTTATATATCTTATCTACTTTACGTTTTTTAAGATACATTTTAATAATCTTTATTATATTCATGATTTTTTATTTTTTTTTTGCATTATCATCTTGTTTTGAAAGTATTGGATGAGTACATGGCCAATCTATATTAAACTTATCACTATTCCATTTTAATGTTTTCTGTAAATCGGTATTGTTGAATTCTCCCTTATATGCCAATTTATAACTCTGTATACTATTATCTTCCATTACATAATATCCACTTGCAAACATTGGTGGGATTAATACCTGAGTTGCTGTTTCTGGTGAAAGTATAAAAGTTTCTGATTTACCATATGATGGGTTTTTGTTCAGATTTCCTCCTCGTAAATCCAATACTGCTAAATAAATCTTGCCATGAATACATGAAACCAATTTCCATGTTTTTTCATCATAGTGCATTCCTCTCAGTACCCCCTCTTTTGATTTACTATAACCATCATGTTTAAATTTTAATCCTGAATTTCTATCAACTGCTGGTAATATTCTATCATAATAATCAGTATGATATGTTGTTGATGTAGAACCTACTGATTCATGATACGTTGATGGTTGTATAATCTTTACCTGATTTAATATAGTCCCATGATAAAAATGAAAATCATTCCAATCTCTTTCTTTATAAAATATACTACGTCCTTGTGCCATAACTTTTCTTTTGTTTTTTAATAAAGGAATCCCAATCTTCTTGTGTTCCCCAATCAATGAAATCACGTGTACTTCTGTTAAAAAATGTTTTTCCATTCAATAACATTTGAAAAATTACATGTGAGATATATATTTCTCCTTCTTGTTTTATGGATTCATATGTGTCTACAAATTCTCTTGCATCTGAAAATGTGTATAATCCGCAACAGAAATCTGATGAAATTACATTCTTCTCTACAATAGTTAACACTTCTCCATTATCATTCTTCTTTATATATGATTTATTTCCAGGTGTTATATTTGTACAATCATTTAAAGAATATGTACAAACTTCATTTTCCTTAACAGTATCTATTTTAAAATAATCATCTGCATCTTTAATAAATATAGAACCTGTTATATTCTTTTTAGAAATTGCTTGCGAAACTGTATCGGATGCACTATGGGTATCATTTTCAAGTAGTAATAATTCAAAATTTAAAACATCCTTAAATTGTGTTTTTACCGATTGGACAAGTTCATCAGTTAGATGGCGTTTTAATGCAACTATAATAATTCTATCAAATATACTTAATGGCAATCCCTTTATAGATTCAAATACCATTAGATTACCACTTGGGTGTTCTAATAGCCATTTTGGTAATTTAGTAGTAAATCTACTACTTTTACCTGCACATGGGATTATAAGAGTTTGCATAACTTATTAATATTTGTTTCTAAATAATTTTTTATTTTAGTATCATCCGTATAGGGATAAATACGTTGTAAATTAATTATTTGTAATAATTCATATTTTTCTATAGGATAATTTTTCACCAACCAATTATCGATATATGATAATCCTAGTTTTATTTTAGATAAATCGGTTACACTATTTACCATATTCAAAGACCAATGTAGATGAGTATCTTGTCTTAATTTTACCAAATCCATGGTAGGTGACTCTATATATGAATCCAAAAAATCTATTAAATATATTTCATCCGTAAATATCATATTTGAAAGAGTCATATCTCCATGAGATAATCCTACCTTTATTTTTATATCGAATTCATTTTCTAATAGATACAATAGATTATTACCACTTGGTATTGATTTTAATTTATCTTTTAGTATCTGTATTGGTAGGGTCGTTTCTCCAATAATACGTTCTTTGAAGTAACCATCCAATTTGCGTATTAAACCATCTAAATCTCGTTTAGTTGCAAGAGTAAAGAATTGGGAAAATGATTCTCCTTGAATATATTCCATTAAAAAAGAATCTTTGTTTATTTCAACTACGTTTGGTGATTTAAAGTAATCGGATTTAAATTCTTTTTGTTTCAGTGCAGACTTTACTAATCTAGCATCATCATTTACTGAAGATTTAGTTACTACGTTTTCATGTAGTTTTAAATTATAGTTGCTATGTCCTTTTACTTTAAAATCCAATCGTAATCTTTTATACTATCAGTTATTTGCAATCTCACCCAATCATCTCCTCGTTGTGGTATTACACAATTTTTTCTAAATACCACATCTCTTTCCATATGTTTTAATAATGGCAAATCACGTTCTTTTATATGAAACCAATTACATGCCGATGGTATGAATTTAATTCCCATATCATACAGTTTAATTAATAACTCACTACGAGTTTTCTTTACATTTGATATGTACTCATCTGCAAAATCTTTATTTCTACATATTGTTTGTATCCATTTTAAAGTTTGTCCTGTTGTTTCGTACATATCTCTATATTGATTCATATTATCTATGTTTTGTTTCTGAGAGAATATTAAACCAAATCGAGTTCCGGCTGAACCGTATGCTTTTGAAAATGTTCGTGTAACATATAAATTAGGATACTCATTCATTAAAGATAATGATGATATTTCATTTGAAAATTCAATATAAGCTTCATCTATTAAAGTAGGTACTCCTTTATCGAGTATTCTACGTATATCATTATATGAAATTGCATCTCCAATTGGTGATGATGGGTTTGATATAATTACGATAGAATTTTTAGTAATTGATTTTACAAAAGAATCCGTTGGAAATTTTATAATATTGTAAGGTATTGATTCTACTTTTAAATCATACATTTGACCGTATACTCCAAACATAGGAAATGTTGGTTCTGAGATTATTAGTTTCTTTCTACCACGTAGCCAATGTTTTTTACAATTATTTTGTACAAAGTACTTTATACATCTATCCGAACCAAATCCCATTAGAAAATTATCATATCCAAAAAATTCAGATAATGGTTTTTTAAGTTCCTCTGTATTTGGATAGTATTTTAAATCATCTTCTGTTAATGACTTTTTGTATTCTTTAAATACAGCTCCCCATGAGGTATTTCGTTCTGCCGAATGTAATCTCAGTTTATTGTGAGGTATTGGTGGATTAAATTTTCTTTTAATCATGGTAGTATTATATATTTGTAACAAATATACGAAATTATTTTCATATATCCTAATTTATTATGAGATATTATTTTTTACCATAAATGATACTTTCATTCGAATCTTCCTCTATAGTAATCGTGATTGTGTTCTTGTTCTTTATTAAATTGGTTAAGTTCAATGTATTGATCCTTTTGTGGAAGTTTTGAAAATCGTTTTAGCTCTGATAACATTGATGGTGTCATTGATACCTTTCCATCCCTAGTTTCATCTATTTCTAATATTGTAAAATGTCTTTCTAGTACATCGATACCTTGGAATATGGCTAATTTTGCAGTAAGTAAATTATCTTCATGTGGATTAGAATGGTCACTATACCCTACTTTATCTAAACCAAAATAGAATCTATAAAAATCTATATTCTGTAAGTTGGCTTTTTCTAAAGGAGTTGGGTATACACATGTACATCCCAATAAATAAAAATCTATATCCATCTCTTTTAGGTTAGATACAGTTTTACCTATTTCATCTAAAGTTAAACTTGATGCAGAAAAGTACAATGTTTTGAACTTTATATCTTTTAATAATTTACCATATCCAAATGCAGGTATTGAGTATCCAGATAGTTTTAAATTATCATAACCCAATGAATTAAAATATTCCGTGTGTCTTGGTGTGAATAAGGTAGTCATGGATTCTACATCATGTTCCTTACATTTATCTATAAAGAATTTTTCATCTTCATATGATAATTCAATTCCCTTTAGTCTTTGGTATTCAGCTTCGTATGGTCTAAACTCTTCATACTCTTCTCTCTTAGTAAACGTATCTGCTTTAATGGATTGTATTTTTAATATATCACTATCCACAGCTGCAGACTCTATCATAGATTCTAAAATATTTCTATCACCATTGTGATTTTGACATAACTCTGATATTATTTTCATTTTGTATTTTATTTTAATCCGTGAGTACCATATTTTTTTACATCCTCTACTTCTAATTTATATTTTTTTACATTTTTGTAGTAATGCACACAACCTCCCCTTCCATCCATAAAGTATGGAATTTCCTTTCCTAGATAATCTACAAATAGTTCTAAGTTTAGAGTTACCCCAGTATTTGTTATTCTTTCATCAGGACCATCTAGAATAATAAATTCTACATCTCTATACGGTTCTAATTCATGTACGTAAGTGAATGTAGAATACTCTGTGAGTTTATTCCTAACAATAGTAGTATCTTCTACGTAAACTATATTATTATATTTATTCGAACCATTGGAATTGTGATAATCGTAATATTCTTTATTATCTTCAAATGATACTATCTTTCCACCATAATTTAGCTCCCCAAGTAAGATACTTAGTATTAATGTACTATGACCTCCCCCATATTCTAGTATTAGTTTGGGTTTGTTTATTATTATGTGATGGATTGCTGAAAAGTATTTACCATCGTGAGCAAGTAAACCTTTGTATAAATTGCAATTTGGACTTTCTTTTAAAAAATCTAAAGTGTTTTTTTCTTCAACTTTCATAAGTAGTTTATTTTTTCGATTACTCTACTATATGCCTTTTCTTGTGATTCTAAAGCAGTACCACCAACATGTGGTGTTATTATTATTTTATTATTTTTGTCTAACAATAAACTAGAGCTTTCAATACGATGTTCATTCTGTATGACATCAGTTGCGTATCCTTTTATTTTATCATTATGTATTAGAGTTGAGATATCCAATTCATTAACAAGCTCACCTCTACTTGTATTTATTATATATATTTCTTTTTGGAATTTTGATATATAATTTGAATTTATCATACCGATGTTTTCATCTCGTAAATCTACATTTATACTTAAAAAATCAGTTTCGTTAAAAAACTCACCATCCGTGTAATTTATATCCGATGTGTATATTTTTTTGAATATTGGCTTACACATGTGTTCAATCATTTTACCCAATCTACCATATCCAAGAATACCAAGAGTTTTTTCATGTAGTTCTACAATATTTCCTATACTTCGTGGCAATGATAACATTAAATACAAGTTATGTTCAGCTGTTGACCATATGTTTTCCAAAACCTTATCATTTTTAATTGAAATAACAGGTATTGATACATCTATATGATTTGTTCCTGTTGATGGGGTTATTACCATAGATATTTTTGTATCTTTTATAAAATCATCTGTGATTTCAAACTTTTGGTAATTTGGTGCAGAAAATAAATAATCACTATCATGTATCTTATTTTTTTGTTCCAATTCCGATAAGCCTGATAAATCTACACATTCATATTTAGATTCAACATTTTTTTTAAAATTTAGTAAATGTATATAGGGTGTTAAAAATGCAATTCGCTTCATGGTGTGTAAAATGATTTTGGCAAAATCCATTCTTTATAGTTTTTACCTGTTTTCCAATATTCGTGCTCACAATTTATTATTACAACTTCATTATCATCACTTCGTGTCATAGATACTTCTGCATTTATACAGAATAAAAATTCATGAACATCTCTATCGTTTATCTTAACTATAGATGCATCCATATACATACAAATTCCACTAAAGTTATTTTTTGTTACCAATTCTTTCCAAGTATCAATTGAAGGTAGATTCTCTGAATTTATATCGAATTTTTCAATGTTTGGTTCAAACATAAAAGATTTAGAATTTGAAAATATATCTTTCAATAGTTTATCATTACTTTTCAAAAATTCGTAGTAAGATTTTATGAGTTTAGATTCATCATCAGAAAATATATTATCATTTTTTTTAAGGTAATTTTTAGAATCCCATATAAATTGAGTATTCGTGCCTTGATTAAATACCTCTGAGTAATTATTTCCTTCGGCTGTATCTTTAGGATAATTAAGATTACCCTCAATAAATGGTTTAGAATTTTTAGGATTACTGGCTTTATGTCCTATATCATATAAATTTTGTTGGTTTTGTTTAGTTCGTATGTGTATGGGTGAATTCCCATTAGAATATATATTAAATCTATTATTTGATAATAATTTATAAAAGTTATTAATTGATTTTAATGTATTATAAGTATAATCATCAGATGAGTGATATTTTTCTTTTTTACTTGAAATCATATCCACTTCTGGTGCATACATATGCATACATTTTAGTATTATAATATCATGTTGGTGATGTTTTTTAAATCCGTTCCAATAATCAGCACCATCAACTCCGGTTACTGAAAATTGTATTACAATATTACTAGTATCTACTTTCTTATTTGGTGAGTATACTTTCAATAATTGTTCCCACGATTCTATTTTTGTAATATGTTTATCAGAATCCATTTTAACATTAATATTGTGTTCTTTTTTCACATAAACCAACGAATTTTTTAAGTTAGTTCGTGTAAACACACTACCCTGTCCTCTTGTTTGTCCTGGATGAAATATAAAGTGATAATTATTTATTGAATCATCACTAAGATTTATAGTTGTATTTGAATCTAACTCTGTTCTTGGTTTAAAGCTTACATGTACTGGTAAATTTGATTTAAAATCACAATCAAATAATTCATTTACAATATTAATACGTTGTCTTAATGTATATGGTGCATCACCATTATTTAAATAATTATCTATAAGTTTAAATGTATTTGAGTAATCATCTAATGATTGAAAAAATCCTGTTTCACTATACATCCATTTATGTCTTAGTGCAGTATCAAACTCTATTTGTTTTGATCCACAATCCGATGCTGCAACTTTCCATGGTAATGATGTAATGTGGTATATATCCTGTTTTGATAAAACTTCAGTTATCTTGGATTTATCATATTCTGATATAATCATAATTTTATATTTAATTACTGGTTTTTATATTTTCCAACATCGGTACAAGTTCTTTATATGAGCAATTTTTACAATGAGATGTTGGGTTGTTTGTATTACATCCTTTTTTTACATTTTGAAAATCTTCTGAACTTCTTATATCATCTAAACTTTCTTCAAATAGATTTCCAAATGGTTCAGCTGCAGTATTCAAACAACACATCTTTACATTACCCTCTACGGTTGTATATAATCCTTCATTAACCCAATAACAATCATCATAATCCCATTTGGATTTTCCCTTTACGTTATCACCCCAAGATTTTAAATACTGTAGTTGTTTATTGGTATATCCACCAGGCATAGTCTTATCCTCACTCCAATCTTGTGCGATATTTAAACGTAGTTCTTCTAAACCATATCCATCTACAATTTCATCACTTACTCTCTGAATATCACTTACGTTTTGAGGATTCACAACATAATTACAAGTTACCCTACATCCTCTTCTATCCATTTCTTTAAAATCACTTAGAAATGATAATAACCTACTCCATTTTGCAGGAGAACGGTCTCTTTCATAACTTTTATCATACCCATCAATTGAAAAGTATAATAAATCAACATACTGTAATGCAGTTTGGAATCGTTCTCTTAATCTCCTTCCTTCACCAATATTATATTGACAATTGGTGGCAACGATTAGGAAAGCATCTGGAAAATATTCTTTAAATATTTTACACACTTCATCAAACCTTGGATGTAACATTGGTTCACCCATTCCCATTAACTTAGCTTCTGTAATTGGATGATGTTTTATACTTTCCATAAGTGTTCTAAACTTTTCGATAGGCATATGCTTCAATGCACCAATTACCTCATCTCTATTACAAAATGAACAAGCAAGATTACAATAGTTTGTAGTTTCTAAGTAAACATATGTAATTGGTTTATTCATTATATATAAGTTTTGCCAATTTAAAATCTAATTCAGTATCTACATCAATCAGTTCATTTTCACTCCAATCTGTTACAAGTGGAAATGGATTATCTTTTGTATTTGGAAACAATTCCCATTCAGATAACATATAATTTTTTTCATAAAATACTAAAGAGTGTGTGGCTAAATAAACCCAAGGTCCTGAAGTTGTGGATAACCTATCATTGGGTTTAAAGTTTATTGGATTACGAGTTTTATCCCAAAAGAAGTTTCTTTCTTTTTGGACTGTAATCATGCTCTTCATTCTACTTTCTTTAAAAACTCTTATACAATCATTTAATTTATCAACTTGTAAAAATGGTTGACATGGATTATAGTTTAATATAAACTCGGATTCTACATTTTCTAAATGTTTATACATTACCGAGTGATGACAATTACCCGGTGCAACCGAATCATACTCTCTATGTAGTATTTTAACTCCATCAATAACTTTATCTTTTAGTTCTTGGTCATACACTGCGAGATACTTTTCATCTACATCCAACTTACTTAAATTATCTAAGGCGATATCAATCAATGTTGTGTTACCAAACGGTCTTAAATGTTTATTAGGACATCTAGTACTTGTTTTTCTTGCGTGTGCAATTGCTGCAATTGTTTTCATTTAATATGTTTCTATTAATTTATTATTAATATAAAATTCTAATTTTTTATTTTCTTTATCTATAATTATTTTTGTTTTACCTTTACCAAAATAATTACCCAATTTCAGTTCCCATTTTTTGTTTGATAAATCATCAATAGTAATGTAGTTACTGAATTTCTTATACGGAGATTGTATAAATATTGGTACTGCACTACCCAATGATGATAAAAATAACATTCTATGAGTACCCCTATCTAACATAGAACGTGTACTATTATAACAAATTGGATATATTATACCATTTTTCTTTATGTTAACATATTGCCTCTCATCTAAATCAATTCTCCATGCAAATTCCTCATACGTTCTAAAAAAGTTTGTTATTGAAATTTTCTCAGGATATTTTATATCAAAATCAGCTGATACTTTATCTATTGATTTTTTACTTAAATCTGTTTTATCAATCTCTTTTATAAATTCTCTGTATATTTTTATATTTGGGTTTGAACATACAGATTTTTGATATTTATCAAAAAATATACTTGGAATTTCTAAATACATAAAAGAATCCCATTCCTTGTTTAATCCAGTCATATCCATCGATACTACATCAGATTTGGTTACCGTTTCAGTATCATCATCATTTTTAATCCAATGACATTTTGGAGGATATCCAAACCAAAATCCGGAATCATCCTTATCATCAACATCTGAATTGAACGGAACAGTATTAGTTCCATCATTTTCTTCTGATTTTAAATTATTTTGTACCTTAAGTTCCGTTTCATTATATAAATCAACAACTGTCTGATATGGTATTATATCAAATGGTTTTAGATGTTCAAACACATCAAATAAATATTTTACGTTACTTTTTTTCATTTTACTAATAATTAAAATGCATTACATCATCTACATACTTATCTCTTACCTTTTCTACCAATTTATCAGTATACTCTTCTTTGTAGTTTTTTTCTAATGAAGATATATTGTTATGTGGCAAATCAATAGTATTTAAACCAAGTGTTTTACAAATAGTATTAAAATCTTCAGATAATGTTTCGTATTTACCAATATAGTTAATATATGGTAGATAATCAATATTATTACTATATTTTCCTTTTAAAAATTCATACTGATTTGGTAGGTGTATAAATTCTCCATAATATTTGTATATTTCTTCTAAAGTTCCCTCCCTTGCATCTTCTCTAGTACAATCATAATGTTTTTCAAATAAACTTTCTATATTATCTACTACATATTCGAAATCATAATTTTTATGCAAAAATTCTCTATACTTGTATTCAGAGTATAATCTATCTAATGGATTCCTAACAAAAGTAAATACAAAATACTCTTTAAAAATTTTTTCATCAAACTCATCGTGATGTATTTTAAATCCTTCATATACTTTTTCTATTCCTGTTAACTTATTTAGCGCCCTTCCAATAGAAATACCTGCACACTTTGGTATATGTAAAAATATAAACTTATGTTCGTGATTTATCATTATAGTTTAATATATTTTTTATAATTATTTAAATCTAATAAATTGTAATTTTTCCAATCACAACTCACGTTCATATTAGTTTCGCTGAAAGTATCCCAACTATCCAATACTACTATTGGAAATATTTTACTATAGAAATCAACTAACGGATTTGAAACACAAACAGGTATCACCTTTAAGTATAATGATTCCCACATTCTATATGTATCCAAACCGTTTCCTGCAGGACATATAGAGTATTTAAATTTACTTAAATTATTTAAATAGTTCTCATATTCCATGTTTTCTTGAAATGATATATTACATCGATTCATTGCAACTGTACACGGTAATCTATATTTTAAACGTTCACCACCTTCTTCTTTAAAGTTTACAAAAATATTTTTTGTTTTAGTTTCTAAATCAGTTTTTAATACATTTACCAATGAAATAAAATTTCTACGCTTCTGTATCTTATTTTTAATTCCAATTGGTAGTGATATAACATCTTTATGAACTACATTCATATTTTGTGTATATATTTTTTTACAATTTAATATATCTAATAATACCAAATGTTCTTTATCAAAACTTTGGTCCGAATTATGTAATATTAATTTAAATGGATTTTTAAACTGTTTTAATTTATCATAAATTTTAGATTCTATCAATCTTGGTTTATGTAAATTTATTAATGAACTATTAACGTATATAAGTTCATCATTATTAAAATTAGTAAAATCATAGTTATCAATATCTAAATTTATACTGATATTGTTTGATTCAAACTTCTTGTGTTCTAGTTTACTAACAGATACATTTGCAAGTTCTTGAAAATTTTCTCCTGTTAGTATTTTCATTAGAATTTTTTATTTTCATCTATAATAAACTTAAAAATATTTAGATTCAGTTTTTCTGTTTCTACAAATGATGATAGAGCAGATACATCTTTTGGTAAACATGAACCACCAAATCCCTTAAACTCTTTACTATATCCCAAATATTCTTCTTCTCGTACATTCTCTAGTAAAAATGCATTTAATACTTGGTTATAATCTACACCCAAGTGATTACTAATTTCTCCATATGTAGTTGAAAAGATGGTTCTTAAAGCTTTATAAGAATTAGAATAGTATTTAGCAAGTTCTGATTCAGATGATTTTACTTGTGTAACTGTTTTTGGATAATGTCCATGAGAATTAACTACATCTAAATATGCTGATTTATGAGTAGTACCTACAATAAGTACATTATGGTTTTCTGTAAAATCTTCGTATCCACATCTTTCTCTTAAAAATTCTGGCACATGTGCTAACTTTAAATCTTTATACTCTTCTTGTAGTTTTGCAGTAGTACCTGGTTGTGTTGTGGATTTAATTGCGATAGTTCCTCCATACTCATGCTCTGATAATTTATTTACTATTTGTTCTACTACCGAAACATCACACGAACCATCTTGATTTTGTTTTGTAGGAACACATATATAGATTATATCACTATTTAGAGTTGCCTCTAATGAAGATTCTGGTAACTTTATATCATAAACATACACAGAGTGGTCTAACTCTCTAAATGCTTTTGTAATTGCAGTACCCACCATTCCATATCCTATAACCCCTATTTTCATATAACCTTTTTTAAATAATTAGATATTTTTTCATACGCATTAAATTCGTATGTTTTTCTTTTATATAAATATATATCTATTAGATTTTGTATATTTTTTAATGATAATTCATCACTAATATCATGAGAGATACCAAGTCCCATTTTTTCTATTAATTTTGCAGTTTCTATTATCTCGGATGAATCCATTTTATCATAAACACAGATTGGAAATGTACCATTTTCTATACAATGAGTTAACATTCCTATTCCAGGTCTGATTACGAATATTGAATCGTTATCACTATCACGTAAATCGTTGGAAATCAGATAGTTATCTTTATATTTATTAGAAATTTTATTAAAAAAGTTTGTATAATTATCCAAGTATGATAAACTTGGCTTTACGATTACAATTTTTTTAAAATTATTACTTGGTTTTATTGTCTTATATTCACATCCCCACCCAAATTGTATTTTATTTGAATGTTTCCTCAGAGTACCTGTTTCCACATACTTGTTAGTAATTATTCGTGGATTTGTTTCTGAAATTAACTTGGAATCAAACGTACTTAATTGATTTGTACCAAATTTATTAAAATACACATCATGCCATAAAAATGAACCCATAAGAATTATATCCTTTCTATGAATTAATAACCCAGCTACATTATCACTTACAACAATATCATATTTAAATAAATGCTTTTTATTTTCATCTATCCAATCAATATATTGTTTAAAGTATATATCATTATTTTCAAGTGTATAATCCCATCTAATATTTCCTATATTATAAAATTTGAATTTAATGGGAAGCTTTGAAATTTCTTTTTTAAATTTATCATATTGATATTTCTCACAAAACACAGTTATATGAAAATCATCTAAGAGATTCTTAGAAACTTCTATGATTCTTTTTAAGTGACCATATCCATTTGAACATGTAAAAAATGCTATTGTTTTCATTATAGTTTATCAATATTCCAAACCTTCATCATTTTACCAACAACTGGCTCATAGTAATCA
>Ga0308011_10001097_pt1 | contig 12741 bp, 11 predicted proteins | sample Neamet177_FD_203144 | JGI IMG/M metagenome (GOLD analysis project Ga0308011, IMG submission 203144) | Marine microbial communities from water near the shore, Antarctic Ocean - #177 | ecosystem: Environmental > Aquatic > Marine > Unclassified | place: Southern Ocean | collected 2014-07-25
TCAACTGATAAGGACCAATTTTCAATATACCAAACATCTAAACGAACACGCCCCTCCATATCCCTTAATTCCTTAGTTTCTCCTCTATAGCCTTTTATCTGAGCTGCTCCTGTAATACCTGGCTTCACTAACTGACGAACCATGTACTTATTAATCAAAGCAGAATATTCCTCAGTATGCAACAACATGTGAGGTCTTGGTCCCACTATAGACATATCGCCCATAAACACATTAAAAAATTGAGGGAATTCATCTAAAGATGATTTTCTAAGGAAAGCACCTATTTTGGTAATACGAGTATCACCTTTACATGCTTGCTTGGTATCTGCGTCAACACTCTGAGTCATAGAACGAAACTTATAACACATAAACTCCAAATTACCTACTCCAGAGCGCGCCTGCTTAAACAACACAGACCCTTTTGATGACAGCTTAATTAAAATAGCAATAATAGGATATAACCAAGTCAATACAAAAACAATAACTAAAGCTGAAAACAAGATATCAAAGACTCGTTTAAAAAACCGATTTGTAATATCAGTAAGCGGCTCAGCTCTTAATGTTACTACAGGTACATCATTATAAAAATCAATATTTACACGCTTAAAAAGAAAGCCCCTAAAATCAGGAACTATTTTAAAGCGAATCATATTTTTATCACAAAAATCAACTAGATTTTTAATCTTTTGAGTGTAAGTTAATGGCATTGAATAATAGATTTCATCAATCTCATTTTCCAAAGCAAATGATTCTAACTCATCCAATCCAGCTGTACGAATATTATCTTTAATATCAAAAGAAATATCACTATCAGAAAAAATACCCTTAACTCTAATCCCTAAGACATCATCTGATATAAAATAAGTATACAATTGATTTGCAACCTCATTACCTCCAATAATGATTACTCTTTTGTAATTAAATCCCGATTTTCTGAAAAGGTAAATTAATTTAATTGCAGAATAACGCCACAACATTATTAAAGTAAACAGCAAAATATAGGTTGCATATAAATGCTCTCTTGAAAAATCAGAAGCTTTGAGCGAGAACAAAATAGCACTAATAATAAAAGCATTAAAAACAAAGGCCTTAAATAAATTAAATAGAACCCTATCTAACCTTCTTAATCGCTTCATTTTATACAACTGAAGAAACAAAGCAACTAATACCCAAATTGCATTAAAAATGATAAACAAAAATTTGTATTTATCAGAAAATATTAAAGTCTCAAACTTTAAATAATAAGTAAGTAAAAATGCAAAATTGACTATAAACAAATCACCTATAAAGTGAATTGCCCAAAAATATCGTGAGTACCCTTTCATACAAAACAAAAGTACAAATTAACTTAAACTATGAAAGGTACCAAGCATACATTTTTTCAATACCTTTATTAAGAGATACTACATGCTTCCATCCTAAAGCATTTAATTTAGAAACATTGGTTAATTTTCTCATAGTACCATCAGGTTTTGAAGTGTTAAAATTAAAACTTCCCGTATAACCAACACATTTCTTTATATGCTCAGCCAACTCCTTTATTGAGACATCCACTCCTGTCCCAATATTAATATGTGTATTTTTTACTTCTTTCTCTTCAGCAGAAAAAGTATGCTTAAAATCTCTATTTTCCAACAAAAACACACAAGCATCAGCCATATCCTCTGACCATAAAAACTCGCGTTTAGGATTACCACTTCCCCAAATTTCAATCTCCCCTTCTTTCACACCATACTTTTCTAGTACATCTAAAATATTTTCCTTTGAAGATCTCCCATCTACTCCTTCAATTGAGTTTTTATCTAAATCTCTTTTAATAGCTTCCCAATCCTTATTTTCAAGGCATTTTCCCAAATGAATCTTACGTATTAAAGCAGGTAACACATGGGATTTTTCTAAATCAAAATTATCATTTGGTCCATACAAATTAGTTGGCATTACTGAAATAAAATTAGTTCCATATTGCAGATTATAACTCTCACACATCTTTATTCCTGCAATTTTGGCAATAGCATAAGGTTCATTAGTATATTCCAAAGTTGAGGTAAGTAAACTCTCTTCAGACATAGGTTGAGGAGCGTTCTTAGGATAGATACAGGTACTTCCTAAAAACAATAATTTTTTAACCCCATGAAAATATGATTGATGGATTACATTATTCTGAATCATTATATTCTCATAAATAAAATCTGCACGATACCTATTATTTGCTACAATACCTCCAACTTTTGCAGCCGCTAAAATTACATATTCTGGTTTTTCTTTGCTAAAGAAATTATCAACAGCTAATTGATTAGTTAAATCTAATTCAGCATGAGTTCTGAAAACTAAATTAATATATCCTTTTGATTGTAAGTTGTTTACAATGGCTGATCCAACCAATCCTCTATGTCCTGCAATATAGATTTTACTTTGTTTTTCCATCTTACTCAAAGTAGTTCATAATGGTATACCCGCCATCTTTCAAGTATTGATCTTTAGTCATCAATTTTAAATCTGACTCCATCATTTCATTTATTAATTGTTCCAAATTATATTCTGGAATCCATCCTAATTTGGTATTTGCTTTTGTAGGGTCACCAATTAATAAATCAACTTCAGTGGGCCTAAAATATTTAGAATCAACAGCAACTACTTCCTTTCCAGTTTCAACTTGGTATTTAGAATTTGAACAAGAAACTACCACGGCCTTTTCATCTACTCCTTCTCCTTTAAACTCTAGCTCAATACCTGCATGGGCAAAAGCCATTTTTACAAAATCACGAACAGTGGTTGTTTTACCAGTTGCAATCACCCAGTCCTCCGGCTTATCAGCTTGTAATATCATCCACATCATACGCACATAATCCTTAGCATGACCCCAATCACGTTTTGCATCCAGATTTCCCAAATAAATTTTATCCTGTAATCCCAGTGCAATTTTTGAGGTTGCACGGGTTATTTTTCTTGTAACAAAAGTTTCTCCTCTCACAGGAGATTCATGATTAAATAAAATCCCATTACATGCAAACATGCCATAAGCCTCTCTGTAATTTTTAGTAGTCCAAAACGCATATAACTTAGCCACACCGTAAGGACTTCTAGGGTAGAAAGGTGTAGTTTCTGATTGAGGAACCTCTTGAACTTTTCCGTATAGTTCTGAAGTAGAAGCTTGATAAATTTTAGTTTTCGCCGTCAAGCCTAACAAACGAATAGCTTCCAAAATTCTTAATGTACCTATACCATCAGTATTTGCTACATATTCAGGAATTTCAAAAGAAACATGAACATGACTCATTGCTGCCAAATTATAAATTTCATCAGGCTGTACCTCCTTGATAATTTTCGTCAAATTCATGGAATCTGTCATATCACCATAATGCAAAATCAAATTTCTATTTTCAATATGTGGGTCTTGATACAAATGCTCTATTCTATCAGTATTAAAAGAAGATGCTCTCCTTTTAATTCCATGAACTTTATACCTTTTTTTTAATAAAAATTCCGCCAAGTAAGAACCATCTTGCCCTGTAATACCTGTTATTAATGCTACTTTCATAATAATTTATTTATTTTCCAAATATAAAAAACATAAATTAATCTAAAAGCCTTTATATACCTCATTAAATATTTTAAAGGATTTTGACATATCCTTGCAAACCATCCCATATAACAATCATCTACCAATTTTGGCAACCTTGCTTGTTGACCAGTTTCGAAAGCAATTGCTGCACCAGTACAAATTATACCAATCTTATAAGAAAGATTATTTTTAATATAAAACCCTAACCTTTCTTGTACACCTCCAGCAATATTAATCAATAAAAATTTAGGCCTCACTTCAAAGGATTCCAATAGAGCTAGTAGAGCTTCATCACAAATATCTTTTTCATTGTAAATTGGAGCGATATAATGCATATCCTTTTTGATAGGAATACCTATACTGTTAAGGTAATCATTATTTATTGTAGATTCTTTTTTAGAAGGGTCAATACTTACAAGTATCCCTTCATTTCGTAAAATATCTTCATTTAGGAACAATCTAAGAAACTTAGGCCCCGATAGTTTTTTCAATTTGATTCGAAAAAAAATATATGCAAGGAGCACCATGAAACCACTATCCTGAATAGCAAAGTCAGATTCTTTAAGTGAACACCAATATTTAACATCTTTATCTATAGTTGATAAGCCGGGTGCAGAAGGAACGACCATAAATTTACCCATTTTTAATTGAGTAAAAGCATTCTCGTAAGACCCATTAAAAAAAGGAATATTAAATAAACGTTTATCAGTAATCATTAATTATAGCTATTAAATATATTGCGAAAATAAAAAATTATTTTTTAATATTACCTCCGTATAATTACTGATAAAAATATTTATTTTAAGCATTAATTATCGAGTACAGTTTATTAATAAATTAATCAACTCTATTTTTCGAAATGATTCTTTCATATTTCTATTAGATATTTATATGTATTCATTCTTACACTCATCATTTGCAAACTAGCAGTTATAGAATCAGGACACTTTTTTCTATATAAAAATTATTATTATTTTATTCAAAAACATCTGGTATTCCTGCATGTTCAGAAGTTAAAATAATATTATCAGTTGCCATAGCGTCAATAATAGAAATAGACTGACACTCCATCGAGAAGTATGTTGGGAATACAGATACATTACCTTATAGTAATAGATTCTTATATTTACTCAGCTTACTGTCAACAAATAATTAATTTATGCGACAAAATCATTTAAATTTTTTATTATTTCTTTTTTTACCAATATTAATTCTTTCTATATCTATATCTTGTAAAATATTATTTATCATTCCTTTGTTATATTTGAAACCACAAAAATCAAATAATCTTGACAACTCTTTTTCTTCACTGCATAACCTTTCAAATTTAAACACTGATAGATTATTTTTATACTTTTCTTGATAATACTGCTTATTTTTTAAACTTTTCTCAAACACAGTATTATGGTAATCAATCAAGCCGTAATTCTTTATAAGGCTAGAAAAATCTTTTAACTTAGGTCCAAACGGAAAAACTTTCAATATATTTCTATAGAAAAATGATTTAATAACAAAATAAGTAAAATAAAAAAGATCAGAGTAAAAAAGCTGTTTAGTTACGGACATAGTATCACTAGAATATTGTAAATCTTCATCTTGATACCTTCCAAGATATTTCTTGAATATTATTGAAGGATTAAAAGAATCTCTTTTTAAAGATCTGATATAATTTGATTTTATGCAATCTTCTTTCTCTCTTTCTAAAAATATAATTTTTGCCTCTGGAAATGTTGCATGAACCAATCTTGCTCTAAGACAATTTATAGGGGACTTCTCAACTAAAATCATTCCATCAGCATAATTATTCATTCTTGTACGTATTCGTTGAATAATCTTTTCTTTTACTTCAAAAGAATCATCAAAATAATGTTTAAAATTACCTGTTCGCCACAAAATATGTGGCTCTATCAAAACTTTAACATTATCAAACCCACCTAAAAGATTAGCAACAAAAGTAGTCCCAGATCTAGCCATACCTATTATTAATATTGGTGTATTTTGCATCTAATTAGTGTTTTTTATCCTCTTTGCAATAATAAAACTAAAATAACTAAGCTTATATAATAATCTTCTAAGAATATTTTTACTAACAAACATCTGATAATCTTGAATATCATAAAATTCATTCATTTGTGACCGCCTCCTTAGTTTACAATCTCTTTTGAATACCTGATAAGGGATTGTTAAATCTACTTTATTAGTTACACTCCCTTCATTTAATCTGTAATAATACAAAGAATGTTGTATATTATAAAATACTGATGAATCATCTTCATAAATTCTATCTAAAAGATCTCCATCTTCACATGCTACATCAAATTTCTCTCTCCAACCTTTTAAAGCTATTAAATGAGACCTTAATAATAATATTGAAGCAGGTAAAAATGCTTGGCTAAAAAATAAACGACTCATTCTTTTTCTTATATCAATATCTTCTTCTGGATAGCACTTAATCATTTGAGTATTATTCTTAACAATAACGTAATTACATCCTACAACTGGATTCCCACTAAGTTCTTCTGCTGTATTAACCTGTGATTCAATTCTTCTCTTATCACTCCAATCATCTGCATCCTGCAAAATAACATATTTCCCTGAGGCTAAAGATAATGCTCTATTTCTTGAAAATACCCTTCCCCTATTTTCATGAGTAAATATCTTTAATCTATTATCATTATATGATTCTAATATATCTAAGGTTTTATCAGTTGATCCATCATCAATAACAATTATCTCAATATTATGATATGTCTGATTAATAATGGAATCAATACATTCTAAAATATATTTTTCCTCATTATAAGCTGCAATTAATACTGAAACTAAAGGGTCGTTATCTAAATTCATAAGTTAAGTTCTAATTATATATCTACTATTTAACAATAAATCATTATACAAATACAAATCTATATCAAACTTCTCAAGAATTCCCATTAACTCTCTCTCTCTCTTATTATTAATCTCTTTCTTCCACCTACTAAGCAAAGACTCAACGTCTCTATCAAACATTTTAGTAATTGTAGTTGATTCTGATAATGATGAACTTCTTGAAGGAACTATTAAAGTCTTAATCATAAGTTGAGTACTTTCTAAATCAAGCTTTTCGTTTAATAAATTAATTATTTTTTCTGGATTCATTATTGTTTCTTCATAAGAAATTATTAAAGTTGAACTTAAATTTTTACTATTGAGAGGGATTAGGTTTTCTAGAACCCAGTTAAGAACATATTTACTTAACATATCATTACCATCATTAATCCTAATACAATAATCGAACTTATCTCCTTTTAAATACTCATCTATAAATTTATCATTATTCAAATATGCATCAATAGTAAGGTCCCATCCCAACCTCATCACAGATAAGGCAGTTGGAATTGGATGCCTAACCTGATAAACAACTTCAATACTTCTATTCTTTACAAACCAATCAAATAATCCCTTTCCCTCAGTAACTTTGTATAATAACCTAGTAGATTTACGTACAAAATCTTTAGCAAAAGGATCAACTACAGTTCTCGCAATATGTCTTCCAGAATTTACCAATTCAAAATAATCTATATTATTAGTTGTCGCATATATTTCTTGATTATTTTTATAAACATTAAAAAACTTTCGACTATAAAAATCTGTTTGATACCAACTAAATATATGATCATAATACCTTAAATTAGTTTCCCCTGAAGAAATAACTTGACTAAGCCATGTACTGCCACCTCTTCTTGTTGAAAATAATACGATATTCTTTTTACTCCCCTGACTATGTGATATTTGAAAAACAATATACAATCCTCTTCTTACAAGGTTTTTTAAGTTATTATACATATTTTTTATGATTTGAAATTGCATAATATAATACTACTACAACAAACCATGATTTAACTCCAACAAAAAAGCCTCCCATCAAACTAATTAAGAGTAATGAAAACCAATAAATAAAAAATTGATACTTAAAGAAGCCTTTTAACAAATATCTATTAAATAGAAAAACTATTAAAAGGGTTCCTAATAATCCAAAAAAGTGAACTGTCTCTAAAGAAAAAGAATGAAAATTTGGTTCAAAACCACTTCTTACCATCCAATCGTACCCAAAAGATGATAAAGTATTATTGAAAATCTCTAAAGAAGTTTCTTTTCCACCTAACCCAACACTAAAGAAAGGGTATTTAACTATAGAAGAAAATAATACGACTAAAGGTATTGTAATTCTCATATTAAAACTTTGATCACTTCCTGAAATAAACTCATTTATTCTGAAATTAAATATGTTATTCACAAAAAAAGTTAAGGAAATTAATATCAAAAATATACAAATTAAAAAAATAAAATCATACTTAAATAAATACTTTTGAATAATTTTAATGTTAAATACAAAAAGAAGTGGAAAGATAATAAGCATTTTTGGACTCCCAATAATAATAATAGAGATTGTCACAATAAATAAAGTGAGACTAATTTTATATCTGAAGGATGAAATAATACTCCAGATAAATATTGACAAAAACAAAAACTGAGAGAGAAATGACGGTTCTCTTGAAAAAAATTTTGGCCTTACATATCCACTCATATTTAGATCTCTAATATCTGAAGAATACACGCCAAATTTATAAATTAAGTTTCTAAAAGCATCTGACAAATCCTTAACTAAGGGGGAAAATCTTTCAAGAAATGAACCAGAAACAAGAATAAATGCAAAAACAAAAAAAATACGAGAAACCTTTCTACTTCCAAGATGTTCCAATGTAAAAAGTACTCCAAAACAAGTAACAAGCGACAGTACAAGCTGCGCAAATGATAGCATTTGTTCTTTTAGTACACCTGGCACTAACTTTGGAGAGAAAATAATTGACAAAATAGAAACAATTAAAATACCTACAATAAAAGTAATATATTTTCTATACAAAAATTTCTTTATATGTATCATCACCAATAACCCTCCAGAGAAATACGCAATGAAATTTGGAATAAATAAACCTTCCGAAATAAACAAACTTAAATTAAGATACATTCCAATAAGAAACCAAACAAATAAAATTGACTGACTAGAAAATTTCATAACTTTTATTTTAACCAATGACACAAATCAACCTTAATTAAGTTCTCAAGTAACTTTACATCTTCCCTATATATTTCAATTAAAACTTTTTTATCCGATTCATTCAATAACTTTTTTTTATACATTTTAGATTTCAGTTTCAGTATCTGATTATATAGAAATTTATTTAAAAAGATAGGTCCTAAGTAGGATTTAAAAAAACTTTCTCTAGTTAATAAATTGGATATTATTTTATAAATTCTATTTTTTGGCACTCCTGAAACATTATACTTTTTATCAGTACAATAGTTAAACCCATCTAAATCAAAAAAATTAGTTAAATCATCTAGAGTCTCTCGAGAGTTTTTTTTGTATTCATCATAGATAATAATTTTTACATTTGAAAAAGTTTTCATAAACAACTTTACTTGACTATAATATAAGCCAAACCCAATATAATCATACCCAATAATACAACCTCTTTTAAGCCTTTCCTTTATAATACTTTCCTTTATAGAGTCAAAGAATGACAAATTAGTTTTCCCATCTCTTACATGCATTATATAATGGGACCAAGCTCGTTGAACCGGATTCCTTAAAACAATAACAATTTTTAAATCAGAATAAGAATCACCATATATTTCCTTAATATTCTCAATCGTATCTTTAGCTGTATAAAGGTATGATGTAGACCCTTCGATTAAATACTTATTTTCATTTTTAAACAAATTAAAATAATCAACCTCATCTGTAATAATTTCTTTTGTATTTGGCTTACCATTTGTAGGAATTATAAAATTAGGTATATTATCTTTATAACTAAAAAACCAAGGCTCTTTTATTCTTGGCTTGAATATCTGAGGATGATCTGACAGATAATTAAAAAGAGATGTAGTCCCTGCCTTAGCGGCACCTACAATAATTGCATCTGGCAGAGAAACTTTTAAATTATTATATATTATTTCCAAAAACTAAATATTGTTAAGATATTATACTTTTTATATACAAAAAATACTGAACTAAGATTCCAAAAAATCATACTCAATACACTGGCAATAGCAGCTCCATTTAAACCTAATAAAGGAATTAAAAAATAATTCAGAAGTATGTTAATAATAAGAGAATATAATAAAATTCTTTGAAAAACTTTTTCATTTCCTGTCATTTGAAGCACAAATCCTACTGAACCTGAAGACACATTTATAAACTGACCAAATAATAGAATTAATAAAGTGTTTTTAGCAACAATAAATTCTGTTCCAAAAAAAGACAAACAAAATTCAGGAAATATTAGTAATACTAATAAAACTGGCAATGTACTCAGAAAAATAATCCTTGTTGACTGATGTATTAGCTGTTTGAAACTATCAAATTTATCATTATTAAAAGTCTCTGAGAGTTTCGGAGCTAAAATACTATTTACTGAACCTAATATAATACCAGTTAACATTGCAAGTTTTAATGCTACATTATATAGCCCTACATTAGATTCTGAGGTAAAAATACCCAACATAATTGTGTCAGACCAAGACATTAATACAAAAATAGAGGTTGAAAACAACATTGGGTAAGCAGTTTTTAATATCTGTTTATTTGATATTACTTTCTTGATTTTTATTATTCTGAAATTATATATGAGATACATAAAACTAACAACACAAACTAATAATATTGAATACAGAAAAGAATAAATAGGTAGAACCAACTCTTTTATAGTAGTAAATTCCAGCAATAACAGAAAGAAGATTATTGCAAATAAGAACTTTGACGCATGCTCAAGAAAAGCAAATTCTTTAATTTTCTTTAACCCTCTAAATGTCTGTGTATTAATTTTTAATATGGAAAAAGGCACAATAGCAAGCGCTATCAATCTTATTGAAGATGTTATTTGTGGTTTATTAAAAAAGAAAACTGCAATATTATCTGAGAAATAAAATACACAAAAAGAGATAAATATTGAAAATAATGAGACTAAAAGAATACATTGATAGTAAACCCCCTTAACTATTGAAGAATCTTGAAATTGTGCAGCAAACTTAACAATAGTAATATCAATTCCAAATTTACTAATAATAGTAGATATATTTAATATAGCTAAACATAATGCAAAAACACCCCAAACTTCAGGTCCATAATTTCTTGTGACCAACATTAAGAAAAGATATCCTAACAATGATCCAATTATTTTAAAAAGAAAAGCAGATGTGCTTTTCATTATGATTTCATTACTTGATATTCTATCTATTATTTTTCTTATTTCATGCATTCTAAGTGATTTTTCTTTCCAATCCAGAATACAATATTTTCATTATAATGTCATCTAAAGCATCTGTATAATAAACGCCCGTATTCTTATCAAATGAACTAAACTTAATCCATAATACTTCATCAGTTTTAATACTAATATCAATTTCCATATCACATTCAGTATATTGTTCAATAAACATAAATCTTGCCTTGTTATTTTTGCTTCTTAATAATAACATAAGATCTGAGAAACTATCTAATCCTTGTGGAAAGGAAGGAGTCATAGATTCAGTAAATCCATTATACCATCCTTTTCTTTTTTTAAATTCATTAATAACCGTAATCACAAATATCACTTGTTCACCACTATTTATAAGACCAATAAATCTATCAACTGCTCGCTTATAATAAGAGTAGTTCTCATCACTACTTAGTGGGTTCCTATGGTTAAAAAGGGTATCATGATATGTCTTATGACCCGCTTTTTTTCCTAGAGAGATTATTTGTTCTCTATTCATAAATGATGAAAAATTATCAGATATTGTATGCAATACAATCTCTGCTGAGGAGAAGATCCAGTCGAAAGGATAGGACGCTTCTTTATTCTTAGATTCTTTTAAATACCATGCTGAATTACAATTTTCTCCAAGTGAAACTAATTTACTTTCTTGATTCCCCCTCCATTCAGATATTTCTTTCTGCTTCACAATAGCTTTTAATATAGATTCTTTTCCTATTTTATTTAAACTATTTGGACTAAACCTTTTAAGAAAATCAAACATAATACATATAAACTTAACGCTAATATTTTACTAACTCATTAAAATCTATTTGGAACTCAGAATCCTTTTTTGTAATAAAACTATATAATTTATTAAATATTAATCCTCTCATCTTTCTAAAATTATAAGTCACAAAAATAAACTAAATAAACTAAAAACCTCTCAGTAAACATACTGAGATGAAATAAAATATCAAAAATTATAAAATCTAATTTTTATTGCTCTTTTTTTCAACTAAAATAAACAATCAAAACACACAAAGTTTCACTCTTAATACCAATCAATAATAAAAAATAAACTACTTTAGCACACATATAAAACCAACTAAAATGTATAAAACCATACAATACTTTTTCCTTTTCCTTATAGTACTTTCTATCACATCTTGTGCATCAAAAAAAAATACTATTAGCTTCCAAGGCAATATACTTGAAGTTAAAAGCTTAGCAAGCTATACTAAGGAAGTAATTAAAAGTGATGATATCCTAAATATTAGTGTTACGGCACTAGACATGACGTCAATTTTACCTTTTTTAAAAGACAAAACAATTAGCAATAATATGGATCAATCATTAATTGATGGTTATAAAGTTGCAGATGATGGAAGTATTAATTTACCGTTAATTGGAAAAGTTATTATATCTAACCTTACAGTAAACCAAGCGGCTGATAAAATAACGGCAGAGCTGAGCAAATCAATAATAAAACCCATAGTAAATGTACGCTTATTAAACTATAAAGTAAGCGTTTTAGGTGAAGTAAACAACCCAGGAACATTCAATATTTACGATCCTAAAATTAATATCATACAAGCATTAGGCCTGGCTGGGGACATAACTATATATGGCAAGAAAAATAACATTAAATTAATAAGAGAGATTAACGGAAATTATATTACAACTAAAGTCGATATCACAAAAACCAATTTCATTAATTCTGATTTCTATTATTTAAAAAACAATGATGCCATATATGTTGAGCCAAGTTTTGCTAAAATCAAAAACTCAGGATATATTGGTCAAATCAGCAATGTAGCAACAGTATTTTCACTTATTATGAGTATAATTATTTTATCAAACAATACTAATTAACAAATGAACGAATTCGAAAGATTT
>Ga0308011_10001100_pt1 | contig 12715 bp, 10 predicted proteins | sample Neamet177_FD_203144 | JGI IMG/M metagenome (GOLD analysis project Ga0308011, IMG submission 203144) | Marine microbial communities from water near the shore, Antarctic Ocean - #177 | ecosystem: Environmental > Aquatic > Marine > Unclassified | place: Southern Ocean | collected 2014-07-25
TGGAGTGGGTGAGGGGCTGGGTGCTGGAGTGGGTGCTGGAGTGGGCGCTGGAGTGGGCGCTGGAGTGGGCGAGGGACTTGGTGCTGGAGTGGGTGCCGGACTGGGTGCCGCCGGAGTGGGCGCGGGCACGACGCTGCATGTGATGCCGGCGGTCGACAGTGCGGGTGGTGTCGACGCGGCGAGCTCGGCGGCGCGCTTCATCGTGAACGGGTGCCTCGCCGGCTCCCATGCCATCGTCGACCGGTTGACCAGCCCCATCGCATCCTCGATCCGCCGCACCCAGGTGCGCTCGAACGCCCCGGGTCCCCCCGCGTAGAACATCCATTTCGCCTGCGCGTCGCCGCCGCTGTGCAGCATCTGCCCCGCGTACAGCTGCGCGCCCGACAGCATGGCATGCGGCGTGCACGTCGCGGGTATCGGGTAGATGTTGCCGCTGCCGTTGCGCAGCAGCACGCCGCCTTGGACCTGCGGGTCGCCCGTGGCCGCCATCGCGCCGGCGGACCCGCATTTGGTGCCCCACCATCCGTCGTCGCACGCGCAGGTGTCGTCGGTGGTGCCGATCCACTGCTGGTGCTGCATCCGCGGGGTCGCAGCGACGGCGGCAGCGCAGCGGCACAGGTCGCGCAGGCATGCCGTGCTCTCGGCGCTGCAGGTGTCGGCGGCCGCCTGGCTCATGGCCGGCACCCCCGCGCAGTCCACGGCACGCGCGCAGATGGCCGCGGCCGGGGTGCTGCTGGCTGCGCTCGCGTACTTGCTGGCCGCGTCCTTGTAGGGCGACGTCTTCTGATTGGCGCACGCGCCATGCCCCGAGCAGGCACCGATAGCGCGCGTGCGGCGCCGCCGGTTCCAGATGTTCTGCGACGTGTCCGTGCCGGACTGCCATGGGTAGAAGCCGTTGCCGGTGCTCGCGCTGATGCCCGCTGCCGCGGCGGCCGCGCGAGAGGCCACCTCCTCGGCGGAGGACGCCAGCGCTTTGCCCGCGAGCGCCGCAAACGGGTCGAGCTCGCGGTTGGCCGGCTGCGAGCAGGCGTCCAGCGCGCAGGTGCTGCCCTCGGACTGCCAGGGGCTGCTGCAGTCGCAGAGGCCGCGCGCGTTGCAGGTGCCATGGCCGTTGCAGTTGAAGTTGCCGTCCGCGCCGCCGCAGCCCCACGGCTTGGGTATCGGCTCCGTCGCCTCGGCCATAGCAGCAGCCAGCGTGCCTTGGTCGGGCCAGCTCGCCACCATGGTGTCGGACCACCCCCCGCCGACGGCGCCGTCCGCGGTGATGGCGCGCACGCGCACGTGCACGCGCGTGTAGCTGGCAGCCGGCTTCGCGACCGTGACCGCCGTCCCGCAGGCGCGCGCGCTCGTGACAGCGCTGATCCCCGGCACCCGCGCCTGCGAGTACCAGTGCTCGACGAGGTAGGCGTCCACCGCGGGCGAGCCGAGCTGGCTGGACGCGTCCACCGCGGGAGGCGCCCATGCGACGGTGGCGTTGGTGCTGTGCAGCTCGGTGGCGCGCACAAAGCGCGGGGGCCCCGGCGGCACATCGCGGACGAGAAAGTCCAGGCGCGAGCGCGCGTAGTAGCCGCTCACGACGGCTGGCGTCGGCGCCGGCACCGCAGCGCGCCCCAGCGGGTCCGCGCGGCCGCCGACGCGCACCATCGAGTGGTAGCCCACCTTCCCCGTCTGCTTCGTGGCCTGCGCCGTCGCGTCGTTGCTCATCAGATCGCACTTGTCGATGGCGCGGCCGACCGGCCAGCTCAGCGACCCGTCCGCGCCGGCACCCTCAGACGGGTACTGCGGGCTGCTGCTGCCGCCGCTGCCGTAGACGTTGATGACGTCGCAGTCCGCAATCTCCAGGCAGAGCGCTTGGCAGTACTCGGCCGTCAGCGTCGCGCCGCGCAGATCATAGCACGACCAGCAGCTCGCCGTGGCGTCAATGCTCACCAGCAGCGCCGCATTGCCGGCGGACGGCCAGTCGCCGCTCGCCGGGTAGAAGGTGTCCGCCTCGCCAATGAAGCGCGATGCGGTGGCGCTGGCGCCGCTGGCGGGCACGGGCACGACGGCGCCGTCGCTCGCCAGCGCCACGAAGGTCACTGCCATGCTGGCCCCCATGCCCCCCGCGCCCGCAATGCCATCGAGCCACTGCAGCTCGATGCGGTGCGAGAAGTGGTCCCTGTCCAGGCTGACGGTGCACAGCTGGATCGCGCCGGCCGCGAAGTCGCCGCCCGCCGCCGTTCCAGCCGCAGCGGCGGCGGCGCCAGCGCCAGTGGCGGTGCAGCGCACGCGCGAGGCGCCTGCGCCGGTGACGATGGCGGCGACCTGCACGGTGGTGGTGCTGAGCGCCGCGGCATCGTCGGCATGGCCCAGCTGCACATCGACGAGCATGCGCTGCCCCACGGCGACGAGATACGTGTCCACGCGCGCATCGGCAATGTCGCGCGCGGCGCCGTCGAAGCGGTCCTGGTGGTGCGGCAGCACGAGGATGGCGGCACCCCCGTTGATTTTCAGGCCGCACGTCTCGCCGTGGAAGCCCGCATCGCAGTTGCAGATGGTCTTCTCGGGGAAGGGCCTGCCGGCATTCTGGAAGCGGCGCCGGCGCGAGGACGACGTGGTGATCGACCCGCGGTGCTCGCCGTTGCCCGAGCAGCAGGTGCAGCGGGCATTTCGCACGCGGTTCACGGCGGCATCGCGGGTGGCGCCCCAGGGCGTGCCCCCAGCGCCGGCGCCGCCGCACGCGTGCTGGTTCGCGCGGCACGACGTCCCGCCGTCGACGACCATCGCGGGGCCGATGCCGCCAGCGCTGTCCTGGGTGCTGCAGACCGTGCCCATGGTGCGCGTCCTTTTGGAGTCGGTGCTCTTCAGGCACGAGAATATCAGGTCGGACTGGCACATGCCGTCGTGGAGCTGCAGGTCCGTGAAGCGGCCCTGGTCGCCGCACGCGCGCTGCAGCGTCACCTCCACTCCCGTCTGCAGCACAAAGTCGCCGTCGTACGCCCCCCGCGTCGCCCGGTGCGCGTAGCACAGCGCATGCTTGCCCGGGCGCGGCGAGCCCAGCCCGCCGAGAAAGGCCACATCGTTGGCATCGCCAATCTGCGCCTTGGAGATGGCGGCGCCGAAGCAGCCCATGCCCATCGGCACCAGCGCGACGTAGTCCCGCCGCGTGACGCTCGCGCCCGCCAGCGTCGCCGGGCCCGGCGAGTACTCGAGCGTGAAGGTGGAGGGCGACACGGCGGTGACCGTCGTCGCCGTTGGCCAGGCGCAGTCGGCCTTCACGAGGATGGAGGGTGCCGTCACCGCCGCGCCGCCGCCGGTGTACGCGCCATCGCGCGAGACGACCGTCAGGTTGCACAGGGCCTGCGGCGTGGCCCACGTCTGCCCCATGCCCACCCAGGTGTCCTGCTGCGACGCCTTGGCCGTGGTGGTGGTCTTGGGGGTCTTGCCGTCGTTGTTGGCGACGATGTCCGCGTACGACGGGTCGAAGGGCGCGACGCGATAGACGGTGGCCCCGGAGGCATGATGCCCGCTCGGCGGCGGGATCGAGTCGGCGAAGCCGAGCGGCGCGGCCGCCGCCGTCGCGTCCGGCACGAAGTGCGCCGCCGAGTAGCGGTCGATCGTCATGCCCAGGCTGTAGTCGATGGGCTCGGAGGCGCGCGTCTCGGTGGGGATGGAGCGGAACCATGCGTAGAAGGAGTCGGCGTAGACCCCCTGCAGGTACGACGGCGTGTCCGCGGGGTCCTCGTCCTTCTCGACGTACAGCGCGCGCAGCACCTCCGCGTCGGGGATGTCGATGGCGCGGGCGGCGCGCGGGTGCGCCCAGTTGTCCGTGTCCAGCGTGCCGGCCAGCGGGCGGTCGGCCGGCCAGATGCGGTAGTAGCCGCTGCGGCGCACGATCTGCACGTCGCCGCGGTCGCCGTCGAGCCAGCCCATCATCTGCTGGTACGCCGGCGCGAAGTGGACCTTGCCCTTGCCCATGATGTCGCCGTAGTTGCCGTACTCGGAGCTGCCGTCGGCGCCGTTGAACTCCGAGTGCATCAGCCCGAGCATGTGGCCGAACTCGTGGCGGTAGGTGCGCGTGGCGCCCGAGCCGATGCCGATGCCGTTGAACCAGGCGAAGGGGCCCGGCGTCGAGGCCACCGCGCCGTGGCAGCCGGCGACGTAGGGGAACTCCACCGCGAACATGTCGTAGTTGGTGAAGTTCAGGTGGCAGTCGCCCGTCGCGAGCGCCGAGGTCAGCGCGTCATTCATCACGTCGTGGAAGCCCTGGCCCGCGCCATTGGTGCACCAGTGGTAGTAGTTGTTCGACGCGGTGCTCGCGCTGGCGTCCCAGCCCGCCAGCCCGGGACCCGGCATGGGCTGCGCCAGCGTCACGCGCATGTAGGTGATGTCCAGCTCGAGCTCGCCGTTCGAGACGATCTTGGTCCACTGCGACAGCTGGTACATGGGATCCATGTCGTAGGCGTCAAAGGGCTTGGGCGGCGACATCGCGCCGGTCGGAATCTGCCCGTTGAAGACCCGCTCCGACAGGCGGTCCGCGGGCACGCGATACTTGGCCGCGGTGGGTGTGTCGGAGAAGGCGGCGGTGAAGAACAGCATCTTCAGCTTGCCCGTCGTGGGAGGGTACTTGTCCTTCAGCGTGGTGCCCATGTGGTCGGTCCAGCGCGGATCGGCGTCCCCATACAGCGCCCGGTGGTCGAAGTGGCCCGACGACTGCGGGCCGGGCAGCGCGAGAAGACTCGATATCAGCACACTAATCAGCATCGAGAGTAAGCGTCCTCACTGTTTATACACATCCCATTCCGAATTCCGACCCCCCCGCCATGGCGCTTGAGGACTGCGTGGTGTGCTGCCCGTCGCTGTGGCAGGGCGCGTCGCTGCGCGGGCTCATCGAGTCGATGGGCGGCCGCTACTCCGATCACATGGACTCGCACGTCACGCAGGTGGTGACCGCGCACACCGGCTCGCACCGGTACAAGGTGGCGCTAGCCAACTACCCCGAGACGCCGATGGTGCACCCCGCCTGGCTCTGGGCGTGCTACTGGAGCGGCTCGATCGTGCAGATCGATCGGTACCGGACGGACTTCTATGCGGCAGCGCAGCGCACCGGAACATGCACCTCCTATGGCACGCGCGCTATCTTCTACCGCGAGCTGATGACCTTCCATGCGGTGGAGGAACACGTGCTTCCGCATGGCATCCGCGGCCATTGCATGGCTGGCCTCATACGCGAATCGGGGTTCGACACGGAAAGCCCGTACTGGCCCTTCGTGTGCCGCATGCTGCAGCACACGGTCTTCTGGGGCAGCCAGGTGCGGCAGGTGAACTGGACCCGCCGCGGCACGCTGATGATGTGCCTCGTCAAGGGAATATGCGCACCGCCGCGGCCGGCAAAGCGGGCGTGCCGGTACGGTGGCTGTGCGGATGCCCCTGTGCTGCGCCGCTTGGCGTGCCTGCCCACGGAACTGCAGCGGGTGGTGATGCAGTTCGTCTGATGCGGAACTTGGTATGCAGGGTGTGGTTGACGAGCGCCATGCGGCGCAGCGAGCGCCCAATCTTGGGCATGCTGTCCGAGAGGAACATATATGCCAGCTCGGCGGATGCGAGCGGCTCGTGCTGGGCGAAGACGTATGTTAGCTCATAGTCGAGCATGGCGTATATTAATGAACGACTATACAATGGCACGGCGGCCTACTCGACCAATGTCGCACGGCCATACGTGGACTAGCTGCAATGACAGAGGCACCTTGGCCGGCCTCGGTTTTCTCTTGATGGTGCTGCTGCTGCTCTATTCCTGCCGCAGCCCGTGGTCGCAGCAGTATGTGCCGCGGAGGAGAGAAAAGAAGGTCACTCCCGCCAGCAGCACGGTGCTGCTGAAGGTGTAACCGTCCTTTATATGTAGTTCGTGTCGCCGAGCCGGTTGGCCTGGACGTCGACACGGTAGATGGTGTCAATGTTCTTCCACAGCCCCTCGAGCATCTCGAGCATGAAGCACTCGAACGCGGCCGGGTCCGCCAGCTCGGCATCCTCAATGTGCCACAGGCGCGGTGCCGCGCCCTCGACGCGGTCGCCGCCCAAGAACATCTGGTGCCGCCAGGTGTCGTAGACGATCATGTGGTCCCACTTGCCGACGGAGACGCGGCCCATGTAGATGCCCCAGGGCAGGCGCAGCAGGCCCGCCCAGGTCGTCGGGCGCTGCTTGACGAAGGAAAACGGCACGTCCGGGTTCATGTGCGCCCCGTGCACCAGCTGCTTGATGCTGACGGCACCCGTCGCGGGCAGGCCGAAGGTGGCGCGGGTGTAGCGATTGCTGCCGGTGGCCGCGCGCGCAGCCTCCACCAAGCACTGTCCTTTGCCCATCCAGGTGGTGACCGTCGACGCCGTGCGGTACGGGATGCAGCCGCGCGCGTTCGGGAGCTGCACGGTCGCCGGCAGCGGGCGGCAGGGCATGTCACCGGCGGTGCGCCGTCCCGTGCACATGGCCAGAGGCAGTGCGCCCTGGCCGCTGCTGGCACCGCGCCGGCTCGAGTGGCTGGGCTGCAGCGCGGCCAGCTCCGCGTTGATCCGCTCCTGCCAGGCCGTATCCTCCGCGGCACACGCCAGCGCGGCCTGCGCGATGCACAGGCCCAGGGCGACCGAGAGGCGCTGGGCGGCGCTGCGGCGGGAGAGCTGGGCGCGGGGCCCCTCCATGTCGTCGCCGTCCTTGAGCGCGCGCGCGTAGCGCATGCCCACCGTCTCGGGCACCTGCGGCAGCGGCGCATCATCCTTCTTTTCCTGCACCGCCTCGCGCAGCAGGTCCTCCTCGAGGTGCCACATGTTGGTGCCCATCGCGCGCTCCATGCCGAGGTTGCCACCCATGGCGGCGATGCCGAGCGCGACACGGTACGGAAGTGCGCTGCGCGCCGCATCCGCGTCCTCGCCCATGTGCAGCGTCACCAGGTAGAGCTCGCCGCGCCACTCGGGCTGGAAGCGGTTGGCCAGCTCCTCGCACGTCGTGCGCGCATTGGCCAAGCCGTAGACGCGGCGCGCGACGAGCACCAGATCGCACGTGGCTGCGCTGTAGAGCAGCCCCTGCTCGGCGACGGTGCGGTAGTACAGCTGACTCATCTCGGTCTGCCAGGTCAGCAGCCCGCCCTGGAGCTGCGTGCGCACAATGTCGATGCAGGTGCGGATCGAGAGGTCCGCGCGGGCGGCATCCACCTCATGCTCGCGCTGCAGCGACGGAATGGTCTCCTCGACCGCATCGATGTACCGCGCCTCGGCGGCGGCCTCCGGCGACGGCAGTGCGGGCACCTCATGCAGCTCCTCGCCCGTCTCGACGTTCTTGTACACGCACCGGTGCGACTTCAGCTCGTGCCAGTGGGCCGTGTCGTACCGGGCGACCCATGCGCTGCCCACCTGATCTTGCGCGCGCATGACGAAGCGCTGCAGGTGCGCCGCCTTGGCGAGCACGAACTCGAGCTGCCAGATGCCGACCCGATCGTGGGCCTCCGCGCGCCCCGACCGCGACATGCCGTCCGCGGCGGTCTCTTCCTGGTACTTGCGGATGCAGGCGCTCGCCATCTCGGACGCCTCGCAGAGGCCGGGGGCGTCGTCCATGTGCATGCGGAGAACGGCGAGGCGGTCGAGGTCGGCCGTCTGCTGCTCCACTGCCGTGCAGTATTCCGTCTCGGTGCTAGACTGGCTGGCCATCTGAGAATAAATGACGGTGTGAAGTGGGAGCTCGCTCAATCCTCAATCCGCAATCCTCAATCCGCAATCCTCAATCCGCAATTCGACATTCGACACATTTTTACTGGAGGTGGTTGGCATGAGCTGCAATAAGCGCAAGCGCGAGCCCGAGCCCGAGGCGGGTATCTCGCGCAGCGACGCCGTGCGCATGCTGTGGGACAATACGCACCTCGGCATCGGGGCAGTGGCGGGCGCGATGTGGCTCGTCGACCACACAGGGGGCTTCCCGGTGACGATGCTCGCGATGCAAGCCGCTGCCTGGGTGGGGTACAAGCAGCACACCACCGCGCCCTTCGACAGCCTGGCCTACTTTTGCAGGGAGGTGATGCACGACATAGTCGCGCTGGAGGGCCTGCCGGCGGAAGAGATGCGGCTGCTGCAGCACGTCGGCTTCGCGCTGCCCTCGCGCGGTCGCCTCGACTGCGTGTACGAGGTGGGCACGGGGCTGCTCGAGGACGCGGAGCTGGACAAGGGGGTGGCGCTCTCGCTGCTGCTGCCCGAGCTGTGCAATGCGATGACCGACGCGCAGTACAGCCGCTGCGTAGTGTTCGCCGCGGCGTACAAAGCCGGCAAGACGGTGGAGGGGCTGGCGACAGCGGTGGTGCCGAAGGACTACATCTTCCAGCACGGCATGCGCATTGGCCGGCATTAATAGCGCAGGGTAAGCCCCATGCGCGGGTGGATGGGGCGAAGCAAGTGAGGGCCACCCTCGTCCTCCTCGCTGTCACTGAACATTGCGCCGCCGCCTTCGCCTACGCCGGCAGTCGTCTGCACCGTCTGCCAGGGACCGCCGATGGTGAACTGGATTTCGACAGTGGCAGCGTCGACTGGATAAGAGGGATATTCACGGCCGATTGCCCGGAACTGTGCAGGTAGACGGCCGTCGGTGAAGATGGCAGGTGTGGTATAATACCCGAAATACCCACGGTCAAATGTACTACCGGGAGTAACCCACTTGTATGCACGGTCGCTATGCACGGTCAGCATCATCCCATCAATATAGATGTCACAAGTTCCAGCGGCGAGGTGGCCTACCGTCAGGGGTACTGTGTCGGGCCGGCGTGTCGTACTGATAGTGACCACCATCGAGCACTTAAGTAGGACATGCCGCCCATGATGATCGAGATCCACGTCCCGTACCGCCCCACGCCGCAGAAGCGCCACCGCCACACGCATGCCGGCCGCACCTACGATCCCTGCAGCGCGGAGAAGCGCGACTTCCTGCTGCTGTGCCTGCTGGCCCACGCGCCGCCGATCGAGCTGCCCGCGGGCCCGATCCGCTGCACGCTGCGCTTCGCCTTCGCGCGGCCGCGCTCGCACTGCACGGCGAAGGGGGTGCTGAAGCGGACCTCGCCCCGGCTGCACGTGTACAAGCCCGACGCCGACAACCTGGCCAAGTTCGTGCTGGATGCGCTGAACGGGCGCTACTACAAGGACGACAGCCAGCTGTATGCGCTCGCCGTCGAAAAGAAGTACAGCGACACGAACAGCGTGACGATACGGCTCGAGTACGAGTAGCGGCGGGACCATGTGCTGGTGGCGGGCGCCGCCGTCCGAGTAGAACTACGGGTACACTCTATAAATGGCCTGCTGCAGGCAGCCGATGCCGTTCTGCGAGTGCTGTCAAAAGGAAGGCGCGGCCATGCGATGTGGCAAGTGCAGGGTGTCGTGGTACTGCAGCGCAACGTGCCAGACGAAGCACTGGAAGGCTGGCCACAAGCACAAGTGTGTCGCTGCTGTCTGCAAGCCGAGTGCGGCCGGCGCCCCCTCGTCCGCTCGTGCCGCCGCTAGTGCGGCGCCGGCCGAAGTGGATGAGGATAACACGTGCAGCATATGCCTGTTCACCTTGGCCGACCCGGTCGTGCTGGAGTGCCGCCACCGCTTCTGCAACGAGTGCATACAGGGCATGTACACGTACAGCGGCGAGACCGCCCCCGCGTGCCCAATGTGCCGCGCGACGATGCCGGATGTGAAGCGCCTCTATTTGGCTTCCATGTGTGGTGTCCTTCGGTATGCCCGGTGGAGGAAGAGGAATACCCGTGCCGACGGGCAAGAACCGGCCCTTACGCCCGAGATGCGACATATTGTCCGCGACGCGATAGGCGCGTGCCAAGAGGGACTTCGCGCCGCGCCTACCCATGCATTGCTGCTCAGCCACCTCGGGTACCTCCTGGTGATCGAAGGAGAGTATGACGAGGCAGAGACCGCATTCCATGCATCCATAAAGAGCGACCCGGCGATTACGCAGACGTACATGTACATGGGCAGCATGATGATGCAGAAAGAGCAATTCCCCCGGGCTATTTATCCGTTTAATGAACTGCTCAAACGGGAGCCACACAATACCCCCGTGAAGAAGCGCCTGGCGTATGTGTACTATCGGATGGGCATTGCACAGGGGCAGCTATCGAACTATGATGCCGCGCTGGCATTGTTCGAGCAGGCCCTCACGCTAGATCCCACCGACGAAGATGCACGGAAAGGAGTGCGCAAGATCAAGGCGGCAGCGCCACAAGCTGGCCAGCGCCTCACGCCGGCCAGGACGGCCGGCTCGCTGCTATTCTGAGTGAGGAGTGAGGTGCGTGGCTAGAACAGCACTCCTCATTATCGAGCCAGGATGCGGAACAAGCTGTGGCGTGCGTGCGCGAGGTGCGGCTTGCACAAGGTCGACGCGTGCTGCGCGACGTGCAACTCGACCATATCCATTAGCATCGGACCGACGAGCACCACGGGTGTCGGCATCTTCCTGCCGGGTGCGGACTTCTCGCAGGCGCGCCAGCTGCTGACCAAGGGCAAGTGCATTCGTGCCGCGGTGCTTGCGGAGCTGGACCGTGACTACGCGCGCCCGCGTGACATGCGGATGGGCCGTCTAGAAGCGCAGAGCGATGTCCTCGGCAGCTAACGGTACAGTAGCAGCACGCCTTTTTGCCATATATACAGTTAATCTCTTTCGCACTCTTCCCTTGATCAGCGCTGCACCCAGTAAGGCAACTAGAGCTATGGTGACAATCCAGGCCGTCGTGGCGTTCGTGGCGTTCGTATCGTTCGTATCGTTCGCGTCGTTCCTGGCGCGACTGACATAGGTGTAATCCGCGTTGCACGTGTTAGCGTACACGTTCTCCGGTGTCGGCGCCCATAGGCACCGCCCGTCGTCGGCGCTCGCGTTCTCAAACTGCACGGAGTGCCCGCATGGGATCTCGTTGGCGGCAATGGTCTCACGGAGCCAGTCGTGCGCCGCCGATACCCGGGTGTACAAGTTCTCCGTGGCGGCGACCCCCACGACAACCCAGTCGCCCGTACCGGTGCGCACGGCCAGCGGCCCGCCACTGTCACCGGCCATGGCACGGCGGCCGGTGCTGACGATGTCAAAGTTCGCGACGGACGGGTACCCCACTGGCATGGCGCAGAGCTCACCGTAGAACGGGTGCGTGGACCCTAGCGCGCAGTCCGTGTCGCGCACGCCGGGCATCATGTACAGCGACAGCTTGCGCAGCGTGGCGGGACGGTACTTCTCGCCGGCGAAGCGCTTCAGGTAGGGACCGCAGGACTGCTCGTAGGTCGCTGTTCCGTTGGGCTCGCACTTGCCAAAGCCGGACAGCACGGCGGTGGTGCCGGGTGCGTCCAGCGCCGTGTACTTGGCAGGCAGCATGGCGGGCTTGACGGTGGCGGTGGTGTTGGCGCACTCGTCCAGGAAGAGGAGCACGAGATCGCCGGCGCGGGTCATGAACGTATCCATGTCCGACCCGAAGGTGCCCCAGAAAGGGTACGGCACGACCTTACGCACCTTGATGATCTGCGCCCCCGCGCTCTGGAAGGCGGACAGGCTCTCGCCCTCGCTCATGGCCGTCGAGTCGTCGGCGCCGATGGCCACCTCGTGCGGAAAGCGCAGGTTGCGGGCGTCCACATCGCCCAGCGCGACGGTCAGGCCGCTCATGAACCCCGCCTGGAAGCCGGCCGACTCGGCGCTCGCGATATCCGCGCGGTAGCGCAGCGTGGGATCGTACGCGTTCTTGTAGAAGGGCGGCCACTCGCCGGCCACGCAGGTGACGTTGGCGCCGCTCGCGGCGTGGGCGGCGCATTCTGTCTCGCTATACAAGCAGTGGCTCGCCGTCATCACCACGCCGGGCGACACGAGCGCGCCGCCGCACGCGCTATCCATATAGCCGCCCTCAACCCAGCCGACAGCGGCATGGTGCGGGAACTCGCCGGTGGCGGCGGCGCTACCGTCTTGAATCAGTCGGCGCGGCATTCGTCGATCCGCGCCGGTCCCCGTTATATAGCCAGACAACGGCCATGTGTCTCTATATACATTCCCCATGTGCATCCTTCGAATGGTGTGGTTGGCCTGGGAGCATACTTCGAGTAATGTCGACACAGCACTCCTGCCGTACAGCATTCGTTTCTATCTTCTCCGAAAGGTGACCGCGCACCTCGGCACGCGGCGCATCGGTAACTGGTACCTGGATGGTACAATTAATGCGGTCCCCGGCACTCCCCCCGACGCTGATTTTGCCACAGCCTGCGAGATCAAGCCGGACGCGCCTCGATTCAAGGTCATCCGCCTGGTCATTGTCAGCGAGAAATGGGCGCACAGCGTGTACATGTACCTCGATATCGTTAAAACCCGTATCATGCTCTTCGATCGCAATGGCATGTTCATGGTACCCATGGTCGTTGCCAGGGTGCTCCACGCTGCCCGTGTGCTCCTGAACCTCGGTCCTCACTGGAACGGTGCCCCGGTCGGTCCCTCACCCGCGTCGCTTACACTCGATCACGTGGACGGGCTCGGCTACTCTCTGCTTCCGCGCTGCAGTGCGAACGGTCCGCATGCGTACATCTCGAATGCGGCTTTTGCCATGGCCGGCGGCACGTGCGAGTGGGCGTCGCTTCGCCATCTCTCTGGCATGATGACGAGCACGGTCTATATACAGGGGCCCTACGAGAGAAACCTGCCGACGTGGGCGGAGCTCCTGCATGCGCTGTGCTACGCCTGGGTCGTGCGTAA
>Ga0308011_10001101_pt1 | contig 12714 bp, 8 predicted proteins | sample Neamet177_FD_203144 | JGI IMG/M metagenome (GOLD analysis project Ga0308011, IMG submission 203144) | Marine microbial communities from water near the shore, Antarctic Ocean - #177 | ecosystem: Environmental > Aquatic > Marine > Unclassified | place: Southern Ocean | collected 2014-07-25
AGAACAATTTTCTAGGAGTTAGGAGGGCAACATCAGTAGGAGGTACTGTTACAGGGCAAGGAGGGGACTTTCTGCTTGTAGATGACCCTGTTTCCCCACAACACGCTGCATCAGAGATAGAGAGAGAAAATGCAAACGAATGGTATAGGACAACATTCTACTCAAGATTAAACAATCCATTAACAGGGGTTAGGATAATTATTATGCAAAGAATACACGATAACGATTTAAGTGGATTTTTATTGTATGGGAATAATAGTAGATTGAAATATCATCACATCTGCATACCTGCAGAGCTGTCAGAGGATGTAAAGCCGAAAAAATTAGAGTCAAATTATGATGAGAATGGACTGTTTTGGTCAGATAGATTTAGTAGAGATATTTTAGACGATTATAAGCAAGCATTGGGTAGTTATGGGTACGCAGGACAACTTATGCAAACTCCAACTCCGCTAAACTCAGGTATGATAAAAGCAGAGTGGTTGAAAATTGATAAATTTAAGATGATAGATGTTGGGGAGCAAGTAACTGTTGATTTTGTTATTGACCCTGCATATACTTCTAGCGAAAAGAACGACCCTTCGGCTTTGTTAGCCTATATATTTAAAGATAATAAATGGCAGATAATAGATTGTGTAAATGTATATAAAGAATTTCCTGAATTAGTGAAATTTATACCACAATGGGTTCAGAAAAACGGATATAGCAATAGGAGTAGAATTTATGTAGAGCCAAAAGCATCAGGAAAATCAATAGTGCAAACATTAAAGAAGGAAACAGGACTAAATGTGAGAGAGGATAAGCCGCCATCTAAAGACAAGGTGGCTAGAGTGCAAGATATTAGCGCTTCTTTAGAGTCAGGAAGGGTAAGTTTGCTAAATGGGAAATGGAACGAAGAATTTGTGCAGCAGTTAGTGAAATTTCCATCAGCAAAACATGATGATATGGTAGATTGTTTAGTGATGGCCATAACAAAAAATATGTGGAGTGGAAGTAAGGTGGTTTATTTTGCCTGATTTCTGAAAACTTCTAGTGTAATATAAAAAAAAATCATATAATTGCGAAATATTAAGAATAATTTATGGAATTAAGCAGTTTAAATAGAAAACATGAGGAGATATTATATGAATATATATCTTTTATAAAATCTACTGTATTTGAGGCTACTGATGATTATACTGTTCAAAAATTCATGGACTTTAATGAAATAATAAAAAATATCATAAATTATACAAACTCATTTAATAGAATTGTTAAGACCGCTAACCGAAGAAATGAATGGGCCTATATGACTCCTAACTTACTGCTCTACTCTACAATGGGGTTTTTAGCAGGGATCAAAAATGATACAAACGAAGATGTAATTGAAGCTTTAAGCGAAAAACTATTTGAAACTACTGTAGATTTCATAGGAGAAACAACTGACATATTGGAAGATATAAAAATAAAAGAAAAAATACAGCAAGAAATATTAACTTTAAGTAATAAAAAATGAGCATAACTGTTAGAATTAAGGAGAATGAGGAGTGGATTGATTTTGATGTTCCTACAGAATGGAAAGATATTAGTGTATCTTATTGGGCAGAACTCTCAACTATAATAAACAAGCATCAGGAAAAAAGTAAATTAAAGGAAAATCATTACGAGGATAAATATGAAGGAGAGGAAGATTTAGATAAAATACTAGGGAACATTAAGATTTTAGATGAAATGCGTCTAAATAGCGATATATTTTCCTTTATATCAGGATTATCAGAAGATAATATGCGAAAAGTAGATATGGAGCAGGTTACTAAAGTGATAAATGCCTTGGGGATTCTAACGGAAGAATATAAGCCAACAGGAGCCACATCTTTTGAGCTTGATGGAGAAACCTATCACTTCCCTTCAGAAATGCTAAGGAAAAATACTTATGGGGACTTTATTGAAGCTACTCAGCTTGATATGACTATTGACAGTATGAAAAATGGGAGATATGATATTCTTCCTGAACAAATGGCTATATTATGCAGGAGGTCAGGGGAAGAATATGACGAGGAACTGATAGCGGAGAAAACTGAAAAGTTTAAAAATTTAAAAATGGACTCAGTCATGGAGTTCGCTTTTTTTTTGACCAATCAAAGCAGCAAATTGCAGAGAATTTTCAGCATGTATTCGGAGAAAAAAGCAAATCTATGATGGAGGTTAAGACAAAAGGGCTTTATAATCAATATATAAAGCCATTTGGATGGTTAAACAGTCTTTATATTCTTGCAGAGAAGGGAGTGTTTAAAAGTGAAGGGGAAAATGGAATAGATAGTGTTAAGAACACTAATTTATATAAAGTATTAACTTATTTAAGCTGGATAACAGCTAAGAATGAGTATGAATCAAAGGTTACTGAAAAAATTTCTAACCCAAATAAAGTAAGCTAAAAATATGCCAATAAAATTAACAGATATAGTAACAGTAATGAAGTCTAAATGGACTTATGGGGATAAGTTTTTTGGATATACAGAGGAATTTAATGATAATCACAATACTCAATACCCGTCTTTACTAATAACTCCTCCAACGTCAGTATTTCCTGAAGTTGGTTTGGAAAATGGGTGGGAAAATTATACATTTGAAATTTATTTTTCAGATTTATACAATAGAACAGCACAAGCAAATGAACAAATAGACCAGAGATGGGAGAATTTACAGGATTTAGCAACAGAATGGTTAGATAATTTTCTAAAGAACTACCAAGCTAATGCCCCTATACTTGCCTTTTTAGAAGATGAGAGTGTTACTTTAGAGAGGAATAAAGAAGTAGCTAATGACCAATTAATTCAGATTAAAATGACATTTACTTGGAGAGTGTTAAGCAAATGTTTTAGACCTCAATCAACATATCCTAATCAAATACCAGATTTATCAGTATGGCTAAGAGCAGATAGCAATACTTCGTTTAATATCCCCACAAAAGAATTAACAGCTTGGGGGGATGGCTCAGGGAATGGGAATAACTTTCAATCTAGCACTTTGGTTAGTGCACCACCAGTACCCCAACCTACTAATCCATTAAGATATTCCTATGGTGGTGGCGCGTTAAATAAAACGAGAATAAATTTTAATAAATGCACCGATATGTTTGAGAGTGTTGCAAACTCCCCTCTACAAGCTGAGTTTACTATATTTGAAGTATCTCAAGGCATCCAACTTAGTCCTGCTGTTGCAAATGATGGTAATATAATAGGGTATAATGATGTTCTAGCATCAAGCTTACCGCTAATCACTATAGGCACAGAAACTACAATCGTACCAGTAATTAATAATCAACTAACTGTAAGAATTACTGATTCTGCAGCAGCAACAATGACTTTTGGCAATACAGAGCTACCTACGGCAGATATGAGTGTAAATCATATTACTATGGTTAGATTAGAAGGAACTACCTCATTAGTAGATTATTTAGCATTAGGTAATATTGTAAGTGCTACTAAAACAAATGCATTATATGTTCCACAATCATATACAACCCGAAAACTTAATATTGGGAATAGGGGTAATTTGATTGACGCTGACTGTACGCTAGGAAGTCTTTATGGATATACAGGAAACATTCAAGAGATAATAATTTTCAATAGAGCATTAAACTCATTTGAACAAAGTAAAATGAAAGATTATTTAAACAAAAAATATAAAATATATTAAGAGATGGCATACGGAATAAATGGAACTTTATTAAGACTACAAGACCCTACGGGAGATGGAGTTTCATCATTAAATAGACAAAGGAATTGGACTAGTAATTACTCTAAAACTCATTGCGTTAATTCGCCAATAATGCATAGTATAATTTGGAATGGCGGCTTAAGTGAAGCTGAAGAACCTACCCCTACAAATTATGATGGGACAACTCTAGAGGGAGATGTTGTAAATGTTATATTTGATATTTATCAATGTAATGATATTTATAGTGTAGGAATATTCCCTGCTGATTGGACTTTAGTTTCGTCTATAAGAAAAACAAGAGATATTAGAAATATAAGTGAGTTTGATAGAATATATGGTGGAGATGGTGTTGAAACTAATTATGGGCATATATTTACTGTAGATATTAGCGAGATATGTAGGGATTTACTCTCCTATAGTTTATTGCCACATGGAAAGGGTACTTACATGAACACTTTTTATGGTGGGCTGAATGGGGGAGCTAAAAAGCAAGACAATCTTGCTGAGCCTGTTTGGAGTGATAAGTTTATTCAAACTAGAAATGGAGCTGTTAGATGGATAAGAGTACATTATAGAACTGAAATTATTGACGGAGGGGGGATAGTAAGAGAAGCTACAAAATCAGGAAGCTTTCTTGATAGTGCAAACGAATACAGGATTTTAAATAATGCTCCTGATTTTGATAATAACTCTACAGCATCAGTAAATATGACTCCAAGCGTATTCGTACATAGTGGATGGGGAACAGGGACGAGCAATCCTCGTCAGCATCAAAGTTTGTGCAGAAATTATACTTACACAAGTGATATAAATTCAGGTACTAGAGTTGCAAAAGAGGTTAGAATGACTGACACTTCTGAAGCCTTATCGTGGCAACAAGCGGAGATAAATAATTATGGAATATGGTATAGTGGTTCGATAAATCCTGAAGGTATAGCTTATGGGCCTAATAACACTTCAGACTTAGTGGCTGATGCTTATATGGAAGTTGTTGCTTATAGTGCAGCAGGAGTTATAATTAGAAAGGCTAGGCTTTATGATTGGACTCTTAATTTAAGACCAAGATACACTACAGGAACAGGTGTTTCGCCTAACACCGCCCCTGCAAATAATGTTTACCAGAGAACACAGAATAGAGCTTGCGCTCAAAATGTTTCTCCTGTCTATATAAATGCTAATTGCATACATGATTCATCTCCTGTAAAGGATGTGTGGGAGAATGGAGGTACAACATATACACGATATAGAATAGATACAGATGGAGCCCCTAAAACTGCAGCAGATTCTTTATTCTTAAATGATGAAATTGCTTATTATCAAATTTCAGGAACTACTCTTACTACCACGGATGGAAATGGAACTGGAGTAGTTAAAACTAATATTTTTGAAAGGAGATGGTATGAGATAGATAGAGAGAGAGAAATAACGACATCAACTTGGAATTCAGGTGTGTATTATAGAGGTGTTTATTATACAGAACTAAGAAGTGATTATGCTACTAACGCTAACAAAATTAGGTGCAAGGGTATATTATATCATCAAGCAGAACTGCCTTTTGTTAGGATTCATTGGCTAAATAAAGCAGGAGGAATAGACTCCTATACATTTAAAGGAGATTCTACTGTTTCATACAATGCAAATAAAGATATTATATTAAGGCCTGAGCCGAATAGGTTTAATTGGGGAGTTGGGAGAAGCTCAACAGCCAATCCTTATCCTTCTAATAATTCCAATGTAGCAGATTTTTATTATGGAGATACAGTAAGGGGAGCTGATGTTTATAATGGTGGACTAGAAGTTTTAAATGTAGATGGAACTAAAAGTGGTAAAGTATCATCCCTACCATTAAATAAACTAAAAGCAGAGTGGTTAAGAGAGATAATGCACTCTCCTAATGTTTGGACTGAAGTCAACACTCAAGACCAAGTGAATAGTGATAGGCTTGTATATCAAGTGCCTTACAGAACTCTAAATGATATTACGGACGGAAGCAACACAAGTGGACAGCAGCCTAATATGTGGTCTTACGTTCCAATCATAGTAACAAACACATCAGTTGACACTTTTGATACTGTTAAAGGGCTGACAAATATGACTATTGAATATACGCACGCACATGGAGTTGTAACTCAAAGAAATTAAAATATATGGCTTCAAACGATATTTCAATAGAGCTTTTGCAGGAATCTTCGCAATTCTCTTATGGCTCTCAACTTCTCTGTAATGAACATTTTTCCAACGCTACTTGTTGGCAGCCTGGGGCTGATTGGACGATAACAGGTGGGTTCGCATATAAAGCCATAGGGGGTACAGGTGTTGACCTTTTTATTAAAAATCCAATTCAGCTTATAGAAGGATATAACTATGAAATTGAAGTTATTGTTAGAGATTATAATAGGGCTGGCTCTTTGCTCCTGTCTAATCATGGATATGGTGGTGCAAACATAACTGTATTTGATTCTACTACTATTTGTAGTGGGTGTAATGGGAATACAAGTCAATGGGCGCTTATTAGAAAAAAATGGACTCAAGGTAATACTAGTCTTAGTGATTTAAGCCTCTATGCTCACTCAAGTTCCGAGATGACACTTACTTCTGTGAAGCTGTATAGAACTGCTGTCAGCAAAGAGGTTGTTCAGGGTAGGTTAGACGCATCTACAACGGATGACTTTCCTTTAGCACTTACATTCTCAGTAAACGACCCTTCAGATATTGACGCAAGAAAAGGAGCTTATAGTAAGACATTTCAAGTACCTGCCACTAAGAATAATAATCTAGTATTAAAACATCTTAATATAGCCAACTCAACTAATTTAGATGCTATACTTAAAGATAAAATTCCTTGCAGGATATTAGTTGGAAATTTATTTTCATTAGTAGGTCTAATGCAAATCAAAGGAGTGGAGAAGCAAAATAATAAACCTATATTTTATGAGTGCGTTTTTTTAGGCGATAATCTAGCTTGGAGCACATATTTAGATGGTAAATATTTAAGCGATTTACAGCTACCAAACTCTACAAATTTACATATTAGTGCGTCGAATATAATAAAATCTTGGGAGGATGATGATTGTGCAACCTCTACAACTAAAGGGGGTGTTACTACCCCAAATACTGTTCCTGTTACATATCCTGTATCTACTTATGGGTGGACTGACCAAACAGGATTTTTCTATGGGGAGTCTATGCAGTTACTTAGAGAAACATGGGAAGAAGATTATATGGATAATGTTGCGTATAATATTACTCATACAGGTCTATCTGAGCACACACTCAGCAAGCCTGTATTGGATTGGCGACCAATGGTTTGGATTTACAATATGATGCATAAGATATTTAATGATGTGGGATATAGAATTTCGTCTGAGTTTATGGAAACCCCTCAGTTTAAGAAACTGCTCTATGCTACTCCCAATTTTCTTTATAATAACCCTGAACAAAGGTGGCAGGCCAATTCTTATATTGGCAATTTCCTAGATAACACCTGTAACCCTGCAAGTGCAGCTACATTAGAATTTCACGATAGAACAGAAACATATACTGGCAAAGCATTTCCGAACAGTACAGGAACCTACTTTAGAGATACAGCACAAACATTAAGCCACTATATACAACTTGGAGGAACTTGTAATTCCTGTAGTGCAAATGATTGTGGTAGTGGTAGATTTCAGCCTTCGCATGGAGTTATTGTAAATTCAGGGGGGATATTGCAGCAAGACTTAACTATTCACATGGGTGGATTAGGCACTACCCCTGACCCATTCTACACATTTTGGAAAATACCTGCTGCTGGATATTATGATATAACTACAGCAAATATTATGTTCTATTTTAATATCGGAGATAATGCAAGTGGAGCCTGGTCAGGAGGGGGAAATTTTACGAGTGGAGGGTCATTAGCAACAGGATTAGATAAAATATATGGTGGGTTAAGGACTGAGCATAGTCCTGTAGGAACTTCTGATTGGTTTGAAAGAGAAACTGTGGATGATACAGACCAAGAACTACATGGTGGGAAATTAAACTCAAATGTATCTCATTCTTTTGGGGGGACTTTAGATAACCATACATATACAGGATATTTCAATAAAGGAGATAGGGTTAGGCTTGCTTTTATGGTTATGTGTAGGTTGGATGTTAAAGATGCTAGTGTTAATTATACTAATGGAGAAACTCATGTTGATATTCAGCTTGAGCTTGTTGGAACTCGCTATCAAGATTGGGGTTCGTCAAATGGGCAGGTTTCCATAGAATTGATAAATGCAGAAATACCTGTTTATGGCGGAGTGTATGACTTGCAAAATGTTTTCCCTGACAATCAAAAGCAACTTGATTTCGTGAAGGGAGTTGCTCATGCGTTTAACCTTCAATTTAATACTGTAGAGGCACAAAAAACCGTATATATAGAGCCTTTTCCTGATTTTTATTTACCCCCTGCACAATCTATAGATTGGACTTGGAAGTTAGCAAGAAACCAGTCAGATAAACAGACTTTTATTGACAATGATTTTCAAAGAAGATTGATATTTAAGTATAAAACAGACAGTAAAGATTGGAGGGCTAATTGGATGAGTGAAAACTACTTTCAAAGTATAGGGGATGTGTACCCAATGATTAAAGAGTTAGGAAACTTATACCCAGCAGGAGAAAGGATATTTGAGAACCCATTTTTTGCAGGAACTTATGACTCTCAAGGGATGAGAATAGGAGAGTTAAATTCGCCAGGAACAAATTTTTACGCAGCAGCCATGTGGGAAACTTCTTCTCAGTCAGAGAAGGGTTATGACTTTATGCCTAGAATGTTATACTATAATAAAATGTTAATGCCTGCTGACCATGACCCAAGTTGGCAAGGATTTAATGCTGAATCAGGTGCGCTTGTCAATCGGAGATTTACTGATAGGAGGGTGCAAGTTTCTGACGTAACAACACAGCCATCAACCTATTATAGTGGAGCAAATCTTCCTAATTCATTTTACACTTCGGCAACCTTTATAAATAGACATGACTGGAGTGGACAATTTGGATTGTCTTATGGGAATTATTGGGCTAAAGATTATGATGCTACTACTAATACTTATATTGCATCAGGAAATCAAGTGGGGGTTGGTCTTTATGCTAGGTATTATCAGAGTATGGTAGATGGGCTGATAGAAAAACCAAAAGTGAGAATATGTTATATTGATTTAAAAATAACTGACATAACGGAGCTTAATTTTAGGAAGATGGTTTATATTGATGGTGTCTATTACCGATTAATTAAAGTTTGTGATTATCAGCCACACTTAAACCTACCGACAAAAGTAGAATTACATCAATGGAGTCCTGCCAAGGGAAGCGCCTTGCCAACAGCAGGTGTTTGGATAAATAATGTTAGTGGTGGTGGAGGAACATATAATGATGATGGCAGTTCAGGAGAACCTGACCCAGCAGATATAGCATAAAAAAATGAGAAGAAAAACAAGAAATATAACAGGACGAAATGTAACTAACGCTGGCACTAGGCTTAATTCAGGGCTAAACACTATAACTAATTTTGATTTAGTAACAGCAGTTACTCCTAAATGGCTTTCAGAACACGTTAGAATGCGCTTTCCTAGCTCGGCAGGGGCGACAGTTGATTATTTTTCTGACTATAATCATATATCTCAGTTTAAAACAAGCGCAGGAGCATTTTTAATTGATGGCAATAATTATGCAAATAGAAATATATCTAGTTTCTCTCAGTTTATAGCTCCTGTGGATTGCTACCTTAAGAGTGTGAGTGGGTTTATAAGTCCTCAAAGTGGCTCAGGATGTGGTGCAGAAACTATAATTATAAGTATATGGAAAAAATCAGCAGTTGTTGCAGGAACCTCAACTTCAGCTATGAATCTTTTGTTTACTCAGTCATTTATTTTTAACGCAAGTTCTAATCAGTATATCTTAGCGATAGATGGTCGTACAGATTCAAGAGTAAATAATCCTACATCATATACAATCCCTGCAAAAGAAGGGGTAATCGTTAGTGTTAAAAGGGGGGGGATAGCGGCAGCTTGTGCTGATATTTCTGCCAGCTTTTCAATGGTCTTTGAGCTTATAGAGGATCAAGCAACAACATCTGAATTTATGTTTCCATCTCTATCAGGTTCTAATCATAGGATTGACGAAACGATAAGCAGCCCTGATGAGAATTACAGATTTTTAGGAACTACAGCCAAAAAAATATCTGAATAATGTCAGCATATAAAATAATAGATAAAGCTTTAAGGACTGCAGGGAAGTTTTACATTGAGTTACTTCAGACGGAGCTTAGATTTCAAGAGCATGTTGCTTCAAGAAGGCTTCATGATTCCTTTAAGGTTGCTGTATCTGAGAGAGGGGGTAGTTTATTTATGGAGGTTGTGAATCCTACCCAATATATGTGGTTAGTTAATGATGGTAATAGTAGGGTTCCAAACGTAAGCTTTGCCGAGATTAAAGAATGGACTCTATTAAAGGGGTTAAATTTTTCAAAGGGAGCAATTTGGAGAGTAACAGAAGCACTTAAACTAAATTACTACACAACAGGAGGCTTGCTTGTTGCTCCAAGAAGGAGAAAATTTATAGATTATGCTTTTGGAATTGCTGATTCAATGGGTATAAATAAAATGATAGAAGAAGATATATTAAAGCAGGTTGATGCAGAGATAGGTAAGGTAGGCTCAAGCAAAGCATTACAATTAACAATAAGTTAAAATAAAATTATGGCATTAAACACTAAAGTAGCAATAAATGTAGAAATCAAAAACATTAAAAAGGTTGCTGATTTAAAAAAAGAATTACAAGCGCTAAGAAAAGAGCAGAAAGCATCCGAAAAGGCAGCCAAGTCAGGTCGGTTTACTTCTAAAAAAGCAGAGAAGCAATATATTGCTAATTCCAAAGCTATTAAGGAGAAATCTAAATCTTTAAGAGATTTAAATAAAAATATTAACGGAACAACAAAGTCTAGCAAATCTTTATCAAAATCTTTTATTAAGGCTGCTGCTGCTATTGGTGTTGTTGTTGGAGCATTCAGGCTAGTAAGCAGAGCTATAAGTTCTGTGGTGTCTACATTTACAGAATTTGAATTTGTTATGGCTAAAGTAAATGCTGTTTCAGGTGCTACAGAGGGAGAGTTTAATAAATTAACTAAGTCTGCTGAAGATTTAGGTCGTAAAACATTCTTTACGGCTACTCAGGTTGGGGAATTGCAATTAGCGTACTCTAAATTAGGGTTTACATCACAAGAAATACTAGATACTACAAAAGCAACGCTTGATTTAGCTACAGCAACAGGAACAGATTTGGCTAGAGCTGCACAGGTTGCAGGTGCTTCTATTAGAGGGTTTCAATTAGACGCTAGTGAAGCAGGTAGAGTGGTGGATGTCATGGCTGTTGCATTTTCAAGCTCTGCTTTAGATATTGAGAAGTGGAATACAAGTATGACTAAGGTTGCTCCTATTGCTGCTATGGCAGGGTTTGAAATAGAGGAGGTTGCAGCGATAATGGGTAAACTTTCAGACACTGGTATTGAGGCTTCTATTGCGGGTACATCTTTAAGGAATATATTTCTTAAAATGCAAGACCCATCATCTGACCTTTCTAAAACATTAGGTCATACGATAACTAATTTAGATGAAATGTTAATAGCATTTAAAGGGCTTCAAGATGAAGGTACTGACCTTACTGATGTTCTTGGTTTTATGGATGTAAGGCAAGTCGCTGCATTTGGTACTATGTTAGAGGGTTCTGATGATATAGCTACATTAAGAGATGCACTTTTAAATGCTACAGGAGAGGGAGAGAGAATGGCTGATATGGTTGGAGATACACTACAAGGAGCTTTTTTGAAATTAAAATCTGCAGCACAAGGAGTTTCAATTAGCATTATGAAGAATTTTGGAAATTCGCTTAAGAAAAGTGTTGTGAATATTTCTAAATGGATGAACTCTATAGTTGGTAGTGAGGAAGCTGTAAAATCATTTACTGATAGTATTACAACTCTAGGGGAATGGATGGGCAGGGTAATAAAAATATTTCTAGCCTGGAAGATAGGAATAGTAGCTGCAGGAATTGCAACAAAGATTTATACAGGTTATTTATATCTAGCTACATTTGGTATGGAAGCATTTACTTTAGTTACAGGATATGCAACTGCAGCCACTTTAACATTCACTAGAGCTTTGGCTAGAACAGGGATAGGACTTATAGTTATAGCACTAGGAGCTTTAGTTTATAATTTAGTTAGCTTTAATAAAGAGGCTTCTGATGCTATAGATTGGCAAGATCAATTAAATAAAGAAATGAAGGGAGGGGAGGAGTCAATCAAATTAATTGAAAAAAGATATGAAGCTTTATCTAAAGCAAAAAAACAAATTAATAGCTTAACTGATAAGGAGGGTAAATTAATTCTTGATAATGTAGTAAATAGAGATAAACTGAAAACAGCTTTATTTAATGAAAACAAAGAGGTGGCTAACTTAAACAAAACATTCAAAGCTAATAATAAAGAGTTAATAAATAATAAGACTAACATTGATAATGTCAGGGGTTCTCTTGATGACCTTTTAGACGGAATGAAAAGTCAATTAGCTGCTGAGATATTTTTAGATATGGAGAAGGGCTTGATTAAAACAGTTATATCTGCAGAAACTGTTATGGAGGATATGAAGAAAGCTTTTAATTGGATGGATGATAGTGCTGTTCAGCAAATAGCTAAAGCTATGACTGAATATGAGGGCACTACATTAGAGTGGATGGCAGGGTATGGCGCTAAAGCTATGAACGCAATAATGGGGGTAGACCCTGAAGCAAACAATAAAATGCTTACAAGTCTTTTAGACCAACATGGATTAACATTGGGTACATTCTTAGAGGCGGTTCAAGGTGGATATTTTGAGGACAAAACTGAAGGTATTAAAAAGGCAATAGAGGATAAATTTGGCGACATTAATTTGGAGTTAAATATAGAGGAGGAAGATGATGCGCCTACAAAGAAAAATGCTATCTTTGAGA
>Ga0308011_10001102_pt1 | contig 12705 bp, 10 predicted proteins | sample Neamet177_FD_203144 | JGI IMG/M metagenome (GOLD analysis project Ga0308011, IMG submission 203144) | Marine microbial communities from water near the shore, Antarctic Ocean - #177 | ecosystem: Environmental > Aquatic > Marine > Unclassified | place: Southern Ocean | collected 2014-07-25
GCACCAGTAATTTGGCTGTACCTTACACTGAAATAGAATCAAACATGCTGAAGGCCGCTTACAAAGCAGTAGGCTCTGAATGGGAAGACTTAAACGACGGTGATATGCGTTCAGTCGAACTACCTACAGTCAATACAGAAAGTCCAGTAGAAGGCTTTAAAGGATACCCAATATAATGGCAGCCATTAATGTACCAGTCAAAGGCTTAACAGGTTTAATTACAATCTTTGGATATCCTAATGATGCAGTAACTACAATAGCAGATGTATACAGTGACATCATTGGCGCCGAGGGTTTGGGTGCAGGGTATTACTACAATCTAGCATTAGTAAGAGATACTAATAAAGACAATCTTACAGCACCAACAGCAACACTTGCATCATTAAACTTTGTAGGTTCAACAGGCCTAGATTCTTTTGTTTCAGGCGCTATCGTCAGTGAAACATTTGATAACGGAACACAAACAACTATTCCAGCAACAGATATCTTTCTTACTACACCAGCATCTACATCAAACGCTCCTGCTAGTACGTTACAATTCAGACAAGAGTTAAGAGTATCACAAGTAGCACAACTTAATAGAAAAGGTGGCATTGGTGGCAACGTAAGTCTACCGGCATACAATGCATTAAACACTGCTGACCTTGACTTATTACCCGCTAAGTATGTAGGTAACACCGCAACACCGACAGGGACAGTTCCACTAGCCACTAGTCGGCCTTGGACATAAAGAAATAATTCTCTCAGTATAAACCTCACTAAATAATATCATACAATTCACACTAGGAGCGATGAATGGATATTCCGTATGATATTAACAACACACTTGATCTTATTAAATTAAAGTTTTACAATGAGTGGCTATATACGTCACATATCTATGACGAAGGAGACAGCCCATTTCATAAAAACTTGACTACTCAAGTAGTTGAAACGTATATTGATCCATTAGCATTGCCTCTAGATTCTAAAATCTTAGACTTAGGTTGCGGTCCAGGTTACTTCTTAGATGAAATGAAAGAACGTGGTTTTAGTGATGTCTTAGGCGTTACTTTAAGTCCCGGTGATGTCGCAATATGCACAGAAAAAGGACATAAGACTGCGGGATATGATTTGTCATTCTTACCACAGAAAGATGGTTACCATGATGAAAGTGTAGACTTCATTTTCTTACGACATGCATTAGAACATTCACCTTATCCTATCTTTAGTTTAATGGAATACAATCGTATTCTTAAGCAAGGCGCAAAGATTTATATCGAAGTACCTGCTCCAGATAATGATCGTAAGCATGAATACAATTTAAATCATTATAGTATATTTGGATCAACTCAACTTGCCGCGTTACTACAACGTACAGGATTCTCAATCGATCATTTTAATAATTTAGAATTTGATTTAGAACAAGACAATCCAAATGATCCCGGTGGCGAACCTATGAAAATGAGAGAACATTACTACTGTATTGTAGCAACAAAGGCTCAGGGGTTAGACATTAAATAATGTGGGACAGTTAGGTAAAACTGATAATATATTTGTAGTCTACCCGTCATTCGGCGGTGGAAATCACCTTGTAAATCTTATTGCTCTATGTCATAATGTTGAACCCTCGTGGATAAAAGGCAAAGACTTATTATGGCAGTATAAGTTTCGTAATTCAGATGATGGGGGTATAGATGAAGGTGGAATGATAGCCCATTATAATCTGCCAGATCGTACACAGGCTAATGAACAGCGATTGATACAGCATAAAGAGACTTTCATAGAACAGACGGCTAATGGCTATATAAATTTAATGCAAGGTCATTGTCATTCATATGAAAAACTTGCTCATGGTTATTGCCACGACTGGTACCCTAATGTCTTTGACGGTATAGATAATGTCAAATGGATAATGATTGAGTATCCTTCAAATCCTACATCACTGTGTTCACAACGAATACGCATAGAAAAAGAACATGTAGATTTAATTGAAGATGAATTAAAGTTGTATCCAAAGTTAGATGACATATATACATGGAATCTTGGTCATCTGCCAGAACTCAATGCAGAAAAGTCACAAGAGATATCAGGTATATATGATATGTGCCCTGGCATAAATGCTATCTCAATAGATTCTGATATCTACTTTACTGTAGAAGGATCAGAGTATTTACGAGGCATTTTAAAGGGTTATTTTGATTTAGAATTACCTAGTATTGCAGATAGGATACATGCCGCTTGGGTAAAGATGATACAAAGGAGAGTTGCATACTATAATAAATATGGAAAATAAATTTATTTTTATAAGATACACACTATCTTGGATCAGCCAGCAATTGGCCATTCCATTCTGGGCAGTTGGACACTTGCATCTTAGTCTCACATCAAATGTTTATGATGATGTTCACATACTCATAGCATCATTAGGCATGAACGTTCTTGTTGCTATTGGTTTCTTATTAGATTACCAAGACTACAAAAAGTCTCATTAATGTTTAAGGTGTATGGTGCAAATAATTTGCACACGATTCCACAGATTCACCTGCTAACAGAAGACCAGCAATTAGCAATTAAAGTAGTAGCACAAGTATTACCATTCAAAGTCAATCAATATGTGCTTGATGAATTAATTAATTGGGATAACATACCGAATGATCCTATCTTTCAATTAGTATTCCCACAGCCGGGCATGTTAGATGAACAAGACTATGACAAATTAAAAGAACTTGTTCTTGCTGAAAAAGATACAAAAGAATTAGTCAATCAGATTAGACAAAGTTTAAACCCGCATCCTGCAGGACAACAAACATTAAATGTACCTACATTAAATGACAAACCATTAGAAGGTATACAACACAAATATAGAGAGACAGTATTATTCTTTCCAGCAAGAGGCCAGACATGTCATAGTTACTGCACATTCTGTTTTCGTTGGCCACAATTCATTGGTGACAATGATTTAAAGTTTTCTAGTAGTGAATCTACACATCTTTTAAACTATCTTAAAGAACATAAAGAAGTTACTGATTTATTAGTAACAGGTGGTGATCCAATGATTATGAGATCACATCATCTTGCAGAATATCTTCTACCATTACTAGAACCAGAGTTCGATCATATACAGAATATACGCATAGGTACAAAAGTATTGTCATTCTGGCCACAACGTTTCTTTACAGATACAGATTCATATGCTTTACTAGAATTATTGACTAGGTTAGTACGTAAAGGAAAACATGTAGCAATAATGACTCACATCAATCACTGGCAAGAAATGCAAACACCAATTGCAAAAGAAGCAATACGTAGATTACGTGACACAGGTGCAGTATTACGAAGTCAGTCTCCTTTAGTAAAACATATCAATGATGATCCTAATGTCTGGGCCAAGATGTGGGCAGAACAAGTGCGTTTAGGGATTGTACCTTACTACATGTTTATTGAAAGAGATACAGGTGCAAAAAAATACTTTGAATTACCTTTATATAAGGCTTATGAGATATACAATGATGCTATAAAACAAGTCTCAGGGCTCTCTAGGACGGTCAGAGGCCCCTCTATGAGTTGTACCCCGGGCAAAGTAGAGATACAAGGCATAACTGAGATTAAAGGAGAAAAAGTCTTTATATTACGTATGTTGCAATGCAGAAACCCAGAGTATTCATATCAAACATTCTTTGCAGAGTACAATGAAGATGCTTGTTGGTTAGATGATCTTAAGCCTGCGTTCGGTGAAAGTAAATTCTTTTTTGAAAATTGATTCCAAGGTACACTAAATACTAATATGAGCAGTCAAAACACAACTGGTGGCGAGTTAGTAAAAACACCTTATACTAAAACACATTACAAAAATCAAAAAGAGATTGATGACTTTGTTAAGTGCTGTGACCCTGACAATGGGTATTTGTACTTCATGGATAACTTCTTTTATATACAGCATCCGACTCAGGGTAGTATTCAATATCATCCATATGAGTACCAAGAACGTTTAATTAATACGTATCATAACTATAGATACTCTATCGCATTGATGCCTAGACAGTCAGGTAAGTCTACATCAGCCGCAGGATATCTATTGTGGTATGCTATGTTTAGATCAGATGCTACAATTCTTATTGCGGCTCACAAATACACAGGCTCACAAGAGATCATGCAACGTATTAGATATGCATATGAAGCATGTCCTACGCATATTAAAGCAGGTGTGACTACATACAACAAAGGATCACTAGACTTTGAGAACGGCTCTCGTATTGTCTCAGCAACGACTACAGAGAACACGGGTCGTGGTATGTCTATTACACTTCTATACTTAGATGAGTTTGCATTCGTAAGACCTACGATTGCGGAGCAGTTCTGGACTTCTATTACACCAACACTAGCAACTGGTGGTAAAGCAATCATCACATCTACTCCAAACTCTGATGAGGATCAGTTCGCATTGATTTGGAAACAAGCAAATAAGAACATCAATGCACAAGGAGAAGAACAAGAACTAGGTGTTAATGGTTTCAAACCGTTTAGATCATTCTGGAACGAACAGCCTGGACGTGATGACAAGTGGGCAGAAGAGATCAAAGCCCAATTAGGTGATGACAGATTTGCACGTGAGATTGGTTGTGAATTCTTAATCGCTGATGAAACACTCATCAATCCGAACACTCTAATTATGTTAGAATCAGTAGATCCAGTAGACAGAATGGGTCAAGTGAGATGGTTTCAAAAACCCAAGAAAGGAATGATCTATGTATTAGGATTAGATCCGTCATTAGGTACTGGAGGAGATCCAGCCGCTATACAAGTCTTTGAAGCAAACACAACAACACAGATAGGTGAATGGAAAGACAACAAGACAGACATTCCTAGACAGGTTAAGTTGCTAGGAGAGATTATTCAATACATCGTAGAGCATACAGGTGAACCAAACAATGTCTATTACTCACTTGAAAACAACTCTATCGGAGAAGCCGCTCTTATATCTCTTAAAGAGTACGGTGAAGCAAATATTCAAGGTATCTTCATAAGTGAAAGAGGCAAAAAACGTAGAGGATACAATACTACACAGAAAGTAAAACTGGCCGCTTGTGCTAAATTCAAAACACTAATGGAAAGTAAGAAAATGAATGTAAAAAGCAAAGCACTCATTAGTGAATTAAAAACATTCGTAGCATCTGGTGGAAGTTATGCCGCAAAGATAGGTGACAATGACGATTTAGTCATGTCAACACTACTTGTAGTCCGTGTATTACAAGACATTACAGACTTTCACAGTGATTTAACTGAGCATATGCGTGACCATGACGAAATGGTTGCACCCTTGCCCTTCTTTGCTGTGATTAACTAAAAGAGATAAATAATAGTATGGCAATTGATCAGGAATCCTTTAATAAAAGACTCTACGATATCTTTAAGACTCGTGGGTATAAACCTTCACCTAAAGACTCAAAGAATGAAAGAACAAATCCAGAGACAGCAGATGTCTTTGAGTTTCAGTTCGTCAAAGATGGCAAAAACTATGGTAAAGCATGGGCGACTATCGACAAAACATCATCACTAAATCTCTACTACGATGATACTCAATCAGGAAGTCCTGCAGGACAAACTAAAGGAGTAGACTATGATGATTCTTGGACAGGATTGCTAAAGCATTTAAAACAATGGGCATTATCTAAGCAACTAAACTTCGGATTACATGACAGTGATCGTTTAGGTGATGATATGCGTCAACGGGATTATTACAAAATGAAAGAGAAAATGAATGAAGGTTATCATGCTGTCAATCAAAAGACATCATACAATGATAACATACCTAACGTCAAAGTTGTTATACAACACGATAGAGCAGTCCGAGAAGGAGAGCAACGTTGGAGAAACGTTCATAAAATCTTTGTAGAAAATACAGAAGGTGAAAGATTTGCAGTTCCAACTAGAATGCCTGGCATTGCTAGAGTATATGGAAGACATGTAGCAGAAGGTGGTACACCTTATGATGAACGTGGTAAACACATCACTACATTAGTAGAAGAATACACTAAGATGGCAGGCTTTGTCCGTGCTACTCGTAGAGGTGAATTCAATGAATCAGTTGCAAAACTTATAGCAGAAGGTGTTAATCATCACAAGTCATTAAAAGAATCTTTGCAGAAGATGCAAAGTCATAGAGGATACAATCACTACTTTGAGTCTTGGACTCCTCCGTTAATGGAAGACGATAGTGATTCATCAAGCATTGCTGAAATGTTTGCACAAGGAACAATCGATCCAAGAATCGAAAGTGTTCTACCTATTCTAAACAGATTAAACAGTGGCATCATTAATGAGATTGAAGAAGTCAATGAGTTAGATCAATGGGCTAAAGAACTTACAGAGATGGATCAAGTTGAGGAAGCAATTAAACTTCCAGAAATCACACCGCAGATGGGTGACAATGGATCGAATTCACAAAGTGTCATATCAGGAAAATCAATCACAGAAGAAGAAAAGAAAGATACGCATTGCTCAGCCAAATGCTGTGGTGCAGATGTAAAAGCAGAAGACTGTGGATGCTCACCAGACTGTCCACATTGTAACTGTAACAAAGACTTAACTGAAGATTCTGGTTGTGCATGTGGATGCGGACCAAAAGACAAATGTACATGTGATGCAAGTTGTTCTAAATGCGATTGTGGTAAAGAAAAAATAGATGAAGGCAGAGTTAAAGACATCATACACGATGCTATGGACATGTCCAGAGAAGAATTTGATGCAAAATATAAAGGTGAGTGGTCTTACGATGAAGCAATTGCAGACTATAAAGACAATGACAATGATCCTATTAACGAAGGCAAGTTCAATCAGATGGTTGTTGATGCACTAGAGATGGATGAAAAAGATTTCGCAGAAGCATATCCATTAATGGCACATAGATATAATGATATACTTGATGCATTTGACGAAAAAGATTTACAAAATAAATTAGATAAACCTGAACAAGGGGAATTGTTTTCTACTCAAGGTGAACTTGACATAACTGAAGACTCTTTAAATAATGACGAAATTGCAAAAAATGTCAGAAGACAAATAAAAATCTTTAAGCAGGATGCTGACGGAGACCAAGACGAAATTGATACACTGATTAAGAATAGAATCAGGACTTTAAAAAATCAAGGCGGACCTAACGAGCCTAATAGGGCTAGAAGACGAGATATAGGTTATGAAGCAAGACTTCTATTAACATATATGAAAAAACATGGTGGTATTCACTCTGCAAGGAATGCAAGAGACGGTGCAAGAAAAGAAGCAGATCGACTTGCTAATCAGGATGATTCTGACACACTAAGTATGCAAGACAAAGTTACAGTAGGTAGAGCAGGAGTAGGCATTGCAGGTGCATTAGCCGGTATGTTTGCTGAGAATCAAAAAGTAAATGAATTCATGCGTGATGAGTACGATGATGATAAGCCAAGTAGGCCTAAAAAAGGTAAACTTGTAACTAAAGACGGGCAAGAAGTTGTTTTACCTTTAATAACACAAGACTTTAGAGGTGATGAAATGATTGTCACTGGATACAAAGCACCTGAACATTCCAGTTCAACTGGAAGAATCTATACTGATGACGGTATGAGTTACTTCCCAGGTGTAGCAAGTTTAAAAATTATAGACCATGACTATAGTAATGACATAGATGAAGCAGTAATAGACGATACAGATTTCTCAGCAAAAGGTATAGACAAAGAAATCAAAATGGCATATGGCATCTTAAACGATCCTAGATTCAAAGGTGGAAATCTTGCAGGAGCCATCAAAGCAATTGAAGGCATTATGCCAGGACTATCTGAGCATCCAGGTGTTAAGAAAGCAATCTACAAGACTCAAAATGAACCAGACAATTTAGAAGAAGCAATTAAAATAGGCAAGAAAGGATTCTATGTAAACGTTCACCCACTAAGTGGCGAAGAAAGTCCGATGTCATTTTCACAATTTCAAAGTACATGGTATGATGAATTTAAAGATGATCCAGAAGCACGTAATATTACTTCAAATCAATTATCACTCAAGTTTGATACATACATGGATGAGTTAAATGAAAAGATCGGTGAAACTAAATCAGGCGGAATGACATTTGCCGGAAACTACAAAACAGGGAAAGCAGGTCAGTGGAGAAACACTGGACCGACTAAAGGAAAACCTGCTAAAGTAGGAGACTTAGTTGGAGCAGAAAGTAAAAATGCAGATGATGAAATGTCTGTACATCAAAAACATGAACCCGATAATATGTTAGAAGATATATTACGTTTAAGCGGCCGCAGTGAATATAAAGGTAAAAGCACTGGCAAAGGTGCTGGCACAGAATATAAAGGCTATGGCAGATAAGAAAAAGAAACAATCGAAAGTTTATATGATACCAGAAAGCGAGAGTAGAAACTCTCACACTTATCATTACACTGCTATTAAAACAAAAAACTTGACTATTAGTAATACTAAATTAAGATTTAAAAAGTACAACCCAGTTAAAAGAATACATGAGTGGTTCATAGAAGCAAAACTACCCCCTCACACTAAGTAAGGTTATACAATGAGATTTACAGAGTTTGTTATTGAAGCAGATGACTTAGTTAAGAAAAGAAATATTCCTCCCTTAGACATCAAATCCAGAGATGCTGTATCAGTAGATGATACATCAGATGCCTTATCTACTGTAGATACAAGTCAGATTGCAGGCATGGATGATCGCATGGCACAACTTGCTCAAAACAAAGATTTAATACATCAATATACTGACGATCAAATGACTGATCTTATACCTGTTGATGATGAAGAAGATGAAGGCGAAGGCGAAGGCTTTGATGAGCCAAACACTCTACCACAAGAAATTAGAAAAGATTTAAGAACACATGGTGATGTTACTGCAAGATTTCATTCAGTAGAAAACTTACCTGGCTACATGGACGATGCTATTCGTATGATGGGTCAGAAAGTATTTGCATCTCTAACAGCAACTCCAATTGAAGACATTAATGTACTTGCTAATCTAGGAGATCAAGGACCAAACGAGCAACGAGAACTAAATGCAGTTGCTGGTATGGTTAATGCATACGGTGAAAGAAGAGGAGACTATGAAATGAAATTCGATAGAATCCTCCCCGGATATGAAGCAGACATTCGTGTCTATGAATATAAAGATCAAATATTCTGCTTAGTAAAAGATTTTGCTGGCTCTTACGTTTATAGCTGGCCAGCAGAGAATAAAAAACTTAACTAATTACTCAACATCATTCAAAGGATTTTCTAAGATCGTTTGAATTCTTTCTTCTAATTCTTTTCTCATCTCACGGATGTCTTTGTTAATCTCTTTGAAATTATTGTTCATCTCTTTTTCTATAGCATACACATCATTACGAACTTCTCGCTGAGTTGCCGCTGAACTAACTTCGACTGAACGTGCTAGTCTTGAGGCTTCTAAGATGTCTCCTGCTAAGTTATCTTTAATAATTTCTGTAAGTTCTGTTAATCTCGTAATCTCTTGTTGTATTGACTCAGGTTCAAGTGCTTCAAGTTTTGATTCTGCTTCTAACAATCTGTTATAGACTTCAAAACCTCCCCACAAACCACCTATCAATGTTCCTAATAATGGAATGATAATAAGTAACTTGCTACCACTCATTTTTATTCCTTCGTATTCTACTTGTGCCATCTTAATCTCCGTTATTGTTTACTACTAAATGCTTTGCCTGCTTCTGAAATACCAAATGATCCTAGTGTCACTACAACAAAAGAAGTATAGATATAGTCTGATATAACTAATTCTGTACCGGCTAATCCTGTCACTAAGTCTACAATACCAAAAGCAACCATCATTACAAACGATGCAAAACCAATGATTGCTTTCTCATTGATTGTATTGTCGTCCATAAATAGGCCGCTAAAAGTAAATTTCTGTTTTGGTTTTACTTCTATGGCAACTTTTTTTAAATCTTTAGTTAAGGCTTCCATTTCTTTAATCTTGTCAGTAGCCTCATCTAATTTTAAAAGTAGATCGGTATATTTGTCTAAATCTAAGTTCTGAACGACACCATCACCGCCCTCTATTTTGATATTTTCTTCACTCATTACTATTCTCCTGAGTCATCTGGTTCTATTCCATATTGCATAAGAACCATCTTATACAATTTTTCTTGTGTATTTCCAGCCATACGATAGAATCCCATTTTGTTGTCATCTATCTTACTGTCTGGCATTTGTTTGTCATTATACCATTGTGATTTTTTAGCATCACCATACAATGTCATGTCAGTGTAACCACTGAATCCTGCAGTATAACCTATATAGGCTACAGCAATCGTTTGGTCAGAGTATCCACCATCCTCAGTAGGTTCCCCTTGCTGAATATTGTCTAATTGTGCTTGTAAGTTAGTAGATGCTACTTCAGCACCTACAGTGTCTGCAAGGCTCTCTACGGCGTCTGTAGTGCGTTGTTCTTGCATTGTGTTCTGTACTTCAAAACGTTGAAAGTTAGGTGCTTGTTGACTTAAGAACTCTGTTAATCCTGTACCGCTTGATAATGCTTCTGTTAAGTTATCTTCAAACTGTATATCTGTGCCACTAATACCACTAGACCCATCATCAAAAGTCTCTATGAATAATTGTTCTTCTTGCATGGACTCTTGTTGTTGTTCAGCAACTTCAAACGCAGAAGTAGACCCGACATCTGTAGATGTACTCGCAACGTCAATAGATGTATCAACTTGACCAGTTACTTGTTCAAACTGTTGTTGGCTAGAACTCTCTGCAATTTGACCTGTTGACTCAGTTCCTCCCCCACTACCAGCAGAACTTGCTCCTGCAGATGACCCTGAAGAGCCGCCACTAGAACTACTCCCGTCTTGTCCTGCAAAACTTTGACTACCACCGTCAACACCATATGATATTGAACTTGAACTACCATCAGAAATCACATCTGAAATTGCTGTAGCAGTTTGAGAATCATCAGAAATCTCAGAAACAAATTGTGAGATTGCAACTGATTGATAAGAAGGTGTTGACCTTGATGAACTGTTACTAGACGAAGAACTTTGAACAGCCTGCTCCGCTTCCTTCTCTACACGAACTTCTTCTTGTGCGACTTCTTCACGCACTTCTTCTTGTGCTTCTTGGACTTCTTCTGCCTCTTCAACTCTTGCTATTTGCAGTTCTTCAGCAACTACTTCTTCTCTTATTTCTTGAGGAGTTTCTTCAGCAATTAATTCTTCTAATTCTTCTTCACTGATTAATTCTTCAAACGCCTCATCTTCTTCTAATATTCTCTCAAATTCTTCAACATACTCCTCTGCATATAATTCATTTTCTTCATTTTCTTCATCATATACTTCATATAAGTCAGGCAACATATCAAATTCATCTTCTCTTAACTCATTTTCATAATCATAGTCATCATAGTTTGTTGGTTCGAATGTTTCCCATTCAATCATACCATCTTCATTGAATTCAATATTTTCATGCCATTGATCAACTTCTTCTTGTCCGTATGTTATAACATCATGTTCATACCAGTCTTGGTCGGTAAAGGTAAAAAATTCTTCACCGTATGTTTCTACCATACCATACATCATCTCATCTTCATGTTGTTGAAATTCTTCAGTTGCCCATATATCAGCAGTTAGTCTGTTATCTGCGATAGTACCAGTTGGATCCCATTCTAAATCTTGTAGATACATTTGCTCATCATGTAATTCAACATCATAGTTGTCTATTCCACCTACTGCATCTAACACATAGTCGCCAGGTCTGTGTCCATTAAATTGTACTGCTAATGGATCTTCTCCTAATGCTAGAATCTCCTCTTGTCCCATTGTAACAAATACAGCATCTTGTGGAGATAAGCCTTGATCGACAAGCATTTGTTGTTCAGTGTTTAAATTGTCATATGAGATGTTAGGGTCTAGTCTAGGATCATAGTTACCATCTACCATCCAAGGATCATCCTGATAATTATCATAGTTATCATGTTCCATACCCATATCATCGTAATCGCCGCCATCGAATTGAGGTCCGTTATCATAATCTACCCAGCTATCGTCTTCTGGACCATATACTGAGAATGTCATTCCGGTTGATGGGTCAGTCACTAAACCTGTATTAGGATCATAGTTAGGATCATTCATAAAGTCCATATGTTGTTGATATCCCTCACAACTAGGATCAGACATTGGGTCCATGTCACATGATAAGCCGTCTCCAGTATCAAAATCTTGGTAAAAAGTACATTGTTGACTACTCTGTGGATCTTGTTGACATTGATATTCTGTAAATGCAAGATCATATAATAAACAGTCTTCTGAGTATAAAGGATCATTTTGACACGCCTGAGGCTCACCTGAGGCTTCTGAATATAGTATACCTCCACCGTACTCCAAGTATCCATTATCCATCATATCGAAGTTGCCATCGATTGTGCCGTCTCCGCCATTGTCTGTTTCGTCATCATAAAAAAGATACTGAGTATAATTAGCTGGGTCCTTTTGTTCTCCGATTAACACATCATGGCTTTCTATACTTAATTCTCTATAGATCATTCCGTAGTTATCAGGCTTATCGACTTCTGCCCTTTCACTGTCTGTACAACCAGCAGAATCATTAGCACATTTCGTAGACGAATTATTTGCATCAAATAGAAATAATTCAAAACTATTACTAGACCCTACAGATTTGTCACCTGCAGGGCCTTGTCCATTCCCTCTACCATAT
>Ga0308011_10001103_pt1 | contig 12705 bp, 5 predicted proteins | sample Neamet177_FD_203144 | JGI IMG/M metagenome (GOLD analysis project Ga0308011, IMG submission 203144) | Marine microbial communities from water near the shore, Antarctic Ocean - #177 | ecosystem: Environmental > Aquatic > Marine > Unclassified | place: Southern Ocean | collected 2014-07-25
ATGAAGCTAAAGTTCCAATTATAAACTGTGTGTAATCAACACCAAGCTGAGGTAGTTGCGTTCCATAATAAAAAATAACTCTAGGATCATAATTCTGTGAACTTTGAAAAGTTGCTGGCGTTGTTCTACTACCAGTTGTACTATTTATTGTATTTGAACCTTGCTGACTAGTGTTATTAGGCAGCGCGCCACTTATACTCCAAGCTAAATTAACAAGAGCACAATCTATAAAATTATAATTACCTAAATTACCACCAGATGCATTAATTTGACCAGGTCTTACACCTGCGTTTATTAAATCGTTACTAGCATTAAAACCTTTTAATCTACCTAATGGACCAACCCAGTTCCCATTGTTTGAAGGTACGGATTGTGCTGGTGGCGATACAAATATATTTCCACTGTATAATGGAAAAGTAGTATTATTTCCACCTGGTCCTAGTCTTTCGCCAACAAACTTACCTGAAACTTGTCCTGGTGAATCAATTATACCTACACCTGTAGCTTGATTAACGTCTTGAATACAGCTACCTATTGTAACTTGATAACCTGCATTTGTATTCATTTGAGCATTAACATTATTTTCTATAAAAGCTGTAATGTAATATGCAGTAGGGCTCCAGTTTTGTATTTGACCTATAAATCTTGGGTAATAACCAGTTTGATTAGATGAAATCTGTGGATTAGTTAACATGTTATTCCATTGTACTGGAGGTGGGATGTTAGCTGTTTGACCATCTAGTCTAACGCTAGTACCTATACCTGTAGAGTAATATGACATAGCCATACCTGTGAAAGTAGCTGCCTGCACATTGTAACTAAAAGTTAATGGTGTTAATAAAGTAGCAGTCCTAGTATCTGTTAATTGCATCACAACAACATACTCATAACCTGCCGTGTTACCAAGACCTGATACAGACTTAAGACTAAATCTTAAAGCTTTATTAGTACCTCCAACGGTAGTTGGTTCAACTGATTGTGTTGATCCTAGTTCTAGAATATTTGACGTAGGAGGGTTAGTACTGTTGAGAGCATTATCATACGTAGATGTAACACCTGTTGGACTTACTGTTGTTATTGATTCAACTGACCATTTGGCAAAAGAATTAGTATTAAATATACTCCAATTACCAGCAGAAGGCACACCTGCACCGTCTGGATCAGCTGCACTTCCATTGTAACCTCCAGGAGATTGTTTAGATCCTGTGAGTTCAAATATAAATTCATTTGGATCAACACCTGTTGGTTGTGGAGCTGGAGCCGTTGAATTAATAGGACGAGAATTAACTAATTGTAAATTTATTGTTTGATCTACAGTTATTCCGTCAGCTTGAGTAAATCTTATTGTCGCTAAGTAATTACCAGAATACTCAGTGTCAAAACCTGTTTCAGAAGAGCTTCCAGCATAGAAAGTACCTACTGTAGATATATAAAAACTACCATTTCCTACTGCATTCAATGCAAATCTTTGATTTCCACCATTTGCCATACTTGGAAGAGTAGCGTAATTAACATTGTTTAAATTAGTTGTTCCAACAGCATAGTTAAATACAGATGTTAAAGAAGCTGTTGCTGTGTTATCTATTTGGCCTCCGTTTAAAGGAAAGAAATCAGCTGTAATACGAGTTCCATTAGCAAAACTTTCTTCAAAATCAGCAGTAGTAACACTTATTCCATTAATACCTGTTGACTGGTTTTGAACATCAAAATTTAAATCTGATACTAAACCTGTGGTTGTTGCTTCGTAGAACAATTCTAAAGCAGATACAAAAGGTGATGTTTCATAAACAGCTAAACCCATGTCATCTGGATAAGGATATGCACCTGCACCTGTTCCAGGAAGTGTATATAAACTTTCTACTAGACCTATAGCTTTTTGTGTAGATATCTTAGCTACATAAGGTTTTGTATTAAAATCATATATACAAAATTCATTTATATCACCAGTGACAGAAAAATCTACTCCTGCACCAGGGAATACATCTGCAATAGTACCTACTAAATTAACGTCATCAGCCGATGTTAATGGATCAAACTGTGTTGTTCTATATTCAATTGAGTTGCTAGTTAGTCTAACAGTATTTGTAACTCTACCAAAAAGACTTACATCACTAGTGAATTGGTTTTGTAAAGGACCAACTTCATTTAAGTTTCTAGGTATTTTATTTATATTATCAGATATAAGCGTAGTAAAAGCAGTTTCACCTTGTTCTTTAACTTCACCTCTTATTGGATAACCATTTACTATTCCAGGTAAATATACGTTATAATAATCTTGTTGTTGTTGTTTTATGCCAATTCTATAACTATAAAAACCATCTGGGTTTATAGTGTAGGTAGTGTATGATCTTGGAAAGTCTATTACAGGTATATTAGGCTCTGGTCTTCCAAAACTTCTTTGGTCAAATAAATATTTACTATTAACCTCTTGCGTTGTTAATACCGTTACAAATGGTGGGTTAGATGTAAATGTTTTTACCTTTATCTCCGTATAATCTGTGTATTCACCAGGTAAATACTTACCTACACTGTATTTAGTATTAAGTCCAGCTGTTAATGGGTTGGCCGATGCGTTACTACCTGTACTGTATTTATAGTATTTATTACTAGTAAACAATACTTCTAGTTTTATTACAGAGCCTAGCACAGGCGCTGCGCCAAATGTTAATACCGGTCTACCGCCTCCGTTAGTTAGAACGTAATCAGCTACTGGTACTAGTATCCAACCATTGCTTGTGTTTTTGAAAACATTATAAGAATTATCTGCATTGGTAAGGTCAGTATATATAAGGCCATTGTAAGTAAAAACAGTATTAGCAGCAGCTACTTGACTTATTTCTTGCGTTGAATAACTTATGAAAAATTGGTTTACTGGAGCTGAAAACACTGGAGGTGTAGCGCCATTGCTTACTTTCTCTATAGTATAGTAATCACCTACGGCATAAGCTCCAGGATATCCACTTATATTATTAGCGTTAGGAGCTTCTGGTACAATGCTGTTAAAATTTACAGCAAGAGTATCACCTTGCCAGCTTGGAACTTGAGAGTTAAAGCCTACAGAGGTGTAGTCACTAAAAACGTTTGAACCTGGTTGAGGATCTCCGTTTGAATCTAAAAGATTATCATAGTTTGATAATATAACATCTGTTTGTCTACCAAATTTATCGGCTAGTATTATACCAACTTGATAATTTCTATTTTGTTTTAAAGAATGTTGAGGGTATTCTGTAAATACAATATTGTTTTTTTGCTGAACGTCGGCATAGTAATCTAAACCTCTTTGTCCGCTTTTTCCAGAAACAAAATTAGCATACATAACTCTGTTTCCAGAAGTTTCTTGCGCTATTGCTCTAACCGGTACTTTATCAAAAACTCTAGTAGCTTCTTTAGAAGGTAGTGTTTTAATAGGTATTGTAGACTGATAGTCGTATTGATATATATTAGTGTAATTTAATGCATTTATAAAATCTTGATCAATTCTTATAGACTCTAGTACTTGATATGCTTGTGTATCAGATTCTTTAAACACTATATCTATTCCTTTTATTTTATAGTCTTTAAATATATCTAAACTAGGTAACGGTATGTTTAATACCGCATTATTTACAGAGTTTTGCATAAACTCTACTACAGTTGTAACAAAAGCTTGTGTTTCGTTTTCATTTAAAAACTGTCCTTCTTGTTGAGGTATAAAAACATCTTGACTAAAAGGAGCTACTACAGAATATTCATTATCATCAAATTTAAATCTATAACTAAACTTAACGAATTTATCACTTAAGTAATCTGGATCACCATTCCAGCCATTATAACCTGCTTCTCTTTTTAATCTAACGGAATACCCGTCTCCATTAGGAGCGGTTGCATTAGCTGTAAGATCTTGATTAGTGCTTGTCATAGCATAAGAAGTTCCATCAGCATCACCAACAGCACCTTGAGTGGTCCAAAAATAATTATTACTTAGCAAACCAGCAAAAACTCCAGCAGCATTTCTATAACCACCTGGTCTAGCATTAAAACCTGTCGTGTTTGTTCCTGGATTAGCGCTCCAATAGTTTATAGACTTTAATCTTTCAGCCGGTACAGTAGCTGCGGTTATATCACTCCAATCAGCTACAGTCATAACGCTAAAACCTTTAGGAGCTAATCCTCTAGAATCTTTAACAGCATGCCTATTATATAGTTTACCATAATTAACACCATTAGCTAAGCTATTATCATAATAACACCACGCGCCTACACCAGCTGTATTAGCAGCTGCCCATGCACTAACTGTTTGAGCATTTAATATTTCTTCTCCATTTCTATATGTAGAAGTATCTAAGCTTACAGCAGAGTAAGTGCCTGTGCCAATCTCAGTCTGAATTGGATCACTAGCATCACTCATTGTTGATGGCTTTAAAGTAGCTGTTGATCTTAAATTCAAGAACTCAGCAGCTTGATATGGTGCAAATTTCGCTACAGATATTTGATCTTCATTAGTGTAATAATTTCCTGTATCGTTGCTTACATTTATTTTTCTTGGTTGATTTCTGTTATCACTAAAAAATAGCAAGTCTTCTATAAGACTAATACCATTCATTCTGGATGTTGTTTTAAAATTAAGAAAACTACCTGTTACTAACACTGTTACAGTTCCACTAGCAGCGCTGTACCTTGATATTGTACAAAGAGAACTTAAAGGAGCTAATACTTGACTACCACTAAAGTCTGTGGTAAAGTAATAAGCTAAGTTATTTGATTGATCAACATATACGCCTATTATCTCTTCTTTAGCATTATTTTCTGTTATTTTTTTTAGATTACCTAACACAGCTTCTAGCGCTCCAACGTCACTTCCTTCTGATCTAGATATAGCTACGTTTAAAGCATCTCTATATTCGTTATTTGGAATAAGTCTTTCATCTAAATCTTTATTCATTTTAGATTTAATGAAACTATTTTTAGCTTCTGCCATGTATTATGATTTTATCCATTTAGATTTACCTCTCATTACTTGAACTATTTCATCAAGTTTTATATTAGATAATCTTATTTTAGCGTTTCTTAATTTAGAACTCTTTTCTCTTCTTAATCTTTGTACTACATATTCAGGTTGATTTATTCTAGTAGATATAATAGCATGTATTATATAAGCGTACATAGCTTCTTCAGCCATTTTAGGTAATCTACTATCAAGATCATAAGCTAAACCATCTGATATATACTCTAATATAATCAACTTACCTACTAAATCGCTAGAAAAAGATATCTTACCTTCTCTCTCGTTTAAATTAAAGTAACCATTCATTTGAGCATATTGAGGATCTAAACCATACATTTGGCCATAAGCTCCTCCTATTACATTACCTAGACTATCCCAGTTATAAGCCCACATATCATTAGTAAAGTCATTAGTGAAATTACCATTAATAAACTGTTGATTAGCCTCGTGCCATCTTTCTTGAGTTATAGAAGTACCTTCTGTATCGTTACCAAAATTATCTTGAGTAGGTATACCCGCTGAGTCTTGCGTCTGAGTATAGTAAGGACTTGTTGTTAAATTATTTGTTGGGTATAAAGGATGCTTAACGCCTAAACCGTCTATCCAAGATATTTTTACGTAGTTAGTATAATCTTGAGGTAGTACTAGCGTTAGACTACTAGGTACTGTTAATTCAGCTGATTTAATACTTTTTAAAGTATCATAACTAAATTCTTGCATAGCTCGTTTAGCATGGAATATAACGTCAGTTCTTTTGACATTTGGTATTAGCTTGCTTTGACCTACATAACCTACTAGAAAATTAGCAACAACTTCGTTTAAAGAAACGTATTGATAACTGCCATAGTTGTCTTCAACTGTTTGGCCGTATGCTTTATCAGCTTGTGTATTACCGTATTTACCACCATCTAATATACTTAATTGAACAACTACAAAAGCGTTAGCTACTGGTGACGCGGTGGTTAAAGTTATAGTTTTGTCATTAGTAACTGTCATAGCAGTAATCCACTCACTCCAGCTACCGGCAGCGCCCGTTGCACTTGTGTATACTTTAAAATTATTTAAAGCGTAGTCAACATCTGTTGGGTTCCAAGATGTTAAACTACCTAATATTAAATTACTGTCAAAATCAGTTACAAATTCTTGACCATTTCCCACAGCGCCTGCTCTAAATCCTTGTGATCCTTGATAATACTGTTGAGCATTTTCAGTTACTAATCCGTCACTACCTGGTTGTATAGCCATATTCTATTAATTTCTTTCGTTTTGATTTTCTTGAGCTATTTCAGTAGCTGCAGCTTGTACTATTACTGGATCCTTTATAACTACACCAGCATATAAAAGTATTTGTATTATAACATTAGTTTGCTCTGTTGGATCTAATTCAAAATTCACAGACGTTGTTGGGTTCCAAACATAATAACCAGTAGCAGAATCAAAGTTCCATACTGGATCTGCTGGTTTTTTAACATAAGTTGCTTGAACATCACCAACAATTGTTTGTGGATGTATTATTATTTTGTTTTCCTCATATAGATATACAGGAAATATTGTATTAGGCTTACTTATAGGTGACATGTTTAGCATAGCTAATTCATTTCTTTGAATAGCTTCCACTGTTCTATCGTCTCTGTATATAACAGTTCCTAGTTTGTAAAAATCTTGTGGGTATAATGTTATAACTATATTGTTTGCTGCTCCCGTTGGAAGAGCTCCATTTGTTAAATTAAAAACACCACCCGTTATATTGAAGTCAGTGTAAGTAACGCCTAAATACGTTACCACAACTGTACTGTCTTCTACTTGACTTTGAGTTATAGTAGTTAATGGAAAAGTTGTTTGAAGATTTACTGTAGAAATTAATTGAGTTCCACTAGCAGCTCCAGAAGATGTTGGAGTAGTGAAAAAAGCCGGTTGAGTATTTGTTGCGGCTGTAAACGTACAAAGACCTATTGTTTTAAAAACATCTAGTTTTTCTTGTACTGATTTATAACGATTGCCATATTCGCTATCGTTTTGAGGCACACGCATCTGTTGATTAACAGTTTCGAAATAAGTGTCTATTATATCAAGTTGAACTTGAGTTGCTAGTTTGTTAAACTCATTAGGAGTTAAATAACCTCTTTGCTCCTTATTTATTATTAACAAGACTGTTTTATAAACCTGATCTACGTTTATTGCCATTTTAATTTTTTATTTATAATATAAAGGCCCGAGTGAACGAGCCTTATATTAGTATTACATGTTATTTGAACTTTTTCTCAATAGACTTGTATATTTCTACACCTTCATCAGTCTTTAAGTAAGCAGCAAATGCTGCGTATGGATTTTCATCAAATGGAACAGTCATTAGTTTCTTACCATTAGTAGCCCACGTGAATATACGTTGGTCTTGTGATAAATTTATTATACGAGCTTCTGCAGCTTTAATACCGAAATTTCGTAACTGAACATTATCATCATTTGCTAACTCCATAAATAATTGTGGATTTGATTTAGCAAACATAAGTAAATCTCTTTTTATTTCTTTTGAACTTAATTTATTAATACTTGTACCAATTTCAACTCTAAGTACAGCTTCTGCCTGATCTATGTCCATGTCTCTAGCTGCTAGTAAAGCTTCAATTTCCCATTGTAGGTAATCTAAGTCACTAACTGCAACTTCTTGAGGTTTTAATTCATAAAATCTATGTCCACTAAGTGGATGATATAAAGAAAGCATTTTTTGTAAATTTTGCTGTTCTTTAGGCACAAACATTGTACCATCTTTAAAGGTAATATGACCCATTGTAGATTCTCCTTTTTGCTCGTCTACAAATACAGATGCTTGATTGGTTGCGTATTTTAGTTCTCTTTGTGCTCCAAGCACTTCATCAAACCATAGTAAAGGATGTTTTCTTGTATGTTTACTAGGTATAGTGTATGTTAATGGAGATTCATTTCCAGATAAATAATAATTTCTATCTTTTATTTCCCAACCTTCTAGTTGAGTTGATTTTTGTTTTGACATAATATAATATAATTAAATAGTTTAAAAAGTAATAATTACCCCCGTAGTTAAAACGAGGGTAAGAATTACATTTGTTTGAATCCTTAGATTCCTTTAAATAACACGAAGTTATTTGCAGCTTGAGTTACTAAACATCTTTCTGATAAGAAGTTTACTTCCATTGCATCTAAAGATGAAGTGAAAGCACCACCTACAGAACCAGTTAACCAAGATTTCATTCTTCTATCATCAGTTTGTGAAGCTCTATATCTTACGTGTAAGAAAGGGCGTCTGATGTTAGTTCCTAAAATTTGATCATATACTGTTGATGTTCCAGCTGGAATTAATACACCTTCAATAGATGCAGGTCCAACAACAGCACCACGAGTAGAAGCGTCATTTAAGTATTTCCAATCAGTCTTGTAGAAGTCATAAGAACCTCTTCTGAAACCACTAAAACCTAAGTTCAAAGCCATTTCTTCAGAGTTTTCAAATAAACCAAAAGCAGTACCACCAGAGAATCCACCAGAGATAGAAGCTAACATATCGTCAAAATCAAGAGCAGTAGATCTGTTCAAGAATAACATGTTTTCTTCAATTGCTCCCTGTGTGTCAAGATTCTTAAGAATTGCGTCAAAAGAGTCTAGTCCTGCAGCAGCAGTAAATCCTGTTTGTACATTACCTCTTGCAGAAATTGCAGAGAATAAACCTTGAGTACCTCCAGACTGAGCTGTTAAAGCAGCAGGTCCACCAGCACTTAATTCACCTTCAACCATTGCCATCTCTAAGTAATCTTCGAAACGTAGTCTTGTTTCAGATTCAGCTTTTAGATACCATAGGTATCCTCCAGTTCCATCTTCAGTAGCTACTTCTACCCAACCGATCTGAGCTGTGTCAGAACCATTTACAGTATAAGTACTTCTAATAATGATAGGAGAATTTACGAATTGTGTGAAAGCTGGATCTACAGTAACCATTGGGTTGTTTGCAGCAGCGTAAGTGTTAAGAGCTGAAGTTGCATTACCTGTTGAAGTTCCTTTTTGAAAATCAGAACCATAAACAAATATTTTCTTAGCAGCACCATCAGCAATACCAGCAAGAGCTAAAGTAGCAAAACCATAAGGCTCTACAACTAACTGTCCTGGGTTACCAGCACCACCAGCTGGTCTTGTGTCAGAAGATCTTACGAAACATTTAGCTTCTCCACCAAACTGATCCATAACAACTATTGTTGCTCCTGGAGATATTACGTTTAGTATTGGATTTGCTACAGCAGCAGTAGTTACTGGAATTGTAATAGTTCCAGCACCAGAAGCTGATGTACAGTTATTGTATGCAATGTGTAATCTATTTTGTTCAGACCAAATTACTTGATCAGAAGTCATTGGCATTTCAGCGCCAACCATTCTTAAGAAACCAGATAGCGTTCTGTTTCCATAACGTTCTACTTCTTGTTCATAAAGCTCAGGTAAGTATTGTTGTGAAAAGTTCACACCATTCGCACCTGCGAAATTTAAATAGTTGTTTGGCAACGTTTGTTGTTGTTGACTGGGTACTATCGACCCAAATTGTGGAGCTAATGCCATAATTTTTAATTTTTAATTAGTTAAACTTTCTAGTTTTAATTTTTAGTTTTGTTGAATCTAATCCACTAATAGATTTTACTTTTAATCCGTTTACAAAAACATTTCCTTCGGCAACTTGCCTTGGTCCTTCTTGTGATGGATTTTTTGATCCATTGATAATGTTTTTAACACCATCAGCTTTTCCTTGTTCGTAAAAATGATTAGCAATTTTATCAGCATTCATAGCAGCATACATTGCTTTGTGATATCCAGCAGGGTCTGTTAAACTTCCGTTTTTGTCGGTATACTTACCTACGAAATTTTGAACATCCGATTGTGTTTCACCTACTTTTACAGGGTCTTTAACACCGTATCTAAATCTTTTTTCTCCAACCTCAAAATCAAAACCTTTGAATTCTTGATCAAATAATTTTTTAGTACGATCTCTAAAATCACCATGTAATTGTGTAGCAGTTTCTTGCTGCTGTTTATATTGGTCGTAAAAGCTTATAGCTTCTTGCTGCTCTTGAGTTACACCCGGTCTCAACTTGATCTCGTCGTAATATTTACTCTTTGAACTTTCTAAGTAGTTTTTAGCATTTGCAACCTCTTCTTTAAACGCAAGTTTTTTCTTACGTATCTCTCTAGCTTCATCTACATCTTCGTCAAACTCAAAATTATCTTCCATTAAAAAAGAAATTTCTTCTTGATCTAAATGAGGTTTAGCTTTTGTATAATATTCTCTAAGCACGTCTTTTGATTCGTACTTTGTGTAATCTTTATTTAACGATACATAATCTTGCACGCTACCACCAGTTTCTTCCATGAAAGTAACTAGCTTTTCTATATTTTCAGGTAATTTTTTACCTAGTACTTTTTCATCTCTAACAGCTTCTCTAACTTCTTGAGCTACTTGTTTTACTTCTTCTTTTGTTATTTCTTGGATGGGCGAAACCTCTTCAACAACCTTGCTGGGCTGCTGTACTTGTTTGTCCACTCCTGTGCTAACTCCGGTTTGTTCTTCCACATCCAGCGTCTTTGTTTCTCCGATTTGAATGGCATTGTCTTCAGTTTTTAGAGATTCACTAGGTATATCAACCTTTATGACATCTGGAATTATCTCACCCGTTGCTTCTGGCTTTGATAGATCGACTTTAGTTACCTCGTTAATACTTTGTTTACCTAAGTTTTTAGGTTTTTTCTTAGACTTCATTTTAAAGTCTCCTTCCTGCTTAACAGGTTCGTTTGTTGTTTCTTCTGACATGATAAAATATTATATAATTATTAAATAGTTTTAACTAGGCGGCATCATATTTTGTAAACCAAACGTGCCTAGTTGTGATGATCCTTCTCCTGATTCAAAATCTACAGGAGCGGAATCATTTTGTCGTTGATTTATTAATTGACTTTGTTGAGTTCCTTGTAATTTAACTCTTTTATCTTTTCGATCTTCTATCTCTTTTTCTTTACCACCTTCTTGACCTATCTTCATCTGAGCTAGTTGTTTTTGGTATTCGAACTCTTGAGCCATTAACTGTTGTTTGACAGTTAGCTCTGTCTGCATTCGTTGTATTTCAAACTGAGATTTAGCTTGCTCTACTTGAACCTTGCTTTCTGTTAGTGCTTGATTCTTTTGAACTTCAGCCATAGCAGCCGCTTCAGATGCTTGAGCGTTTGCTTGCGCTTGCGCTTGTATCATTTTCTGTTGTTGAGCTTGATCTCTTTGTATTTTTTTAGTTCTTTTTTGCTTTAATAGCTGATTAGCTAGTTTAAGGTTTTTTATTTGTCTTAGATCTATAGCGTCTTCTAAATCAATACCTCCACCTTGTAGAGCTATTTGTATATTCTGCTCTAATTGAGCTTTTTCTTCTTCGTCTGGTTCAAGTTCTAAAAATATACCAAAGTCATGTAAATTTAAATTTGAAACTTCTTGTAAAGTATTAGCATTAAATAACGATATGCTTTCTATTAAAGCGTTTCTAGTTAAAGGAAAACTTAAAACATCTACTAATTTTAATGAAACATTTTCACATATTCTAAGAGCTAAATAAAGACTAGCTTGATTGATATGTTTAGTTGCTATATTAGATTGATTAGCGGCCATCTTAGCTATGCCTACTAAAGCATCCTTATCTGGTAAACTACCGTCACGAGCTTCATTAAGTCCCGTTACATCTCTTATCATTTGAAGATAATAATTGTAGGTCATTATTAAGCTTTGTAATTTAGCACCACCTGATCCTGAAGATAATTCTTGAATAGGTATTTTACCTCTATTCATTTCACCGTCTTGAGTAAGTGATCTACCAACTACAGAACCTGTTTGGAAATACATATTTAAAGCTTCTGCAGGATTATAGTTTGTACCATTACCTAAATCAACTTCTGCTAAACCATCCATATCTAAGAACACGCCGTCTGGCACCATTCTAGATAATACTTGTTGCATTTTTAAGTGAGTTAATTGAATCATGTCAGCAAAACCAGTTATCTTACTTACTAAAGATTCAATTCTTCCTTTGTACATTCTAGGTGCACATATGGCGTAATTCATTTCTACTTTTGTAGAATCAGACATTGGCCTTGTCATATTCTCAGCCATTTCCCATTTCAGCATGGTATCAGTACCTAAAACTTTTACACCAGAATATAAAACCTCTATAGTTCTAGATACTTTATCGTAAGTATCAGCTTCTGGAGGATTAAATTCATCTGTTTTTTGTATTATTTTTTCTAAACCATTGTCAGTGTACTTTAATTTAAACACTTGGTTCATGTAAGTTTTATATTCAAAATACAATAATTGAACTGTGTTATTATCATAGTTTTGATAACCAGTAACATACTGCCTATTTCCAGGCATTTTTTGTATTCTTTCTAATTCTTCTTCAGGTATATTTGGAAATTGTTTTTTTAATTCTGGTATTGTAATAGACTTTACTTCACCAACATAGTATATATCTTCAAAGTTTGGATCCTCTGTATATGAGTATACTAAATAAGCTGGATCTACATAGTCAATTGTTATTCCGTTAGATTTATTAAAATTAGTTTTAGAACATGCTATACCGCATACTACTAAATCTTCATTTAATCTTCTTTTTGTTAATTCCCATTTATTTCTAGCTAAAGTAGTTGTTATAGCCTCTTCCTCAGCTATTTCTATG
>Ga0308011_10001104_pt1 | contig 12702 bp, 7 predicted proteins | sample Neamet177_FD_203144 | JGI IMG/M metagenome (GOLD analysis project Ga0308011, IMG submission 203144) | Marine microbial communities from water near the shore, Antarctic Ocean - #177 | ecosystem: Environmental > Aquatic > Marine > Unclassified | place: Southern Ocean | collected 2014-07-25
CGGAGGTGTCGAAGACGCCCTGGGTGAGATCGTCATCCTGCACGAGTCGGGACCAGGGGGGACCGAGGCAGTTGTGACGCGGAATACGGAAACGAAACGCACCGTTTACGAAATCAAGCTGCCAAAGTCGGCGCTCGATATCGATGAATTGACTGGCGGAGTACAATTTGGCCTCGGAATGGCAATCAACGACGGTGACAAGGATACGCCAGGTCAAAAGGGATGGGGTGGCCTGGGGGCGCACTCCATCGTCCATGGCAAGTCGCCTGAGGAGACCGCACTTGTTACCTTGGCCGCCGCCAATAACATCGAATCGGGTAAAGAGTTCTATTTCGCCAGTCCGGTGACATCACCGATCGCCTTGGACGGCGAACTCAACGATTGGGGCGGCATTGGAATTCTATCCGACCCGAGGTTCTGGTCACCGAAAGCGAGCGCGAGGGAAGATCAGGAACTCATCAACTTTGAGCTCTGGGGGGGCGGCAACTGGACGGGGCCCGACGATCAGACCTCGGCGGTGCAGATCGCTTTCGATCTAGACAATATCTATTTTGCCATCGTGGTGACGGACGAGTATCATGAAAACTCTGCCAACAGCGCGTGGAACGGCGATTCCGTTCAACTCATGATCGCCAATGACAAGCAAGACACGCAGATTGCTCTCTACAACTACGCGCTCGGTGGGGTCGAAGGGGCCCTAGGTGACGTCGTCACCATGCACGAGTCGGGACCAGGGGGGACCGAGGCAGTTGTGACGCGCGACTCCGAAGCGAAGCGGACGACCTACGAGATCAAGCTGCCCAAGGAGTCCTTGGGTATCGAAAGCTTGGAACTCGGAACGCAGTTTGGCCTCGGCATGGCGATCAATGACGGTGATGAGACCACGCCAGGCCAGAAGGGATGGGGCGGCCTCGGTGCACACTCTATCGTCCACGGGAAATCCCCGGAGCAAACCGCACTGGTCACCTTGGGCATCGGAGGCGGTAGCGGCTGCTTTCTTTCGGCGATCAACTCACCGACGATTGTCTCGCTGGACCAATTTAAGTTTCGCGCCAACGACTTCGAGGGCTGCAAATTTGATCTGGAGCGCACCACTCTTCTCATCGATGGGCAATCCGTCGAATTGGTCGCCAGCGAAAGGAAACAGGGGGCGGTCGATTTCACCCATACCCTAGCGGCACCCTTTGCTACCGGATCCGAGCACACATTCGTGATCGAGTTGCGGGATAGCAACGGAAATGTTGTTGCTGCAGATGCGGGCGACTTTGTTTCCCCTAGGTTCGGAATCCTGACGGCAGATATGCAGGTCACTTCGGCGGGCAATCCAGGATTTATGTGGAGAGTCTTTCTGAGCGAATTCCCTCCCGGAGGCGAGGACTTACTCGAAGAAACGGAACTCGCGTTGGGTGGCGAACTAGGCAACGCAGCCGACAACTTCGCCGACCCGGAACTTTTTGGCCCGGCGATAGGAGAAGGCATCGGTGTTGGTTCGCTTCTCGAGTTTGAGATCCCGACGGTGATCAACCTGAGCTTGTTTGAAGGAGATGCAAAAGGCAACTTCGAGCTGGATGACCAAATGCCGGGCGTCCCGGGAGTAAACGGTATCAGCGACGGCGCCAGCGCGGAAATTACCATGTTCATCGAGTTTCCGACGGCTGGACTCGTCACTCTCGGCGTGAACAGTGACGATGGCTTCCGGATGGAAGGCGGTCCACATGATCAACCCGGACTGCGCAAGACTTTGGGTCAGGAAGCCGACGCCCGTGGAGCGGCGGACTCCATCTTCGCTGTCCAGGTCGATGAACCGGGTATTTACCCGATTCGAGTCATTTGGTGGAACGGTGGAGGGGATGCGAGTATCGAACTCTTCACTGTGAAAGAGGATGGGACGAAAGTCCTCCTGAATGATGTCGCAAACGGAGGCCTCCTAACATACAGTTCTGCATTGCGTGCTCCATTTGAAATCACCAGCATCACGCGGGATGCCGCCGGAGAGGTGACCTTGGTGTGGAATTCTTCGCCTGGGCGCGACTATGCCCTGGATTACGCCACCTCATTGGATTCAGAGTGGCTAGAATTGGATGATACCCTGCCATCGCAGGGAGCCAGTACCGAAGTAGTGGTTAATGCGGCGACAGCCAATTCCCTCAGCGAATCTGGCCGCCTCTTTTTCCGAATTCGGAAACCATAGCGACGGACTACTCTTTCTCAATGGTAAGCGACGGGCATCTCCGGCAAAAAATATGCCGGGGGTGAATGGCGTTCACCAATGTATTTGGCGATCCTGAAGGCCACCGTGTGGATTCGAAGTTGCCGATGTAAAGAGGACCTTCGGTCCGGATGGTGTGATAGGGATACCCTTTTCTCTCTTTCTGGCATCCGTCGTGGTATTCCATCGCGATGAAAGCCGCCTTCCGATTTTCTCACCTTGGAATTTTCCAATCAAACTGTGAACCCGTATCGTAAAGGCTGGCCTTTGGGACGGGGGAACGGCATGCCGTGATCGCCACGATCGTGTTGCCCAACTGATCCGCCTCTTCCAACCGCCAGATCGGCTGGCCGGTCAGGATGGCAGTCCGCGATGGGCCGCAGGTGGGTGCATCATAGAAAGCGCGAACAAAGCGCAGGATTTCCTTTGCGATCCGATCAATCCCCGGCGTCTTGACGATCGGGTTACCGTTTGCACCGTGAGCTCGTAGGATTGATCACCGGAGATGCAGAAGCAGAAGAGGATGTTGGGCCGGGCTCTACAAAGATCGAGGGCGCGCCCCCAAAGGCGAGGAGCGCGGTGGCGCTAATCCTGCTAGGATATTCAGGCGTTCCTGCCGCCATCTCCGGAAACTACTGATCGCGGAGCTTCTTCATGGCCTCTCCCATGGCTTCCCCGATCAGATAGTAGGTCTCGGCGTTGCCATTCCAGTGATAGCCTTGCCGGGAAGGGGACTCGTCGGCGGGACGGAAGAAACCGGCGGTCTGGACGCAGTCGACGTTGCCCTTGAATTCGGAGTAGGCCTCCGGAGCGGCCTGGGCCTTGCGGATCAGGAGGCGGCGGTCAACTTTTTGGTTCACTCCGCCAAAGCCGCTGTCCGCGATCACGAAGGGAAGATTTTTGACGCCGAGTTCCTTGCGCACGTCGCGGATGAAGTTGGCGAGGTTCTTCTCATACTCAAGCGTCGCGGGCATTCCGCAACCGTCGTTCCATCCCTGGTGCCATCCAAACCCCACCAGTTCATGATCCCGTCCCTTCAACCCGGGAAAGTGTTTTCCGAGGTTGCCGAGCACGCCCTTCACGTGCACGAGCATCTCCTTGTAATAAGGACCAAGCTCCCCGCCCGAACTCGGCGGGCGGAAATCCTTGGCGAGGCTCTTGCCTCCCCACGCGGTCTTGATGAGAAGAACCGGTTCCTCGATCGCGTTGCCCATGACATGGCCGAATGCGTACTCGGGACCGATCGCGCTGGGTCTTGCTCCGAAGCCCGGAGCAAGCTTTCCCTTGCGCTCAAGATACCAGATCAACACGTCGTCACGCTCGCTCCAGTTGCCCTCCTTGTCTCTAAGGTGCTTGTACTTTTCCAAATTTCCGGCGAGATGACTGAGGCTTCCCTTTCCGCTGTTTCGATTCGGATCACCCTCGATTTTTCCCGCGCCTTCCATGTTCGACTGCCCGGCAAGAATGAACACCTTCACGGGTCCCGGCGGGGGAGAGGCGGCGAGATCCAGAGTTCCAATTGCGAGGCCGAGAAGAGTAAGAAGAGGGCGTTTCATGGTGATTTCTTTTAGGGTTGGTTGAGAGGAGAGTTTCCAGTGGGAGTGCTTGGGCGATCACTTGCCTGTTCCCTCTAGTGCTCGCTGATTGGCCGAGGGAACCCTCATCCTTTCTTGAGGAATAGATCTTTGAATTCCACAATCATCCCCTTGTCATGTAATTGGAGTCCGATGAATCCCTTGCTGAGTTGTTTGCCGTTCAGTTTGTCGGTGAACTCGGATGAAAGTTTCCCATTGATGAAGAACTGGAAGTGATTCCCCTGGGCCACGATCCGGCAGGTGTTCCAATCGCCCTTTTTGATCTCCTCCACCTGCACGGCATTCTTGATCTTGCTGTGGTGACCTTCGCCCTTTTCATCAATCACGAGCCGGGTTCCCCTCTTGCATGGAAACTCTTTTCGTGTGTTCTTTCCGAAGTGGAAATCCCAGGCGCCCAGCACTCCGTCGCCAATTCCGACATGCCCGAGATCGGCGTGGTAACCTTCAAAGCCACGCTTTTCGGTCTTGTCCACCCTGGCACGTGTTTCCACGCCGGTATTCCCCTTCGTCAACATGCGGTAGCTGAACTTCAACTCAAAGTCCGCCAAGGCCTCATCGCCGGTATAGATCAAGTAAACTTGGCGATTCTCTTTTCCTTCTCCGCGGATCACTCCGTCCTTCACCGACCACGCCGTGACCTTACCCTTCGGAGCTTCACGCCAGCCAGTTAGCGAATTCCCATCGAACAGCGGGGCAAAGCCGTCATTCGATTCCTCTGCTGTCGTCAATCCGCACAGGCAGAGGGTCGCCAAAAAGATCCATGAGTTTTTCCTATTCATCAGTGACCTCCTTATGAGCCGCTCCGATCATAAATGCCAGACGAGAATGATGATTCAGGACCCGGGTCCATCTCTCCTCGTCAACCCCGGAAGCGATGCGAGCGCCCTTTTCGGGCCTCACGACTCGAGTCATTCAAGGAGGGCTCAACCGCCGCAACAAAAACGATGACAGGCCTCATCGCCGGGGTGAACATCCATCACTCCGGGATCCCAGATTCTTTGATCACTTATTGCTAGGAATTTTCTTTTTCGTTGAAGAGAGGGGAGAAAGGGAGTTTTTTTTGGGGTCAAAAAAGCGGGCGTATCTCCAACCCTACCCCGAGGGCATTCACGGGATTGCCTTTTCGTGCCTTCCCCATACAATGGCCCAATCATGATGAAAGCGAGATACCTCCTCATCCTTCCCCTGCTTCTCCCCTTGGCCTGCATTGTTCTCACCGCCTCATCTGGAGGTAAGGAGTCGGAACAGAAAGCGAAACCGAAATATCTTCCCATCCCTGACAAACTGATCGTTCTCAGCTTCGACGACGGCAATGTTTCCGACTTCACCAACGTCCCGAAAGTACTCAAGAAGCACGGCTTCGGTGCCACCTTTTACATCACGGAGGGACTCGGCTTCCTCAAGAATCCGGACCACTACGTTTCCTGGAAACAGATCCGTAAGCTCCACGACATGGGATATGAGATCGGGAACCACACCCAGCACCACAGAAACGTCACGCGCTTGAATGAGGAAGAATTCCTCGCCTCCCTCACCCACATCGACAAGCGTTGTTCCGACCACGGGATCGCCAAACCGGTGACCTTTTGCTTCCCGGGATTCCGAGACAATCTCGCTTCGGTTCGCGTGCTGGAGAAGCACGGCTTCCTCTTCGCCCGGCGCGGTGTCGGTCCCGAATACCGGGACGGGGGAAGCGGGGCGCGCGGTCCCGCTTACGATCCCAAGATCGACGATCCCCTGCTCGTCCCCACCACCGGCTACGCCGGCCCCGACTGGAAAATGGAGGATCTTGTGTGGTCGGTCGATCAGGCCAAGGACGGAAAGATCGCAGTTCTCTGCTTTCATGGCATCCCCGCCATCGAGCATCCTTGGGTCAACACCGATCTCAAGGACTTCGAAAAATACATGCAGTATCTCAGCGACGAGGGATGCACCGTCATCGCCATGCGTGACCTCGCAAAATACGTCGACCCCAAGAATCGTCCGCACAAGGCGGACCCCTACGCGCCCATTCGCAAACGAGTGGAGAAGATGAAGCAGAAGAGTGAGGAATAAATAGCCAGGGCTTTGTCAGGTGAAAGCAGGCTGAATCTTGCTCGGATTCCATGCCGGGTTTTCATCCATCCAAATCGTGGGAGTAACCGAACGTGCTGCCGGTGAGCCGCTGGACTAGCCAGAAAAGTATGCCAGGCATATTTTGAAAAGGAGCCCTTGAAATTCTTGTGGATACAAGGGGTGTGCCCCCTCCTTCCTCCTCGAATACGGAGCACGTTTGACGAGGTTGAAATGAAGTTGTGGATCTTTGGTGGGAAAGGCGCCTGCCCAGTTCGAATCGCAGGTGCGGCACTTTGCCGAACGTGGGATGATCGCGAGGCCTTCCTTGTTGCGCTTGGATGGTTACCGAAATCCTGATCGCGCTCAACCAGCCAGAACAATCAAGGGACGGATCCGATCTATCGATCTCCCGCCACCTCACCGGTCTGCGTTGCATTGATCGTGTAGTAGAGCACCTTTCCGGTGGAGTCCTCGGTAGTCTTGGAAACGGAGTTCTGCACTCCAATCACTTTCCCTTCGGCGTTCAGAATTGGCCCGCCACTCATCCCGCCGACCGGGGGAAAGCCTGCCTGCGGCTTGAGAGTCATCGCTTCCGGATCGGAAACGGTGGCGACCACTAAGAGCGGCGAGAGTTTGCTCACAGGAATCCCTTTCGGCCCATCGCCTTTATGAAAGGACTGCACTTTCCCTTTTTCGTCGAGCCCCAATCGCGCAGGATAGCCAAGAAATACTGCAGTCTCCTTCGCCGTCGCGTTCCCCATCACCACGGGTGATTTGATCGCCGCCTCCTGACTCTCTTCCCTGGTGAGTCGCAGAATGGCCCAATCCTTCCCCCCCTCCTTCATGATCTCTGCAGGTAAAACCCGACCGTCCGTCATGGTGAGGAGGATCTTCTTTCCCCCCTCCGGGGCGTTCTCATTCAGGACATGTTTCGCAGTGAGGACCCGTCCGCTATTCAGAATGATCCCCGTGCCGTGATTCGAGCGATAGCCATTCTTCACATACGAATGTCGCACTTCGATCCGCACGACCCAAGGCATGATGGCTTCCAACATCTCGGGAAACTCCGGCGCATGCTTTTTTAGGTATTCCTGACTCAACGCACTCCCTTGTTCATAGACCAGATTTCGGTCCACGAACCACGGCTTTTCCTCTCCAGCCGAGTGCCATGTTCCGAGAGAGAATGCGGCGACCCCCACGACCATCCCTAATTTCATTGTCTTGCCAAGTTAGCGGGCCACTCGTGACCGACAAGCATCGAGACTGACCTTGTCCCGAATGGTCCGTGAAGGGACTTTTAGAGCCCGCCGCGCCAGCGAGGCCTCTCCCGTCTCACTTGAAATTTGAAGTGGCCAGGGAATAATCCGGCACGATTCCGACCAGGATGACTTTCCAAGACATCCTTAATCAACTTTACACTTTTCTCAGCGTCCCCGTGATCCCACCGAACGATTCCGCCTCGACGCCGAGTCTTTGCAAGACGGTGACAAAGAGGTGGGACAATGGGAGTTCTTCAGCCTCGACTTGGCCTTGCCATCCGCGGTCGGTCACGATCCCGGCACCGGCCTGGTTATCTTCATTGCCTTCGCCAAACTTGAGATAACGGCCATTTTCGAAGCCGAGATTCTTACCGCCGGCAGAGATGATCGGATAATTGCGAGAGAGGTGGAAGCTGCTGGAAGCGGAACCATGCATCGCAAAGGTGTTGTCCAGCAAGTTTCCCTGGCCGCTCGGCTCTGAGGTGTCCTTGAGCTTCTGCACGAAACGGCCAAATTCCTCCGCTTGATAGCGATTATAGGTGCCGAGGTTTTCCCAACCCTTTGGCTTTTTGACCGCATGAGTCAGGGCGTGGGCATTTCCGAGTCCAACCGCCTTTGAAAGCAGGTTGTGTGTGCCACCACCATTCTCTCGACCCAACTGAAAGGTCGCCACGCGAGTTGAATCACTGAGGAAGGAAAGATAGATCAGTTCATACATGGTCTGGAAGTAAAGCCGCGCCTCTTTTGGATCTGCATCTAAGGTTAAATTCCGGGTATCGATCTTTGGAACAGGTGCATCAATCCACTTCCGGGCTTTCGCCAACTTTACTTCTGTATCGCGAACGGCATCAAGATACTGCTGGAGCGTTTCCTGATCATGCCGGGAAAGCCTTCGCCCTAATGAGCGCGTATTGGCAATGAGAAGGTCCAGCGCACTTTTACTTCTTGCCAGTTTTGCGGCAGCATCCTTACCGCTGGTCACGAAAAGCATGTCGAAGATCTGCTTCGGATTATTTAAGGCTGGGATTGGCCGTCCTTCACGATTGTAGGACTGAGTCTGGGCACCACGAGGGCCCCCCACTCCCCCATTGGTTGACATCACCAGCGAAGAATGGCGGGTGAACTCTCCCGCGTGCGCCGCATAGACCTGATCAAGAGAAACAGAGTTTTTATAGGGGCCGTGGCCTCCCGTCGCCGCACCCGTCAGATATTGATCGGCATTTGAATGGCCATGAACGGTTCTGGCAGCTGGGTGCGAGAGTCCTGAATAGATCGTGATTTCACGACGCAAAGGCTCGAGGACATCGAGGACTTTGGTTAATTCGAAATCTTTCTCTCCGCCCCGGGGGAACCAGCTCCAATCCTTCCAGGCCGGATCCGCTTTGATCGGCAATCCGACACCATCAGGATGGTAGATACTGACAAATCGTTTTGGGGCCGTGTCTCGATTGGAATTTTTCGCCGCAAATGTTTCGAACCATGGCAGAGCAAGAGCGACACCTGCACCATGAAGAAATTTTCTACGATTCAAGGATTCTGCTTTGTTGTTCATCATTAGTTCCTGATTCTTACTTTGAGATAAAGATGCGGCTGTTGATGATCATGTGTATTAAATCACCCAGGCGATCCCCCTTTTTTCTAAATTGGACAGCCAAGCTGTCAATATCGGCATGATCACTAAAAGACAATGGCCGACCGAGGGCATATGCGGTCATCTTATGAACCATCGCTCTGGCAAATTGATCTTGCCGTTCCGTGAGCAGGTAGCGCTTTAAGCCATCCATCCCCGCCAATTCCTGCTTGTTGAAAAGTGCGGAAGTTGCATCCACCGGCTTATTCTTAATTTTAGTACGGTAGACTCCCAAAGCGTCGTAATTTTCAAAAGCAACTCCCCAAGGATCAATTTTTGCATGGCACGAAAGACAGGCCGGTTTATTTCGGTGATCTGCGATGCGCTCTTTGAGCGTCATTTCCAAAATCTTCGGATCAGTCAGATCGACTTCCGGGACATTGGGTGGTGGTGGTGGTGGTGGATCATGTAGGACGCGTTCCAGCATCCAAACGCCGCGTTTGAGAGGATGGGAGTCTTTGCCGTCAGAGTTCATCGTCAGGATTGCGGAGCCTGTCAAAATTCCGCCACGATTCGTTTCGGGCTTGATCGGTACTTTGCGGAAATGAGGGCCATAAACACCTGGAATTTTATAGTGACTGGCCAAGCGTTCATTGATCAAAGCATAATCTGAGTGAATGAAATCCATGATGCTGTTGTTGTGATTCAAAACTTCCTTAAAAAAGGCAAGAGGCTCTTCCTGCATGGCTTCTTTCAGGGAACTGTCATTCACATGAGTGACACGATCGAGGCCATCTATCCCGAGCCATTGCCGAACGAAATTTTGAGAGAGTCGATTTGATCGAGAGTCCGCCAGCATCCGTTTGACTTGAGCGGTCAAAACCGTTGGATCTTTGAGTGTTCCCTTCCGGGAAAGTTCTAACAGTTCCCCGTCAGGAATGCTGGACCACAGAAAAAACGAGAGCCGGCTGGCCAGTTCCACGTCACTGATGGTTTTGGGGCTTTCCGACTGACTTGCGGAAATTTGTGGGGACAGGTAGAGAAATTCTGGTGCCGCCAGGACTGTTGCCAACACTTCCAACATGGCCTCTTCGAAGTTCGCAAAGTCGGGACGATATTCGGAAAACAGGACCACGAATGGATCCACTTCCTGCGAGGTGACGGGACGCCGCCAGGCACGCTCCATGAATCTCGTTAATACTGCACGGCCGTATTCTTGTTCATTCGTTTTATTTTCGCTCTCGATGAAAATATCTCGATGGGTTTTGGGCGGCCATTGTTCATAGAATGGCGCGCTGATTTCGATAAAATCTACCAGAACACTGAGAGGCTCTTTGTTGCGTGTGCTGGAATTATATTGAATGGTTAAAAACTCATCCCGCCTGGGGAAGTTCTCCTTATTGTTTCGGAATGGGTTGCGTTGAATTTCACTGAGAGGAATATCAAAGTGGATCAATTGCGGCTTGTCGACAGATGCCGTGACAGGAATATCACGAGCACTGATTACTTGGGAAAAATTGGCGTTGTTGCTGGTATGAGCACTGAAGATTAAGCGCAGACTTGCATATTCATCGGCGTTCATGGTCGATCGCCCGGCGCGTATGGTAACGCGCATGATTCCTTCATCAGGAAGGTGATTGCTGAGATTCAATTTTAACGAATGATGTCTCTTGTCTAAAGAGACATCTTTTCCAGCTTCCTCACCTTTCTTAGCCTTCTGGTTGATTGGATGGACCTCCCCAATATCGTCATTGTTAATTGTCGAAAATTTCTCTTCCTGCCTTGGCAGGCGATAAACAACCATTTTGGGACGGTCGCCAGACACGGTGACATGTTTGAGAGCTTTAAGGCCAATTTCACGATAGATTTCGAATTGCATGGCCGACATCTGCAGCATTTCAGAACTATTCTTGAAACCGTCCTCGGAGGCGGTTTCCGGAGGCAGGGGACCGGCGAGGGAATAGCGGATGCCTAGCAGATCCTGGAGTGCGTGGTTGTATTCGTATCGCGCCATGCGACGAAATGACGAATGCCTCCCTTCGTTGCGCCGCATCGTCGAGGCCTTTTGAATTTCCGGCCCCAGCCATTCGATGATTTTGCTGAGGTCGACATCCGCCAGTTCGACTTCGGCATCTTCAGGCGGCATTTCGCCGTTGCTCAAGACATCGGAAACCTCCAGCCACCATTCCACATCGCCCCCTTGCATGAGATCCGGATCCAGCGTGTCGATGCGGAACTTGCCCTTGGCCTTTTTAGGACCGTGACACGCCACGCAGGTTTTGGTGAGCACCGGCGCGACGTGCTTTTTGAAGTCGGCAAGATTGGCCGCCGGAGATCCAGCGGGCGCGGGAGCCTCTTTGCTCGATACCGATGCCAACAAGGCTGACTTTGAACGTCCCACTTCCCTCGCTTTGGCCAAGGGGGGCAGTTCGCTTGATTGCAATTGCTTTGCAGAACTCCCCGCAAGGCTGGGGGTGGCGCTGTATGACGGAGCGGGGGCGAATAGACACCAAGCAGCGATGACACCCAATGCTCCAATTCTGTTCATGATAAAGGTCCCGATTCTACTCATTGTGGATTACATCTCTCGGTGGTCACGCGTTTGGCCAGTGTGGTCGATCTAAACCGCGCCAGGAGCGCCGGAGTGAGGACAGTGATCGGCATTGACATGTTTACTGCCCGCAAATGCCGGAATCTATCGATTAAAGTTTGATAGGCAGGAGGCATCTCTTTCATCCCGGGTTCCGCGAAGGGACTTCGTTCCATCTTCTGACGGGTGGGGAAGGCTAAAAGAGCCCGAAGGAAACCTCCGGAAATGCGATGGCAAACCCTACAGGCTATGGAGATTATGGGATGATGTGGGAAAATAGGCCCAAAAATAAGCAGGGCATAGTTGGTGGGGGAATCCTGCCCCTTGTAACGATCGGGTTGTCTGCTAAAGACAGACTCACTTCAGGACCATATCTATGATCACCCATCCGAAACGTTTGCTAATCGCTTGTTGCCTCATGTTCTCTGGTCACATTGGTCCGGTAATCGCTGACGATGCTGTCAAACCTGACAGCGAGGCCGGCAAAGCTCAGGTCGCGTACCCGGGCTCTTTTTCCCGGCCCCCTTCTGAGGGTAAAGGTTACAACACCTGGCGTGGTGCCGCCGGGCCTGATATTGGTGGGGTGGATGTCGCCCCCGATCGTTTGCCGTCGCGCGTCGATAACTCCGCTCGCCCGCAGTTCCCGGCAATCTATAAACAGAAGTGGGGAGCCTGTGGCCAGTTCGCCTCGGTGGCGTCGATCTTCACTTACGAAATGAATGTGTTGAATGGCGCGATCGCAGACACCGATACGACGCGGTTCCCCGCCCACTTTTCGTGGAATATGATGAACCACGCCGAAAACAAAGGGTCGGAGGCCTATCACGGTTGGGAAGTGGCCAAGCGCATCGGCATACCCACCGCCAAGTCCTACGGCGGGGTCCGCCTGAATAAGATTGGAGTGTGGCCAAACGGCTATGAGATCTGGCGCGAAGCGATGGAGTATCGTGTCTCGGGCTATCGCTACTCGCCGGCCAATACCATTGACCAACTCGACGAAGCCCGTGGTTGGCTTTTCGACCGCAATCAACCGAAGGCGAACAAGAAGACGATCGGTGGATTGTTCGCCTTGGACGGCCGTATGGGCGAATTGAAAAAAGTCACGGTGACCATTCCAGAAGGTGAGCATGCGGCGGGGGAAGACCTCTGGACCCGCTGGGGACCAAGCGGCTACGGACACGGCATTACCTGTGTGGGATACGACGACCAGGTCGGTTACGACTTGAACGGCGACGGTAAAATCACCACCGATCTCGACCTCAACGACGATGGTAAAGTCACGCTCGCCGACTGGGAACGCGGAGCCTACATCGTCGTCAACTCATGGGGCAAGACGTGGTCAAAAGACGGCCGGGTCTATCTGCTCTACAGCGCGATGATTGATCCGACCTGGAAGCGTGGGAACTATCTGGGCCGGGTCGAAG
>Ga0308011_10001105_pt1 | contig 12700 bp, 8 predicted proteins | sample Neamet177_FD_203144 | JGI IMG/M metagenome (GOLD analysis project Ga0308011, IMG submission 203144) | Marine microbial communities from water near the shore, Antarctic Ocean - #177 | ecosystem: Environmental > Aquatic > Marine > Unclassified | place: Southern Ocean | collected 2014-07-25
GCAACAACAGCTACATCGGTACCATTTTCCAATGTATTGGTATTGAAGTTACTGAAAACAGTACCAGCAATATCTAATGCATTGAAATAAACATCAAAATCAGTTGAGTAAATATCAGTGCTAGTTACTGTATTAACAGCTTCTAATGATAACCATAAGCTACCTGAAGATGCAGCAGCTTCTGTCGCAGAACCAGCAGCATTCACATAAAAATCTAAAGTTCCGCCATTTACTAAATCTGAAAAAACAAATGAAAGCTGACAGCTATTAGCTACTGTACAGTAGGCACCAGTAGGTTGACCATTAAAAATATTAATGTTACCCCAACCAGAAACCAGACCGTTGACATCAGTTGAAGAGTACAGAGCGCTGGCAATAAAATCATTACCGAAACCAGTATAATCTGGGTCCCAAGTAATACCACCTGAAGAAACTGTTGATGCCGATGCACCGAAGCTTGCTAAAGCGATTGCAGAAGCTGCAACAAAATTTTTAAATATGTTCATTTTTATTTCCTTTAAGTTTTTCAAAGTTGTTTAAAATTCTAACCTAGTAATGCAGCAGTTGTGCCAACTTGTGATTTTATTTTTTTACCCTTTAAAATCAAGGACTATAGACCAACCTACTTTCATTTAAATAATACAAAAAAAACGACTGTAAAATTTCCTGACACTATTTAATTACAAATAGTGTTGATTTACTTATTTTCAATACTTTGCTTCAGTTTAATAATTTTTGAGTTTAACTTACTGTCGTGGGCACTTAAGCCTACTAGCAACACTTTAGCTTTATCGAGTTGCTTAGTGGCGATATAAGCTTGCGCTAAACTCAGTTTAGCATTGATATCATTAGAGCCTTGCTCTTGCACCTTACCTAATACGCTTATGCCTTTATCAAATTTATTCTTTGCCACCAATATAACGCCATAAGTTTCTTGAAATGAAATGTTATTGGGATCTAGCTTAAGTGCTTTTTCAATGTGCTCAAGTGCATTATCCAAGTCATTAGTTTGATATTGCTGCCAAGACAAGTTATTTAATGCGATCTCATTTTTTGGTTGAATTTTTATGATTCTTTTATAGGTGTTAATAACTTGCGCTGATTTTTTTCCATCTTTATTATTAAGAGTATACAATTCAGCCAGTAACATACTTACTTTAGTATCATCGTTATTTTCTAGCACATAATTTTCAAGTAGCTTTTCAGCTTTATCTTTTTGTAGAGAAAATTGTAGTGCTCTTGCCAACTTAATGGCATTAAGAGCATTATTATCTTTCTCATAAATACCACTATATAGTGTAATCGCTTGCTCATAATTCTTCTCCCGCATAGCAATTTCCGCTTCGGTAGCGATAATTAGTGCATTGGAAGTACCTTTTAGCTTTAATAGACTGAGCTGTTTTTTAGCGGCTTTAACATTATTATTCGCGAGTTCTAAGTACGCTAATTTTGTCATTAGGTTATTATCATTGGGGAAATCTTTGTTAGCCTGCTTGCTTATCACCAATGCTTTAGCATACTTAGTTAATTTTTCGAGTAAATTGATATACCCAACTCGGAGAATATAGGTATTAGGATTAACTTTTATTCCCTGCTCATAAGTTACTAAAGCATTATCATTCTGTTGATTAACCTCATGGCTGTTGGCTAATATGATCCAATAACGAGAAGATAGGTTCTTTTCATCCTTAATAGTTTCTAATAACTCAATAGCTGCTGAGTTTTGTTCAATTTCGCGTAAGTTTAATGCTAAGCCGATAACAAGATTTTTATGAATATTGCCATTAAGTTTATTTTGGTCATGCAAAGCACTTAAAAACGAGATAGCTACTGCTGCGTTATTTTTTTTAGCTTGTAAACCCCCGTAGCGCTCAATGGCACTATAGTGATTAGGGCTTAGTTTAATAACACGCTCATAACCGGATAAAGCCTCTTCTATTTGTTTTTTAAAGTCATGCACTGAAGCTAAACTGTAAAGTGCACTGATATTATTTTCATCGAGTGACAATGCTTTTTTAAAATATGCCTCAGCATCAACCACTTTCTTTTGATTAGAAGCTATTAAGCCCAATAAGACATTACCTGCGGCTTTGTATTTCTCACTCGTTAGCCACTTGTTCGCAATAGCTTGTGCTTTATTAATTTCATTGCCCTGAATATATTGGCGAGCCAAGGCAAACTCAGTTTCGTGTAAACTAGGATCGATATTGATTGCTTCTTCTATTGACTTAATACCAGATAAATCTCCTTGACTAAGTAATAAAGCTCCTTGATTGACCTTAATTCGAGCGTTGTTAGGGGAAAATTTTCCTGCTTTATTTAGTAATAACTGTGCATTAGTATAATCACCAATTTTCATTAATTCTAAACTGGTGATTTGTAATACGTCAGTGTTACTATCGCTGTCTTTTATGGCATTTAATCTTGCCACTGATGAAGCTAAGTCATCGGTATGCCCTAACTTTATTTTAATGGATAATAAAATCACATTAACTGGATGAGTCACCGGTAACAAACTTTCTAAGCCAATTAAATGGTCATAAGCTTGTTCTAATTCATCCAACTTAAAAGAACTAATACCTGCAACCATTTTAGCCACTACAAAGCTTTCATCGTATGCGATAGCTTGGTTTGCATAGTCTCTCGCTTGCATATAATTAGCTGCTTGATATTCAATTTGTGATTTATATTGCAAGGCAAGGGGTGATTTTTTAAAATATTTTAGTAACTTATCTGTTAGTACATTCGCTTCATCGAATTTTTCCGCTTTGATAAGTGCATTAGCTTGGAAAAATTGAATATTATAATCTTGTGGATGCTGTGATATATAGCTTGAGAATGCTTTACTGGCAAGCTCATAATTGTTGATGGAAAAGTACAACGAGCCCTGTAAACGAATTGCCTCACCAAATTTATTGTCTGCTGCTAATAGTGCATTAACTACCGCTAAAGCCTCTTCGGAATTTCTCTCTGTATTTAACAAATATGCTTTAGCTAGTTTGCTAAACGGAGCATTTGCGTTTATTGCCGCTGCTTGAGATAGGTAGTCTTGTGCTTTAATTGCCTTTCCATCAGCAAGTGCACTGATACCTGCATACGTTAATACAATAAGGTATTCAGTATCTGCTAAGTCTTCACTGGCTTTAACTAGCTTTTCTACTTCATCAAACTTATCTAATCTCGTTTTTACCTGCGCAAGTAAAGGAGCGGTTTGTGAAAAGCTAGTACCTAGCTGTGCCGCTTTTTCAATTTCTTTTTCTGCACTGATGTAATTACCTTGATTTAGGTACGCATTACCTAAACCAAGTCTAGCATCGGCATTTTTAGGCGATAAACGTACCGCATTTTTATAATCAACTACGGCATTACCGTATTTACCTTCTTGACTATATTGATTAGCGCTAGCAAGTAATTGCTCTGCTGTTTTTTGTTCACTACATGCACCGAGACTCAAAGCTAGTGTTACTGCTGATGTTATTATTATTTTTTTCATGATAGATCCTAATGATGTATAACAAGAAAACGTAAGTGATTTATATATTGTTCACTTACATTAACCGATAACTATAATTTAACCGATATCTATAATTTTGATTGTAGCTGCGCTTTAATTTTAATTTGCTCGTCTGTTTTAACTGAGACTTGACCTAATAGGTCGCTGGCCTCATTTGACCTACTGTTAGCAATTAATGCTTCAATATAATTCAGTTGGATATCTATATCCTTCCCTTTTGCTATTTCAGAAGCTTTACTGGCATATTTTAACGCGGCTCTTTTATCACCTGATTTAAGTAAAACTTTACCATAGGTGTCAGCAATATTCGCTATTTGAGGCGCTAACGTAAACGCTTCTTTGGCATGTTTTAAAGATTGTTCTATTTTATTTTGCTCTAAATAAAGCCATGCTAAATTATTGTGAGCAATAACATTCTTAGGTTGTTTCTGTACAACATCTTCATAAACACCAATGGCTTTACTGGTATCATCCTCAAGATACATACCCGCTAGCATCGTTTTGATACGATTATCATTAGGGTCAATAGTTAAGTAATGCTCTAGCATTTCAATCCCTTTAGGTTCTTTTTCATCACCTATATAAGCACGAGCAAGATACACAGCATTTTGACTACTTGGATAAACCTTATAAAGTTCTGAAAGTTTTGGAACTGCTTGTGCATATTCTTCTTCTATTAAGAAAATTCTACCTAGAAGTCCCTGTTTTAATGACTCATTAATATCTGCAGTCGCTAACGTTTTATAAAGGTTTTTTGCTGGGACAATTTGCTGACTGTTAAGTAGTAATTGCATTTTTATCAATTGCAGTACTACGTTATCTTTATGATAAGTTAAACCACGCTTAACCACATTCAAGGCTCTATCATTATTCCCGCGACTTGCATGTAAATCCGCAAGTAAAACTACAGGCTCTACATGATAAGGGCTTGCTTTCGACCAACTTTCTAATGTCTGTTGAACTTTTTCAATTTCATTTTGCTTTTTATAGTTAAAAATCACTAACTGCCAATAACGTTTTGGGAGCTTAGGCGTTTCAGCTATGCTCGTCAGTAACGTTTCAGCTTCCTTATATTGAGCTAAACTCACCATAGCTTCGGCGACTAACAATGCTTTTTTTGTATCCGCTTTATTGGCTTGATAAGCGTCTTGTAATTTAGCTAAGGCCATTTCATTGTGATAAACACCAAAATAATGTCGTAAGACTTTGTTATTATTCGGCACCAAATAAATTAAGTAATCGACTCTTTTTTGGCTTAATGATTCGTTTTTCTGCTCGCGGGCTGACCTAAGTTGCTCTGTTAACGCAAAGAGGTTATCTGGTTCTTTAGCTAAGCTCTGCTTTAAAGAGGCTTCTGCTTTCTCATATTTTTTTTCTTTGATAGCAATACTGGCCATTAAGTTATAACCCCCCGCTTTTTCAGGATAGTTATTTTGCCATTTAATTGCTATATCTCGAGCTTTACTGAGATCGTTATTTTGTAGTGCGGCATAAGCTAATGCGAGTTCTGCCTCTATGAATTCAGGGTCTAACGCAATAGCCTCTTCTAAGTTTTGAATACCTGAAGGGTCATTCATCATTAACTTTAAGATACCTTGTCTGGCATTATCTCCTGCGGAAGTAGACGTATGTGCCAATAACTGTTTGGCTTCGTCAGTTGCCCCTAACTCTAATAACTTATAACTCATTGAGGACAGGAATTGCGCATCTCCTGTTTTTCCGCCTTCAAAATCACCAATAGTTGCGCTTATTTCATCAACTAAACCAAGCTCTAATTGAGTAACAGCTAACATTCGTCTGGCTTGATGATCTTTAGGTAAAAATTTAATAATAGAGGAGAGATGACGATGACTCTGCTGCCAGTTTTTTAAATAAAAGGCACTAGCGCCAGCAACTAACTTTAAATTAAATTGATTGAATTTTGCCGATAATGCTAATTCTGCATGTTCACTGGCTTTATCAAATGTCTTTCGATTAAAGGCAACCATTGCTTTAATATAATGTGCGAAAGGCTGACTATCAACTTGAGCTAATATGCTGTCAGCATATTTTTCAGCTTCATCATCTTGCCCTGACTTAAGTAATGCATCGGCTAATAATAATTGCACAATACCAGAGCGAGGTTGTAAATTTAAGTATTCTTTAAAGCTGGTAGCAGCTTGTTCATAGTCTTTTGTTACCATTGACACTTGCCCTTGCAACATAAGGGCATCAACTTGTTTAGCGTCTATGGATAATATCCGTAATATTAATGTTTTAACTTCATCGTAATTGCTTTCTGAGAGTTCTAAGTATGCTAAAGCCAGCATACTATATAAGCTTTGTTGTCCTAAAGATTGTGCTAAAGCGACACTCTCTTTGGCTTGTTCTAATTTTTCACTACGTAATTCAGCTAACGTTTTGTAAGCTAAAAAATGGCTTTGCTCTTCTCCAACAAGCTTTGTTGCAGCATCACTTAATGCCAATACATCAATATCGCTATCGGTTAAAATGTAAGCACGTGCAAGTAACGGCAGTACTTTGTTTGCTGCATAGTTATATTGATGAGCACGTTCAAGTTCTTTTACCGCAGCAGCGCCGTCACCAAGATTTAAATATGTTTGCCCTAATAAAAACCGGGCTTCACCATTTTTATTATCTGCTCTGATCGCATTTTTTAATTCAATAATACTTTCATTGATTTTATTTTGGCTGAGGTAGCTTTTTGCACTTACCAGATGAGATTCAACAGATACTCGCTCACTACAGGCAGTTATTGCCAAAGTAATACTTAAGTAGAGAGAGGCTTTTACAAATTTCATGTTGAACTTCCTTTATTGTTATTATTGAGCAATAGAAAATAGGTACTGCACATTCCATTCAAATTTACATTTACATTTACATTAAAAACTAACCAAAAATAAAGCCCATTAACAGTAATGCTAATGGGCTTTTTTCTATGCTCTTGTATTGAGTAAGAGACTTGTAACACTTAAGTTACTGTAGCACTCATGGTCAGTCACTAAGATAAGTACGTCTGCCCAGTTGTCGATATCATTAATCGTTTCTTGACGCTGACACTCCCAGTTAGGTACAAATGGATCATGGTAACTCACTTCAACGCCTGCTTTAGTAAAGTGTTCAAGAATTGCATCTGCAGGTGATTCTCGACAATCATCAACATTCGCTTTGTAAGCGACACCAAGAATGCCTACTTTTTTACCCTTTAAGTCCGCACCTAATAATTCAAGTGCTTGTTGTGCAACAATACTTGGTCGTTTATCGTTAATTGAACGCGCTAAACGAACCAATTCACCCGCATTAGTATTCTCGACTAAGAACCAAGGGTCAATTGGGATACAATGACCTCCGACTCCTGGTCCAGGAGTTAATACGTTAACTCTAGGGTGACGATTTGCTAAACGAATAACTTCATATACGTCAACACCAAGCTCTTCACATACTTGTGATAACTCATTAGCAAAAGCAATACCTACATCGCGAGAAGTATTTTCGACTAACTTAATACATTCAGCTGTAGTTAAATCGGTTAAGAAAACTTCACCTTTAACAAAGCTTTGGTAAACTGTTTTAACTTTCTGTTGTGCGCTTGGGTTTGCGGCACCAATAATACGGTCATTAAAAACAAGTTCATGTAAGGTTTGACCTGGAATAGCACGTTCTGGACAATGAACTACATCAATAGTTAAACCCGCATCTGAAAAACGCTCTTCTACCGCTAAGCTGGTTTGTGGTGAAATAGTTGATTCAACAATAACTGTTTGGCCATTCTTGGCAACTTTAGCAATGGCATCAACCGCACTGAATACATAACTACGATCACAACTGCTATTTTTGTGTGGTGTAGGCACAGCAACTAAGTACGTTTCGCTCGAAGCAACTTGTGTACTCGCTTTTAAGAAGCCTTGTGAAACCACTTTAGTAAGTAATTCTGGTAAGCCGACTTCGTCAAACGGACATTCTGCGGCATTAATAGCGGCAACTTTATCGGCATTTAAATCGACACCTGTAACACTATACCCAGCTTCAGCTAATAAACTTGCAATAGGCAAGCCCATGTAACCCATACCAATAACGCTTAATGTTTCGTTTTTAGCAACAATTTCTACATCAAGGGTATTAGGTACTGTATTAGTAATAATATCTAAAATAGTTTCCGCTACATGACCATCCCCAAAAGGGTTGCTCCAGCTAAAACTACCCGCATCACTAGCAAGCCATTTATCAGCCGCAGCTATAGCCTTGTCTGCATCTCGGCCAACTAAAACATTAGCACCCACTTCAATTGATTCAGGACGCTCTGTATTCTCACGCAAAGTGATACAAGGTACACCTAATAAACAGGCTTCTTCTTGAATACCACCAGAGTCGGTTAAAATTAATTGAGCATGTTTTTGTAATTGAATAAAATCCAAGTAACCAATAGGTGGAATAAGTTTTAGGTAACTTGGTAACTCAATCGAAAACTCTTTCAATTTAGCTTGGGTTCTAGGGTGAATTGGCCACACGATGGTTTGACTATATTTTTCATGCAACTTATCAAATAGTGCTAACAGCTCTAGTAAGTTTGCAGATACATCCACGTTAGATGCTCTGTGAGCGGTAACTAAAAAGAATTCGCCTGAAGTAACACCTAGATCAGCTAAAATTGTACTGGTACTGGCCGATATTTCTAAATGTTGAAAGAGTGAATCTGAAACGGTATTACCGACAGTAAATATTTTATCACTATCAAGGCCTTCTTTTGCCAAAATAGCATGTTGATTAGGACCTACTGCAAACAAGTATTCACTCATGTGATCCGTTAAAATACGGTTAGTTTCTTCCGGCATAGTACGATCATAACTACGTAGACCTGCTTCAATATGACCAACTTTAATATCAAGTTTAGAGGCGGCTAATGCGCCAGCTAATACAGTATTAGTGTCACCTTGAACTAAAACCACATCTGGTTTTTCTTGTAAGAGAATAGGTTCCATTTCAATCAATATGTTACCCGTTTGATTGCTGTGAAGACCTGAGCCTACACCCAAATTATAATCTGGTGCAGGTAATTCTAATTCTTTAAAGAAAATGCTATCCATTTCTTCTGAGTAATGTTGATTAGAATGGATGATAAAATAGGCAATACCGCGTTTTTTACATTCTCGAATAACGGGTGCCATTTTGATTATTTCTGGGCGAGTGCCAACGATAATCCCTATTTTCATTTTGATTCCTTTGAGTTTCTAGACTTAGTGCTCTAGTTTTATGTGATGAATACTAATTTGATTATGTAATTGTAAAGCATTTGTTGTTGCAAGTAACATAGCTTAATTACTTTTTTAATTATTTTTTAACCGATTTAATCGGTTAAGGAATTACACACCAATTGAACAAGCTGGTTTTGTTGTTCTCGTTGAGAAAAGGTGTGGTCCGCATAACGGATTTTATGTTGTTTTATCTTATCGCTAGCAATCACCTTACGCCAATATTTATTACTTTTAACTAATAACAGAAACTCATCAGCCGTTAAATCGTTAGCGCTTAATATGATATGACTTTGCCCACTAAAAGTTTTAATGCCTTGTAGCATTTCAGTTACGAAGTTGTTGTGAGGGTCAATCACATCATTTTCTTGGCTTTTTTTCTGGAAACCTTGAATATCTGTAAAAGCGGCTTTAGCTTGTATTTTTCCAGATAAAAATTTTGACCAAAACTCCTTACTCAAAAATCTTTTAATATAATAAGAGCGTAAATACGTTTTAGCATGTGTTTGTGATTGCCTTACCCAAGGATTAACTAAAAACAACTGCTTTATTTGGTTTTGTTGGGGATATTGATTTAGGTAAAGCAAAATAGCCGAGGCTGCATCGCATAGCCCCCATAACGCTAATTCAGTTACTTCTTTATGACGCTGTTGAAAGGTTTGAATAGCTGAATCAATATCCGCTTGAATATCAGTAAAAGCCGTAACGTCACCCTCACTGTCTCCCGCACCGCTATAATCAAACCGAAAGACTGTAATTCCCTGTTCAGCTAGCGCTCTAGCCAAATAAACAAATAGTCTGTGACTTCCGACTCGAGTTTGTGGGCCGCCAACAACTATTATTACGCCTTTATTAATAGGCTCATGTTCTGTTGATGTTTTTTTTTGTACTGATAACGTTGCTGGCAAGTGCTCAATAGCAACAAGTTGCTTACCATTACTATTAAAAATAACACCTTGCTCTGTCATCAGTTTAACTCTTTATTAGATGAAAGTAGCTGTGTAAAAACCAACTGTTCTTGTGCTAAAAATGATTGTGCAATTTGTAACTCAGTTGCTTGCCAAAATTTTACGTCGTCAGTTGCTTGTATAACTAATTTATTATTTTTATTCGCAAGTAATTCCTGCTGCTTAATTCTACCAGGATTTAATTCTTCAGATGCATTTTTCCACTCAAACCAATAGCAATTACTAGTGAAGTCAACGAGCTTATTCAAACTCTGCTCTGCCAGTTCATCTAACAAGCTTGATTGCATTAAGTACCCTGCAACCTCAACACTTTTCACTTGTTTTTCTATCATATCGCTGCCTTTAACTTTACTCTTTTTAGTTAACTGGGCTGCTAGCGCTAGGCGCTTAAACTGTTGTACAAAACGTTTACCGTTAAAGTCTGGTTGTAGAAGCATTAAGCCATCAACCTGTTTTATTATTTCATCCGATAACAATAATACTGCAGATAAAGGTAACGATAGATAAATAGGTTTTTCTGAGTGATTTTTTAACTCGATTAACTGTTTAACAATATCTTGTTGCCATATAGCCAGATTTGTATCATCCAACTCACCTGCACTATCACCTGTGCCATAGTGATCAAAAACAATACTTTGAAACCCTTGATGATAAGCACTAATGGCTGAGCGTGTTATATGGTGACGGGTTTGATTAGCTTGTTCGAACAATGGCGCTATAAATAACAAATGTGCAAGTGTATGCTCTGGTGTTCGGGTTAACCTAAACAAAGCCCCTTTAACCCCTTGATAAAATTCAACTTGAGTTGATACCATGGCCAAAAAGGTTAACTGCGTTCTAGTACTAATTCGGTTAACGTAGCAACCGAGGAGAAATTATCCGCACTGATGTCATCATCATCAAGCGTAATATCAAAGTACTCTTCTATTTCGCCAATAAGAGTGACTAACGCCATTGAATCAAACTCGGCAATAGCACCAAACAATTCAGTTTCCTCATTCCAGAAATCGTTGTCATAATTAGGGATGATGGTAATCAATAACGCAATGATTTGCTCGGTAGTTTGCTTGATTTTGTGCTCATTAATTTGATCGTTTGTTGGTTGAGTAGTTTGTGCAGAAGTCATTTTTTACTTACTTTCCTTGATAATAGTTTAACTAAACGCGGCAGTACTATCTTGCGAATAATGGCTAACTTACCATAAATTCCACTAGGATTAAAAACTTGATAGACTTGGCGTGTTCGATTTTCTGATAACCAATCTTTTTTATAAGGCTCTGAGCCCATACCAAATTCGATACTGGTAACTTTATCTTTACTGATTACGTGTTCTGACAAAGCTAATGATAGAAGTGAACCTACAGAATATTGTTGATATTGTGGGGTATACGCCAACTTAAATATTGAAGCTGTTATTTGAAGGTGCCCACAATGCTCTTTGGTAACGTTCTCATCATTATCTAACCGAAAATCTGGTTGTAAGTTCGATTGCAAAAACCACAGCTGGGCTGCCGCAGGTTCGTCATCAACATACAAAAGCCCTAAACGTAATTTATTTTCAGCTAAGGCAGCTAAACAAACTTGTTCGATAAAATCGAAACTAAACTCATCACCTTTCCAGCTTTGTTGATAAATAGCTTTATACGTGATAAACGCATCTGAAAAATCACTTATGTCAGTGATTATCTCTATTCGATATTTGTGTGCTTTAACTAGCTTTTTCTCACGTCTTTTTATCGTATTACGTAACTGGCTAGGTCTTTGTTGGTAATACTCTGCGTAGTCTGCGATCCCTACCTGATAAACGTTATCTGTTTTAGAGAATACTCGTTGGTAGTGAAAGTGTTCAACCAATGTTTTCTCAACCATACCGCCTTCAAAGGCACCAAGCTGCATACTTAGCCATTGATGTTCTTGCACAATATATGAAAGTAATTGATGCAAAATACCTTTTGAGGGAGGGCTAAAAAATATGGGTTCAGAAACGGATGAATAAAAACTGCTGAGTGAGCTAATTTTATTTTGAGATGATTTTTTTTTAGTACTGTGGACTAAAGGCCAAGCGACATTTAATATTGGCTCTTGGTCCTCAACGCTTTGGTATAAACAATGAACAATTACCTGGCTATTTTCAGGGAGCATAAACTCCTCAGTTGCCGCCAACCAAGGCAAAGTTAATTCAAATAACCTAGCATTAGGCATACTTTCTTTGTACTGAGTAACAAAGTCAGCAAATAAGAGTACACGATAAGAAAATTGGTCATTCTTAGTCATTAATAAAAACTATTGCAGAAGAGCCTAATATTAAGACTACTTTAGAAAATGACATGAAATAACTTCTTCCTCGTATTATATGAATAACAGTAATTAACTATTAGATATTTAGCATTAAAAAATAACGGCTAACTTAATTATTTTAACGATTTACTAATTTTTCTTCGAGTTCAGCTAACTTAGCTTCAAGTTCCGATATTTTAGTACGTGTTTTGATCAACACTTGTGTTTGCACATCAAACTCTTCGCGTGTAACTACATCAAGCTGAGATAACTTGCTCTGTAAAACTGATTTTGCTTTATCTTCAAAGTCACTTGCCATATTTTTTAAACCAGGCGGGATAGAATCTGTTACTTGTTTTGCTATTTCTTCAATCTTTTTTGCATTGATCATAATATTTACTCATTGATTTCACTTGTTCGCATTGTAACTGTTTTGCCCATGACTAAAAACAGGTAAAATCTATCACACGAAAATTTATTCGAATAAGCCCCTTAATAGCGTTGGTATTTAAAGTAATGAAACTCAATCCTGGACAAAATGAAGCGGTAAAATTTGTTAGCGGTCCCTGCTTAGTATTAGCAGGCGCTGGCTCAGGAAAAACTGGTGTTATTTGTCAAAAAATCGCTTACCTCATTCAAAAGTGTGATTACAAAGCACGTAATATTGCGGCGGTAACGTTTACCAATAAAGC
>Ga0308011_10001111_pt1 | contig 12670 bp, 10 predicted proteins | sample Neamet177_FD_203144 | JGI IMG/M metagenome (GOLD analysis project Ga0308011, IMG submission 203144) | Marine microbial communities from water near the shore, Antarctic Ocean - #177 | ecosystem: Environmental > Aquatic > Marine > Unclassified | place: Southern Ocean | collected 2014-07-25
GTTTTTTTATTAGTTTTTTTAATGAGTATGGGGGATTTTCTATCATAAAAGGCACGGAGGGTAACTGCAACCCCTGACGTTTGGTGTGACTGTGAGTGGTCTTTATTCACGCTCCCGCGGAAAGTGCCAGGTTCTGCCCACGCACCCCCCTGTGCAGTGCTCTCGCGCGGCTTTAATAGTCGCACCGCCTCCTCCGATCCACACACTACTTCTCGGGCCATTTGCAGCGACAACAATACTACAGCATCTTCCACAACAAAAGGACACCCTGCAAGCAGCGCCACCACCACCAAAGCAAAGCACAGCACCGCAGACAACATGGCTGCAGTCCCCGGCATCGTGAGCACGCCGAGCGCCGAGGTGGAGCTCCTGAAGGACGAAGTCGGAGGCCTGATGTACGCCGAGGGAATCGCGACCATCACCCTATACAGTGGCGACTTCCAGGCTGCGACGGAGTCGCTGCGTGCCCAGCTCGCCCTGGTCGTGGCCTCGAACCCATGGCGAGTGGACCGACGACGCTGCAACCTCAACCTTCCGCCGCGTCCGTCCCTCACAAACCCGCGTCGCTCTGCCCCAGGCTGGCCGGGCGCCTCGTCAAGAGCAAGAGCAAGAGCGGCCACGCCGTGCGGCTCGACCACCCTGCGCACCCGTCCGCAGAGGAGATCGACAGGCTCTTCACCGTCACCTCCGCCACGGACTCGGCGGCGTTCAAGCTCAGCTCGTCGGCGTCGTACGTGGACATCTGCAAGAGCATGTACAAGTCCAAAACGGTGGTGGTCGACTGCGGCTCCGCTCTCGTCGGCAAAGACAAGCCCGTCGCGCAGGTCACGCTGGCGGAGTCCGCCACAAAGGGCGAGTTTGCGCTGATCTTCAGCGTCTCGCACTCCGTCGCGGACGGACGCACGTACTACGATGTCTTCAAAATGCTGCAGCCGGGCGGGGCGGTGCGGGCGCTGGCGTCCACGAGGGTGCAGTCGTTCTCGGAGGCGATGCGGGACAAGTGCGGGAGGAGAGAGATAGAGTGGGCCGACAGCGCCGCCGCGGGGGTGCTCTTCGTCGGCGGTGCGCTGAAGTCGGCGCTGGGGTGCGGCGGGGGGAAGGCGCAGTGTCACGCCTTCAGCCTGGACGCCGAGCGGGTGGCCAAGGCCAAGGCGGCCGGAGCGGCGGAGGGCGGGGTGGAGTACGTGACGACGAACGACGTCTTGACGAGCGCGTTTCTCAGCGTGTGCGGGTCGCGCATCGGCTGGATGGGGTTCGACTGCCGCGGGAAAGTGGAGGGCGTCGGCCCGGACCTCGCGGGCAACTACGTCACCGCGTTGGTGCTCGGCCCGGAGGTGTTTGGTACCCCCGCGGACCTGCGGAGGATGTACGCCGAGGTGCCCTACGTCACGACGAAGCGCCCGCTGCCCGGGCCCTGCGAGTGCTCGTCCACCTTCGCGCAGGTCTCGAACTGGGCGTCCTTCGCCGGGGAGCTGGTGCAGCTCGAGGGGTGCGAGCTGGTGATCCACCTCCCCGCGCTGAACCCAGCGTACGCCACGATGGGCGGGGCGGACCAGATGGTTCCGTTCTCCTACGGCGTGGGGAAGAAGGGCGTGCTTTGCTGGGTTGTAAACACGAACGAGGCCGCGCTGCGCGAGGCGCTGCCGGTGGGAGGCACGGTGTCGGAAAAGCTCTTCCCGCCGGTCTGATTCTGATGCGCGGGGCGCGGCGTCGGGAGCGTGATGTGAGCGAGCGCACTTTGCAGGTTTCAATGATTGATTATGACAAACCTCGTGAATTCTCTCGCGCTGAATCTGGAATCGGATTTGGATCTTGGATCCAAAACCCCGAGTCGGTGCAACACACGGGGGGGGGGGTACATCTCTTCTAAAGTAACACAACTGCCGCTCAACGAACTACACGTGGCTCTGATTGGCTTAAACAGTCGCACCGCCTCCTCAGCCAATCAGAGCCACGTGCGAGTGCTCTCGCGCGGCTTAACAGTCGCACCGCCTCCTCAGCCAATCAGAGCCACGTGCGAGTGCTCTCGCGCGGCTTTAATAGTCGCACCGCCTCCTCAGCCAATCAGAGCCACGTGCGAGTGCTCTCGCGCGGCTTAAACAGTCGCACCGCCTCCTCAGCCAATCAGAGCCACGTGCGAGTGCTCTCGCGCGGCTTAAACAGTCGCACCGCCTCCTCAGCCAATCAGAGCCACGTGCGAGTGCTCTCGCGCGGCTCGCAATCTGATTGGCTGACGGGCGGGGTCGTTAGGGTTCGCGGGGGCTGACGGGGCGCGCAAACACGCTAGGGTTGAACATCAACCGGCTAGCGTGTAATCGCGGGTGGGTGGGATAAAATCCTAGCTCGAGCCGCTCTGCTCAATCTGCCTCTATCCGGCACGTGAGTGTAACTCTAACTATGACCAAAAACTTACACAACCTCTACTTCAATTGCATTTGTATTGTTGTTTGTAGTGTTGTTGGTGGTGGTGCGCGTGGCCTCGCAGGGCCTTCTGCTGCGCCTCGCGTGCGTGCTCCGCGGGCGGGCACACGCGATTTTAACGTGTGACATTCTTTTTTAAAATTTAATCAATGAATTCATTGAACAGTTAAAAGAAGTTGGTCACAAAAACAGTTTGAACTACAGTACCCGTAGCGGGGAAATATCTACCTTTTGGGGCACGGAGGGTAACTGCAGCGGCCTTGACGTTTGGTGTGGCGCTCTCGTCGGCGTGGGCTGCGGTCTTCGCAGCAAGAACAGTGCGGGCCTCTGCATACCCGGAGAGCCAGTTGCAGAGCTTCACCTGCTTGCTTTTGTTTAAGTAATTGTCTTGTGCGCCCTGAATCTTGAATTCGCGAAGTGCGAAGTCATTTGAGCGGTGATTTGTGTCGATTGATCGACACAGTTGGCTCGTTGACTTCGGGCTCGCGGTGATGAAACCATATGCAAAAGAAACGAGAGCAATCGATGCACAGGCGGGCCAGATAATAGCAACGGGGTGGAGCAATAGCCACTACCGTGATATATCACGGTACGGACAACTAGAGGATAGGGTCGTTAAAGATCACACTGGAGAGCCGTAATGGCTCAGGTTCGCGTGCTGAATAGAGCCAGCGAAAACAAAGTTTCGACCGCAATAACTAAAATTAATAGCCTTTACCCCCCATGATAGAAACCTTTTGTGACTTGTGACTGCCAGCGGAGAGAGACAATCCTCGACACACGCACACCGGAGCTGACCCCACCTCACCCTACGCGAAACGACAGGTACGTTTTTAGCGACACGTGCACCCTCGATCCCAAAGCTGATCGCTAACATGCCCGTTACCGCGCTCATCACCACGTTCATTACTGACATGGCCAACGCGCCCGACGCGCCGCATGGCTACTACCTCTCGCCAACAAAGGCCAGTGCAACTGCTAGCACCTCCCTCTGTGTGGTCCTCCCCCTAATTCCCTAATTATTTAGTCGCCGCATGGCTACTACCTCTCGCCACCAAAGGCCAGGGCCAGTGCAATTGCTAGCACCTCCCTCTGTGTGGTCCTCTCCCTAATTCCCTAATTATTTAGCCCTTGTAAATATTTGGCACTCCTCACGAGTGAAATCGAAGACCATACCAGCACGTCGCTCCGCGACAAAATCCTGGACCGACGACCGCCACGACCGCCGCACACGCGACGAACGTGGCTGGCACTTTTCTACTCATTGAGCAAAGCCTCGCCCTATTTGATTGCTAATAATGACCTATTTGGCACTGTTGAGCCGAGGGATGCATCTAGAGTTACGATGCTCGGCCTCTTCCGTGCTATTCATCAGGTCATGAGATCCACGATGATCACCGGATCCGCAATTTTCTCTGTTCATTCTGGCGGTTGTGAGTCAAACGAAGTTCGCTCTCAACCTCGAACCGCCGCTTGTAAACCTCGAATTTGGAAACCGACCCTGCGCCGACCATGTTCCGTTTCTTCTATCGTTCCTAACGGCCGTACCCACTCAATCTACTACCTCAGGGGTGACTCCTCAACATACGTTTCAGAGCAAATGCACGATTGCAACATGTTGGCTCAGCACTTTTTCGTGTTCAGCACATGGTCGGCGCAGCGACCCTGCGCCGACTCTGCGCCGACCCTGCGCCGACCCTGCGCCGAACATGAAAGTGCTGCTCCAAACTGTTGCAGTTGTGCATTTTCTCTGAAACTTGTTGAGGGGTCGCCCCTGAGGTAGTGCGCAGGGTACGCAAGGTCGTTGGGACGATTGAAGGAACGGAAAACGGACAGCGCAAGGTTATAACTTCGGCGCAGGGTCACCGTGCGCAGAGAACCTCGAATCGCGGTTCGAGGTTGAGAGCAAACTTCGTTTCATCTAAACGATGGAAACCTCCAAACATATTCCCCACATTGCTCCCTGAACCACTAGGGACACGTGGAAGCGTGGGCTATGGGTTATTTGAGAGGTACAGTGGAGCCTATTAGAGATGATAATGCTAATGAAGCGTATTTTGGCCGAAAAAGGTCGCGATTTCGGGTGACATCGTGAACCGAATCCTGAGTCATATTTGAGAGTGCTGGTGGTGCGGATCCGCCGTGCCCTAGATCGCGGACTCAACCGTGCTGAGACTGTAAAGCGGTGGAGGAGCGTTCAGAATACCTGGTAAGCAGCGGAGCGCGCTTCGCCTGCGCTGACAAGCCCTCGTCGTAAAGCGTTGCGCGCAGGTGGTCGCAGTCGCTTTTCTTGCTTCGCGAAGACGTGTATGTAGCATCATCAGCTGATGTTAGGCGCCCGCAAAGCTTACCAGCTGGTGCTCACCAAAACGAGCACTCCTGGGATAAATGGTGCTACACCTGCCGGAGATTTCTGCAGAAAGAACTGAGGTGCTGACTATCTTGGTTGGGGAGCTTCAAGCAGTTCTTTCCCGACTTTGTAGCGCGACCAGTGCTCGTTTTGGTGTGCACGAGCTGTTACAGACATTGGGAGCTGCAAGAAACTGTCGCGGCAGCGGCATATGTGGTCAACGTCGTCTACTTTCAAGCTCTCGGTCGGCGCAGCCCCACAGATGAGCGATATCGCGCGATTTCGAGCCGGGTGGCCGCAATGCAACAGCGCGAAAGATAGCGACCTGAACCTTAACTTAACGCGGTTCATCGCATCCCTGAATGCTCTCGCTGCCGAGCACAGCGTGATATATCTTTTGTGCAGAGGCTGGGCGATCCAGCCGTACCATTATCAGCTGATGTCACTCCCTATCGTTCGTCTCCGCAACAACAACACAACCTGGGCAAAGAGCGCAGCGGAGCTGTTTGCAAAGCTTACTCCATGTCCTTCACGTTCGAGACGTTCCACGTGCTCAAGTCCCCATTGAAGGCGCTGGCACCGTGGAACATGCCCCTGCATTGGCGGAGAGGAGGGGTGCGCGGAAAGCAACGGTGAGGAGTAGGCACGGGCCAATAACGCGAGAGACGCATCGCGACGCACATCGCTACGTGGACGTCCGTGTGAGCAGCAAGACGACGACGCATATGCTGCTGGGATCTCTCCTCGGTCGAAGGGAGTGTGGGCAAAGAGCGCAGCGGATGATGTGTGCAAGGCTTACATCATGGCCTTCACGTTCGAGACGTTCCACGTGCTCAAGTCTCCGTTGAAGGCGCTGGCACCGTGGAACATGAAGCTGCATTGATGGCGGAGAGGAGGGGTGCGCGGAGAGCACGGTGAGGAGTAGGCACAGGCCAACGCGAGAGACGCATCCCGTGCGCGCGTACCTGCTCCCGTTGCTACTTCTATAAAAAACTGTGCCCGAGGGGGCACGGACCTCAGCGTGCGTAACGAGCACTTAATCTTAAAGTTACTCGCGTTTTGCACTGAGCCCCGTCAAAACGAGGCTCGATGCTTTGATCAGTGACGCATGCGGGTACGGGCCTGGTACGTTCAGGCACGATTTCTGACGCGTCTGGGTGCGTGCCCGAACGTCCAGGTTAAGAGTGAGTAGTAGGCAGTTGGCGCATTGGGCGTCGGCGTGAACCTGAGCCTTCACCCCGAAATCGCAATGCTGACGGGATGCTCCTACAGCGCGACGCTGGGGACTCGGACGGGAAAGCAGCTGTGGGCCACTGTGCGCGACGGTACCGGCTGCTGAGCGGTCGCGCTTCGGTCGATTCGACGAAGCCTCACCACACATTGGGCGGCGAGCAGCCGTTCCTCACCCGACCACACATTGGGCTTCGAGCTCCTCTTTTGACTTTTGACATGTTTGATATATTTGAGAAAATTGAGGTTAAAATTAGGAGGGAAACAGCAACGAACGAGCCATCACAGCATCCCCCCCCACCACCAATTGCATGTTGTGTGTTGCTGGATATGGGGGAAAAGCGTGCTCAAACATCTCAATTATCTCACTTCTCAAATAATGCCACTTCTCACATGCGCCGCCGCTTCCGCTCTTTTTTCGCCGCTGCTTCCAACCTACGCCACGCACGTCGCACGCACAGCTGCTGGAGCAGCATTTTGGCTTTGAGAGGCCCGACGAACTTGTGCGGTCGACCACTCACGGCTTGGCCAAGCGGAACACTCGCGGCGTCTTGCCAAGAGTAGGCGGGCGCGTTGAGCGCGTGCTTTGCAAAGGCCTCCCGCAGCACGCCGACCGTCGCAAACCAGAACGCGGTGTTCTTCCCCGTGACTGGGTCCTTCGCGTTCTTGCGCCAAACGGGCGACTTGTACACGGTGGGACCGAAGAGCGAGCGAAACATGCGCGACAGCATGTTTTTGTCGATGCTGCGAGGCACCAAGTAGCGGTTCTCCGCCTTGCGCAACTTGTGGTTGTTCGCGAGCTCTGTTTCGAACCGAGCGATGAGCAACTCGCTGGGGACAACGGTTGGCTTGTCCATGCGGAACAGCGATGGGTCGGTCTGGGTGAAGAACTTTGGCTCGCCTCCGACTTTCAAGCTCCCCGCTTCAAGTCCTTGCTTGACCCACTTAGTCAGAAAGTTCGCGTTGCCCTGGACAAGCTGGTTGACGCCCTCGTCGCTGTTGCCCATCGCTTGAATGGCGGAGCCGGGGCGGAAGTTCGGCGTAATCTTGTGCATACGAAGGAGGTAGTGCAGGAACTCGGGCACCTCGACGTCCAAGGACGCAAAGTACTCGTCAAAGTAGGCCTTGTCGCCGCGGTGGCATTCGCTGATGGTCGGAAGGAAGAAACGACGGTTGTCACTCGACGCGGGCACGAACCAGTCCGCGTTGGCCATGATGAACACCACCCAATAATTGACCATCATAGACGGCTTGCCGTGCTTGGCCTCGTGCAGGAAATCAGGGTCCGTGATCATGGAGAGGAGCTTGCTGTTGGCTTGGTGCGATCCGCCCCACACGGCCTCGTTCAGGGCCACGGCGCTCTTGCCTTGGAGGTGCGAGTTGAAGCGACCCGTGAGGTGCGTCTGGTCGACGATCTCCACCGAGTGAATACCCCACATGCGTTTGATCACCTCCCACCACGCACCCTTGCCGACGCCCTTTCGGCACCTCATGCCAAAGGCGCACTCAAGCTTCGTGCTCGGGTTGCGGACCCAAGTCGCGAGCGCGTCCAACCAGAACCGGAAGTGCTGTGGGTTGCTCGACGACATCACTTCGTTCAAGTGACGCATGATGTGAGGGCACGGCTTGCTCGGGTCGTTCGGCGCGGTCGGCTCCACGCCCCAGCCGGTGAAGAGGTTGAAGACGTCGCCACCCTCGTCGAGCTTTGGGCGTGACGGGTCGTAGATTGCTTTCTTGTACACCTTCTTGTCCGACCACGCGCTCCACACTTTCATCGGATTCACGGAGGTGCGGATCATGTCGGTGTAGAGCGACCGCTGCTTGAACTCTTCGAGCAGATGGCGGCATTCCGTTTTCATTTCGGTCTGGAAGATGCCGTTGTAGTCCAGGTAGTGCTCGAGGACGTTCTTGCCGATCTGTGCAAACTGCGTGTCAAGCGCATCCATCCATAGTTCTTTGCCCCACACGTTGCCGAGGATCTCGCCAACCGCCTTGGCCTTTGCAGCCTCAACTGCCTCGAGGCGCTCTTTTTCATCTCCGCTTGCCATCGAGAGGCGGGCTGGCTTGCGCAGGGGAGCGAACTTTGGGCCGTCGGACTTGAGGCTGCCGTCGTCGCAAAAGGCCTGGAAAACAGTGCCGTCGTCCTTGACTCCGAAGACCTGGTCTGCAGCTTCGGGGATTAGCGGGTCTTTGTCCGGACATGCAATGAGAAGGATGCGCGGCATCACGTTCGACACGTATTTGTCGCGCACCTCAAGCACGACCATCTTGGACACGTCAAGACTCGGCCATATTGAATGCACGAGTTCGTCGCAGGCATCGAACACGGTGCGGTCGCACTCATGCACGCCAGCCTTGTCTGGGCGGGGGATGAGCGCAAAGTTGCGCGAGTCGAGCTCCATCTTATCGCCGAAGACGTCCTTGAACGGCGAAAGCCAAGTCTTGTCGCCACCATTGGTGCTGGTGGCCACTCGCATGTATTTGTTCTTGCCAGAAGCGCGAGCGCTCTCAAACGCCTTGGTCTTGTCGTTTGCGCGGCGAAGTCGACCAATCAGGGCAGCGACGTCAATGGGCTGCGTCTGTTGGTGGGCTATGGCAGGCGCTTGCTTGCAAAAGTGGATCGGGGACATTGCTCCGATCGAGGTGGTTATCGTACTTGTTTGTGACATATATACTGCAGCGGCACTGTTGGCGGAGAGACCGAACGAAGGGTATCATTGGTGTGTGGTGGCGATAGCCACCAGTGTTGACCGCCGTCGCGGCGCCGCCGCCGTCGCGGCGGCGCCGCCGTCGCGCGCCGTCGCGTCGAGCAACGCCGTCGCATCGCGCGGCGGCGCGTCGTACGACGCCGCGTCGAACAACGCCCGCGCCGCACGTCAGGGCGCGCACGTCACGGCACAGAACGTCTGGGCGGCGCGCCGCCGCCGTCGCCGGCACAGGGAATCCTGTGAGGGAATCCGGATCCCATTGTTGTGTGCCCATCAAATTGAGTCAGTTCGCGAACTGCATGAGTCGGACTCAGTTCGCGAACTGAGTCGGACAGTTCGCGAACTGAGTCGGACGTTCGCGAACGGATGGTGTGGGCCATCGGCGGCGCCTTTGGCAGCGACTCCTTTGGGTTGCGGTCGAACACGCCGCCCCGCCCCGCTGAGCCCCATGTGGGCAGCTTGGAACGCGCGAGGAGCGACGCCGCGAGCATGCTGCAGTGCTTGGATGTGGTGTAGTGTGGTGCGAGTTTTTGAGAAAAAATTGTCGACGTCGACGTCAATTTTTTCTCTCAAAAACTTGCATGCTGAACTTGAATTTCGTAGGGTTCTCCGATCCTAAGGCCGTAACATCCTTAAGATTAGTCGGGGTGAGGAACGACTCATCCCCCAATGCTTGAGAAGGGATATGTCACAGATTTGGTCTTTGAGGATATGGCGCCGGCCACATGCTCCACCCCCGCCTGGTTCGCTTTGACGGAGGCGAGAACGCGGTGGGTGCGGAAGGCAAGGACGTCGCGAGCGTGCTGCGCTTTGACCGCGCTTGCGACGCACTGCTGCTCGAGCCCCCGCGCGCAAGGCATATATAAGGCACGCGAGGCAGATAGTGGTACCTTTTTAAAGACATGACCCGCTACAAGACGTACCTTCCCCGATCTACCACATCAAAGTGCGTGGTCTGCATGGCATCCACAGGCACGGGCTGCCATGAGCGCACGCGCATCGATGTTCTAGGGCGAGTCATGTGCTCAAAACACGGCCAAGCTTCGCGGCGATTCACGGACAAACATCTCTTCGCCCACCAGCCCAGACTTTACATGCTTCTCCGGGCCAGACGAGACCTGACCTTCCTCCGGAGCGCGATGCTGGACCCACCGCTCTTAGCGCAACTCGTACGGTACCCGCTGCCCGGCGTACCAACTCTGCCATTCATTCTACCGACCCCCCGCGATGGCGCGCGCCCTCGCCACCGTCGCCGCCGCAAGGCCGAGGGCGCGCGCAGCGCATGTTGCGGACTTTGTACTTGCTCGCTCGACGAGCAAGCGGGGCGTCGGCCGTGGGGGAACCTAGATCTGTGCAGAGCGTGCCACGCCCGTTCCCTTCGTCTACATGAACGCGGCGCCACCCAGTTTGAAGCAATCGTCACGTACATACGCCTGAATAAGGGCGCCTGGCTCGTTCCGCTCTTGTGTCCGACCCTCCGTGCGCGCGTGGTACAGGCCCTCGCGCAGTTGTGCCCCCGCCGCACGCCACTGGACCGCGAGCGTTTCGTGTAAGGTGCGGTCACGTGGAGTCCTTGACCCCAATCGATTCGTTTGAGACTGCGGCTATCAAGTCGTGCGGTACCAAGGTCATCGTTTGGACCGAGGCGCCGTACGACTGTGCCTGTACGGAGATTGCCCATGGCCAGTCCCAAGTGTAAATCTCAAACGCGATAAGCTCCACTCGGTGAAATGTTAGGCGCATTCCGAAAACCTTGCTCACGAGCCCCGCGACCACGTCTTGGTACGCCACGTCCGTTCGCAACCGACGTACTAGATCTCCCCAAGCTGCCGAGTTCTCGAGGCGCGTTTCGATTTCTGAGACCGTGCATCTGCCTCGGTTGTCGCTTGGGATTACGTCGTGGTCTGTTGCTAGCAGCGCAGTGATTGTGGGGAGATTGCTGTCCACAGCGGTAAACAGGCCTTGGAACAAACCGACGACGTGGCGAAGGTGGGGCCTGCTTGCCGCGGTCCAAACCTCCCCAAAACGAGCCGAGGGGATTTCGGAAAATATGGTTGGGGCGACCACGGTTTTATGCAGGGCCTTCTTGACGGACTCAGCGTCGCGTTGCACGGCGACATGGTGCGGTACCACAGGCTTCGCTGTCAAGCCACAGCGAGGGACGATCTCTTGGCCTCGGAGGTCAATTCTCTCGTCGCGGTTCCGTTTGTGGTTTGTTCGCATTAAATTTCCTGCCGTGCGGTACGCTTTGCGAGCGGCAGCGGTGGCGCGGTCGGCGGTATGACCTTCCATTGTTCGACGCGTGTCGTGCGTTGCGCCGCTTTATATACTCGGTAGGTCACGCCCGTGCTCGTGCTCAATGCCGCCGCCCTGCCGCCCTGCAATGAGTTCTCGATGCCGTGGGTCAACGCTCCACGTCTACGTTACACGTATCAGCAACGGTGAGTAGATCCGTCCTCGTGCACCACGCTGAATCCGTCAGCAGAATACGAGGTCCAAGTCGAAAGTGCCTTCGTGCTGTTGGCAGTCAGCGCGCCGGTATCCTCGCAAAATCGATTCCAGCTCGCGTATGTGGGAGGCCAAGGCTCGTTTTCGTTTTCGTCAAGCCATGTCTCGAAGGACTCGGTGACGGGTCTGTTCATGATGGGTGGCCTCCTAGTCGACGCGTCGCCTTATATAGTGCACTCGGGGGCTCGTCGACCTTTGCCACACATTGGGCGGTGGTCAGCAGCCGTTCCTCACCCGACCACACATTGAGCGGTGGTTTAGTCAGCCGTTCCCTCCCGACCACACATTGAGCGGTGGTCGACGCGGGGGTGCACGCGAGCCTACACGCAACGGCGTCAACCCTAGCGTGCAGGCTCGCGTGCAGGTCCGCGTGCAAGCTCGCGTGCACTCCTGCCCACACGCGCCGCTGCGACGCGGCGAGCTCCTCTTTTGACTTTTGATATGTTTGATATATTTGAGAAAATTGAGGTTAAAATTAGGAGGGAAACAGCAACGAACGAGCCATCACAGCATCCCCCCCCACCACCAATTGCATGTTGTGTGTTGCTGGATATGGGGGAAAAGCGTGCTCAAACATCTCAATTATCTCACTTCTCAAATAATGCCACTTCTCACATGCGCCGCCGCATCCGCTCTTGGCAACGGTTTCCTTACTACGGTCCCTCGGTTCCAGTCGAACGAATATGGGCGTAGAGGAGCTGCGAGTGGTTTGAATATTTTGTGGGTAAAACAATCGCGCCCCCATCACACAATTCAAAGCGGGATCTAACGGTTGTGACGCGGGTCGCCAGGTGACTCCTCGCCGCTCAATGTGGTCGGGTGAGGAACGACTGCTCAAAGCCACCCAATATCGGATGAGGAACGGCTGCTGACAACACGAAATATTTTCGTGTTGCAACACGAAAATATTTTCGTGTTGGAACACGAAAAATCGGACGAAGTAGGGCCGACAAAAGTTGATGTGGGTGGAGCATGTGGCCGGCGCCATATCCGAATGCAAGTTTTTGAGAAAAAAAATTGACGTCGACGTCGACAATTTTTCTCAAAAACAAACACCACACTACACCACATCCAAGCACTGCAGCATGCTCGCGGCGTCGCTCCTCGCGCGTTCCAAGCTGCCCACATGGGGCTCAGCGGGGCGGGGCGGCGTGTTCGACCGCAAGCCAAAGGAGTCGCTGCCAAAGGCGCCGCCGATGGCCCACACCATCCGGCTCGACGGCTCGACTCCGTCTGAAGCGATGACGTCGGGTCTGCTTGACACGAGCGCGTACCCAGGTGGCCGCAAGCCACTGCCCCGCTACGGCACGCCACGCGCAGCGTATCAGTGCTCGAACAGCACTGGCCTGAGCAAACGAGGAAGTCGCGACTACCCAAATCAGCTCCGCTACCGGAGTGACTTCGTCGACAAGCAAGTCGTTCCCCCCCCCCGCTCGCATTCGGTTGCTTCGCT
>Ga0308011_10001113_pt1 | contig 12662 bp, 22 predicted proteins | sample Neamet177_FD_203144 | JGI IMG/M metagenome (GOLD analysis project Ga0308011, IMG submission 203144) | Marine microbial communities from water near the shore, Antarctic Ocean - #177 | ecosystem: Environmental > Aquatic > Marine > Unclassified | place: Southern Ocean | collected 2014-07-25
AGAGAAGGTAACACTAGGGAAAGCTGGTGGTACAGTAGGTACTAAGAAGCAACGTGTTGCTATGGCTTTACAAGAGGCTCAGGCAGCTAAGGTAGCTAAAGGTGGACGTAGCGCTAAGCTTAATGCTGAGGAGCGTGCTGCTGTAACTAAGCGTGTACTGACACAACAGACACCATCAGGTGATAAGGGTACACCTCAGTTCAAACAAAGAACTATGGACGATAGCTTAACAGTTGATCTTATGCCTCAGTATAAGTCACCTGAAGAAGCACTACAGACATACATCCGTACATCAGTTAACAACTTCGAGCGTAAGACTTTCTTTAAAGGATCATCCGTTGTGGACTCTGACGGAGAAGTCAACATTGAGTCCTCTATTGGTGAGTTAATTGAAAGTATGAAGGCCACTAAGGGCATGGACAAAAAAACTGAACAGGAGATACGTGATATTGTGACTGCTCGTTTTGGTGCTGATACTACCACTATGAATACAGCAGTTACTGGTCTTAAGAACTTAGGATACATTGGTACACTAGGGGACTTCATGTCTACGCTTACACAGGTAGCTGATGTAACCAACGTCATGGGGTATCATGGTTTTGGGAATACACTCAAGGCAGCATTCGGTAAGAAGCACGTAACGATGGACGATGTAGGTGTTACCGATATCGCTAGAGAATTAGGAGACTCAGGCTTTGGTTCTAAGTTCCTAAGTGGTATTCTTGAGAAGACAGGCTTCAAACGTATCGATAGGTTCGGTAAAGAAACCTTAATGAATGCAGTTAAGAATAAATACGTTAAGCAGTTAGGTAATGATAAGGGTGTTGCTTCATTCAAGAAGAAATGGGGAGATGTCTATGGTCCAGATATCGATCAGGTCGTTCTAGACTTACAGAGTGGCGCTAAGACTGAGCTATCAAACTTACATTACTTCACTAAACTATCTGAGCATCAGCCCATTAGTTATTCTGAGTATCCACAAGCATATTTAGAGGGCGGTAATACACGTATCTTATATATGCTCAAGTCGTTTACACTTAAGCAGTGGGACCTTGCACGTAGGGACCTAATTGGTGATGTAAAGAGAGCAAAGACTGCCGGGGAATATACTAAGGCGGCTGTGAAGATAGGTAAGGTGGGTGCCTTCATGGCAGCCGGAGGCTTAGGTGTGGATAAGACTAAGGACTTTATCTTAGGTAGAGATATTAAACCTGAGGAGTTACCTATGGATGCTGTGTGGTCCTTAGCTGGAGCATATGGTCTAAGTAAGTACGTCGGTGAGAAGAACTTATCTAAGGGTGATCTTGTAGGGGCCGGAGCAAGTCTACTCCAAGTCCCTACCCCTGTATTTGAAGGTCTACAGAAGCTCCTAAGTGGAGATGCGAAAGGCGCAGCTAAACACATCCCCATCGTAGGTAGAACTGTACACTCTAGGTTCTTAGGTGGTGCTGAGAAACATAACAAGAAGAACCGTAGGAAGATTAGGTAGGCTTAAGTATATGGGTGTATCTAAGCAGGTACACTCATAGTCTATTCAAGTCATACTTAACACGCTCAAGATAGATAGCTCCATCCAGTAGTTCCTCAATAGCATGGTCAATCCATTCAGTAGTCTTGATATCATTCCGCATCATTGTCTTACCGTATGTCTTGATACCTTCTTTACTACGGTCACTCATTCGTTTCATAACTGTATTAACTATCGGGTCTACATCGTGTGAAGTTTTATACATTGTTTAATCCTCTATATAGAATAAGTGTTTACCAATTCGGCCTAAGTAAAATAACTTGCCAGCCCAGTAAGGGTTGACGTATGTTGCATGGTAGTGTGTAGCTCCTTCTGTCTCACCTACTACAGCACCATCCATAGCTAAGTTAGCTACCATGTATGATGCAGCCTTAGCTTTAGCATCTAACATAACCTCATGCTTACCATCACACCAGTAACTGAACTGACATCTATCGTGGACTGTAGCACACACCGACTTAGTGGTTCTAGTCAGTGCCACGTTAGCTATAGCCAGCTGACCGATAAACGGCTCTGACCTCCCTTCAAAGTATATAGCTTCAGCTAAACAGTCTACATCAGTTTGTACTTGTCCAGACCATGCTGATACAGATGTAAGTACAATGAAACTCCATGCAACAACTAATAACAAGAGTAACTTATTCATTTACATTTCTCTCCAACTGTTACTGTAGCTCTACCATCACCTCCTACCTGTTGTAGGTATAGTTTATCACCAATCTTAGATGGAGTCAATAGGAAATATGATGTACTCCCCTCAGGTGAAGGGTTTTGCTCTACCCTGTGACACCCTACCCATACTAAAGTTCCTGTATCATACTTAGGTGTTATGCCACACCCCGTTAGTATGATCCCTAAAGCCAGAACAAATAACAATCTACCCATTATCCACACTCCTTGTTACCTGTTGCGGGTAAGTAGTAGGACCTAAGAGTACCTTCATGTACCTTATGAGACTTCTTACCACACTTACAATTCCAATGTTTATTGTCTGAGGCTTTGGAGATGACTTGGATAACCCGCCCTGTTTGAACGTCCTCCAACATCATCCCCTTCTTAATTACCATGTCACCCACATTCTTTACCTCCGGTAAGGGGGTCAATGAAACATGCTGCTCCTTCAATTGGTTCCTCTAAAGGCTCTACCTTATTCAAGATACCATAACGCTTACCTGATGCTCTAAACGTAGTACATCCTTTAAGCTTACCCTTCCATGCCTTCATGTATACACCCTTGAATTCATCAAAGGTAACATCATCAGCCACATTAATAGTCTTAGATACAGCCGAGTCAACAAAGGGTTGCACTGCAATCTGCATGTCTAAGTGGTCATGTGTGGTCAAGTCATCAGCCTCTACATTCCTAAGGCCATACGTATTGTATACATAATCCTTGAGTGGAACGATGATAGGGCCTTGTTCTGTTTGGACAGTTCGATCCAATTGATTTGAGAATACAGGTTCCACACCGCTACTAATGTTATCAGCAGTGAAGCTAATAGTGCCAGTGGGGGCGATAGAGGTGAGGTGACTATTTCTGATACCATGCTTCTGTATTAACTCCCGTATGTCAACAGGTAAACGCTGTATGAACTGACTTTGGTTATACTCAGGCTTGTACTCAGGGAACACTCCCTTCTCTTCAGCCAACAAAGCAGATGCTTCATACGTACCACACATAAGCGTCTTAGTTATCTTACGAGTCACTCGTACTGCATCAGAACTACCATACCTGATACCCATAAGAGTGAGTACGTTAGCGAGTCCAGTGATCCCCAATCCCATTCGTCGTTTAGCTTTAGCTTCTCTCTCTTGAGCCACAAGAGGATACTTAGTGCGATCAATAACATTGTCCATAGCACGTACAACATGTGGAATATCCTTCTTGAACTGAGCGTAGTCAAACGTATAGTAATCTTTATGTTGGTTTAATCTACTGACGTACTTAACCAAGTTAAAGCTACCTAACAAACAAGCACCATAGGCAGGCAATGGTTGCTCACCACATGGGTTAGTAGCTTCGATGGTCTCTGCATAGTGTAGATTGTTGTCATCATTAATGCGATCAATAAACAAAATTCCCGGCTCTGCCCAATCCCAATTGTTACGCATGATCTCATCCCACAATGCTGATGCGTTAATGCTATCATAAACCTTACCTTCAAATTCAAGATCAAACATATCCCCACTCTGGACTGCCTTCATGAATTCATCAGTAACACCAACGCTAATATTAAAGTTAGTCAACGTGCTACTGTCTTTCTTGGCACGTATGAACTCCTCAATGTCAGGATGATCAACACGTAGGACAGACATCATCGCTCCACGTCTGTGACCTGCCGATACAATAGTATTACATACGCTGTCAAATATAGCCATGAATGAAACAGGGCCAGAGGCGCTGCTATCAAGAGAAACAATACGATCATTACGAGGACGTATGCGGCTAAAGTCAAAGCCAATCCCACCTCCTCGACGCATAGTTTCAGCGGCTTCCTTAGCCTTATCCATGATTGAGTCCATGCTGTCTTCAATAACTCCACTGACAAAGCAGTTGTACGCTGTAACATTCTTAGGACTTCCCATTGCTGCCTGTACTCTACCGGCTGGCATGTACCGTTGGTTAAGTAGGATATTCTTAAAGACTAAACGATGTTCTTCAGTGTCAGACATAGCCCCTGCCTGTCTAGCACACGCTTCATTAAATGACTCATTAGGTAGTCGGTACTTCTGTGCATGTAAGTCATCACACGCCTGTACTTGTGGACCGTAAGAGTTGTGACCGATATTGTTATTCATTATAATCTACTTCCTTGTTGTGGTAGCTTTATTGTAACACATCTAGTGTGTACGTCAAGTGCTGATTTAATTAAATTGGTATACTTCAATTCGATTTGTGGAGCTATAATATCTCTACAGTCCGCAAAGGTTCTTGCCGTATCTACTTCATTCACAGCTGTTCTTATTGTTCCATCTGGTAGTATAACTGTAAGAACTACTAAAATAATTTTAATCATTAGGTAAATCCTTCATCAAATACTGTACATCCATCCAGTAAAGGGGAGGTATAGACATAACATGTCCTCCTGCCCATACCCATTTCTTCCACTCGTAGTACGCTGTCGCTAAATTCCCAGCGCCTACGTAGGCTAGTACAGTTCGTGCAGTATTAGGTGGCTCATCCCCCGGCAACCATAAGGTCATTTGATCAAGTCTTCAAGAGAAGGAGGCTTATAATTAAGGCCTTTAGTGACCTTGCCGTACTCGTTAAGAACCGGCTTACCTTGATCGTCAAGCTTAGACATATTGCTACTATGCACCCTATTGAAAGCGCTAGTAAAACTCCCCACAATGGCGTTAAAGCTAACCACAGTCCCTGATAAAACATATTGTAAGTCACATAGCTCCTTCAGCAGCTTCGCCCACTGCTCTTTGGTTATTGGTTTACCTCGTTCAAGTGCCATCTGCATAGCCTGTAACTCAGCTACCACTTCAGCACACTCCTCAACTAATAGCTTCTCCCGTAGCTGGAGGAGGCTGACCCTAGGTGCCGACGCAATGTCAGTACCTGTGGCCTTATGGAATTCCTCAACCGCTACTTCTTTAGTCCTAGTCTTCATGATGCTCATCCTAATGTACCGTGTGTAGGTTGGACTTAGGTGTTACTTCAGGCATCTTACAGCTAATTAAGAGTAGCTCTGCTGAACTGTTAAGTAACCCCCACTCAGGTGTATCGACAGGGTATTGACCCATGTCTTCAACCATTCGACGTAGCTGCTCCATCCGTACCGCTAAAGTATCAGGTGGGAACATCATCATTGGCTCATTAAAATCATCCATCTGTATCATCTCCTTGATCTATGTCAATGTCAAATATCTCTTGAAGTTGGCCCATGTTCTCTTCAATCTTATCATCAAAGCGATCAATGATATCTTCACTATCTATCTCAAGTATCTCACATAACAATGTAGCGTCAGTTAGTTCAGCTAATCGTTTAAGGAATTGCTCAGGTTGTAAAGGCATCTGTTATATCCTCCAGTGTATAGCTTCTCAGTCCTTCCTTCTCACACCATTGCTTCATGTTTAACTTCCCACCCTTACGTACTCGTTTCGTAGGGTTATACAGTAGAAACACTAGCTCCTGTTCATGTGTATTCAAGCAATCTCTGATGGCCTTGTACTTTTGGATGTCTCCTACTCTAAAGTATCCTTTAGCCTCCACCAGTATCTCTATACCTGAGACTGTATGAGGGCCGGTGAAGTCCGGTATGTAGTTCCTATGTGTTACATAGGGAACCTTCTTGGACTCATACTCACACAGGTCTCCTAAAACCTGTGCGGCATGGGCCTCAAACTTGTTACGATACTTAGGTTTTAGCATTAGGCTTGGTAGGTTTTACAGGGGTTTCTTTAATGTCCCGTGTCATACACTGTGTCATGCTACCTGAGCCAGCTACAAAGGTGGACCCATGTAGTACCCATCCATCATTCAACAACGCACTGACGTTCTCTTCTAGACGATCTTGTCGTGGTGTCGTTACTACTTTATATTGCATCATGTTATTAGTTCCTTTAAAAGTGCAAATCAATTTCAGTACAGGGTGTACCATTCTTATACTTAGGCTTGTTGACTACGTTAGTCATATACTTAGGACCTGATCCAGTGATAAACAATCTCATATCAGGGTAGCAATGCTTCTTAAATGGGCAGTAGCCACACATGGTAGAGAGCTTCATGTTACCGGAGACACCGTCAGCTACTGGAACTGAACATGGCTCAGGCATCTCATCAGATGCGGCTACCTTCTTAACTTCCTCAACCCTATCCACGATGGAGTCTGAGTAGAGGCTGTGGTACGGGTGGTCAGTGTCATCTAGATCGTACTTGCAGATGGCTAACGTACCACTGTCACGATCCATAGCTAACCAAGCCCACTTACGTTCTCCTTCAGCATGGGCGTATGCCTTGATCTGATCGATGTACCCAAAGGTATCATCAGCAGCTAAGGAACCCTTCTGAAACTTAGTGATGCCAAACTTAGTGGTTGACTTAACGTCCACTACAACACCATCTATCTTACAGTCCATTGAACCTTTGATACCGCCAACGTCCAACAGCTTCTGTTCATCAGTAACTGTGTGGCCTGCTAGTCGTACAAAGAGTAACAACATTTCTTCAATGACATGACCATACATGAACTTGATCAATGTCTTAGGCTCAATCTTCTCTTTCATGTAGCCTTTAGTACCCATCCACTGTTGACGTAATGGCTTTCCTACAGCAGATAGTCGTAGACCTGAGCGATTACTGAAGTTCACTACACTAGGTACGAACTCTTTCCGCATCAAGTCCTTCATGGACTCCCCAAACTTCTCGATCTCTGCTTCAGTGTCAACTCCCTTCCCACTGTTCTTGTTTTGCATTAACTTATATACGTCATCTACTAACGTGTCTAATGTCTTTAGTGTGTCTGTGCCCATGTGTCACCTACCTTGTATTCTCCGTCCAAAGGACAGTTCATGTTAAACTTAATGCCTGCTGTCTTAATACATTCTACAGCTAACCATCCGAATTGATCTGCTTGGTCCTCACGAACCTCAGCCTGTATCTCATCATGGATATTACCTACCATGTTATACTCTATCTTGTATATTTTAGCATACTCTTCTAACAGTGTCAATGCCTTCTTCATAACAATCGCACCAGCCGACTGAAGTAATGTATTCAATGCAGCGTGTGTCGATCTTACGTGGAGCTTCCTCCCATCAAGTCCTTTAAGATACCCTCGAACACAGGCTCGTTCAACTCTGTCTCTAAGATGTCCAAGACTTGGTGTATTGCTAAGGAACTTAGCTTTAAGTTTCTTTCCATCTGTTGATGAGCCTCCGACAATGCTTCCGATCTTAGCATCCCCGGCTCCATAGAGGAAAGCATAGATGAAAGTTTTAGCTGAGTCTCTGTCTGGTAATCCAGCTGACTTTTGATTTGCTGTATGCACATCTCCACTGGTGACTTCATGCGTGTATTCCTTATCGTCCATGTAATGTGAGAGCATCCGTAGCTCCAAGCCAGCAGCATCAGCACCGACAAGCTTGTATCCTTTCTTAACTATCCAACAGCTACGACACTCCTTGCCGTAGGGAGAGTAGCTTGATGGTACTTGAGCTACGTTAGGACTACTGTGGGTCATTCTGCCTGTGACCGCACCTATAGGATTAACGTACCCATGTACTCTACCGTCTTCATGTACTGCCTCTAACCATGAGGATATCTGTGCAGTTCGCTTAGTGACCATAAGGTACTCAGCAATCAACGCCGTCTCCGGTATGCCTTGGACCTCATTCAGTATCACCTCGTCTACAATCACATGTCCCTTCTCAGTAAACTTCTCAGGCTTCCATCCGTAGTACTGTAGATGACGACCGATCTGTTGTCTTGATCCGAGGTTAAATTCAGGCCACTCCACTCTGCTAAAGGGACCAGCGACAGTGTGTAGATCATCCCCAAGAAACTTAAGACCAACAGTACTAAGAGTCCCGTCCTTCTTATAGCGTGGGGTAACCTCTTTAGTAAAGACGGGTAAAGGTGTGAACCTATCATGCACTTCATCCTCTAGCTTCATTCGTTTCTCTTTAAGTTCAGCTATTAAATCCCAACACTTCTGCTGATCCAATAGCCAACCATTCGTAACTTGTGTTGAGATAATCGCTTGAACATGATGCTCAAGATCAATGCTCTCAGTGCCAAAATCTCCAAGCTTAGACATGAGCGTTTCATAAACCCTATGCGTGACTTGTAAATCTTGCACACAGTAATCAACCATCTCAGTTGATAGCTTAGTCCAATCATCATGGTCTCCCTTTGGAAAGCCAAGCCTCTCACCCCATGATCTGAGTGAGTGACCGTCCTCAAGCTGTGGATTGTACAGTCTTGAGAGGGTTAAGGTATCCGTTATCTTAATACCTTTGAATGATAAGTCCATCAACCTTTCTAGTACAGGCTTATCAAAGTCTATTATGTTATGTCCTATGATTTCTTCATAGGAACTTAAGAACAATTGAATGTCCTTAATGTCTTGTGTGCTAAACGGAGAAAGAAAGTTGATCACCTTTGCCGTCTGACAGTCCTTCAGCCCGATCATGTGTATCTTGGTACTTGGTAACGCATCCGTTTCTATGTCCAGAATTAATTGTTTCATCTGTTCCTTCCTTGATCTTTCTTAGACTTAAAATATTTAATGTATCTAAGATAATGTCTGGATCACAATCGAACCATTCATTCTTCTGCTGATACTGTTGAGCTAACATCTCATGTATCTCTTTCTCTGCACTAAACCTATCGGCAAAGTATTCGTACCCACACATATAGTATTCACGTAGCGGGTCACCTGTTTGGTAGCTCGATAGTCTACGCTCGTAGTCTCTACTACGTCCCACTTTAATCCACGGCAGTAGCTTAGGGTTAGCCATGACATATACGAACCCGCCAAGGAGTAGTGAATGAGTGCGGTCTGACTTAGCATAGTTAGCTAGGTCCTCACTACGTAAGAGGAGTAGCTGAGGGTTCGTTACCTTAGTGGTAGTTTCTCCTATCTTACCACGTGCCCTAAATTCCCTTTGATACTCAACACGCTTCTGTCTATTGTCCAGATAATACTGTCGTTTCTTCTCTTTATCATAGCTATATTCTGTACCGCTTTTTGATATCACTAAATTAGAAAGCTTCATTCTCTAAGTCCTTTATCTGTGGTTCCGTTCCTTGTACCATGCGTCCTGTCTTCTCCTCGTAGTATAACCAACCCGCCTTGCCTGTACGTCCTGTGCGTCTACACTTAACTAACTGTATCAGTGTAGAGTTGCTGGTGTACTCATCTTCAGCCATCTTATCCCGGCTTAGTAGGATTGTATTGAAGGCTATCTGGTTAATACTTCCTGATCCCTTCATGTCGTACTCGTTAACATCGTGTGGGTCTTTAGTTTGTGGCTTCTTCATGTGTGACACAACGATTATGGACACACCAGTTTCTTTAGCGAGCTTCAAGCATCGATCCATGAACTCATCTACTTGTCCGTTCTCATTAGACTTAACGGCTGCGTGTAGTGGGTCAAGGATAATCACATCACAGTCATCACCAATAGCCATCCATCTCATCTTAGCAAACAAGGTATCCGTATCACTGAACCCTAAGTGTTTCAAGATTGTCACATTAGATAGGGACTCAAAGTCATCATAGAATTTCTTGTATGCTTCATTGTCCCTCTGTTGTGCAGGTATCAGTGCTATGTTCTCTCCACTGTGGATCGATACAATCTTCTCGATGGTCTCACCTATGTCACTCTCCAAGAACACAGCCCCAACACGCTTAGAGTGTCCCTTAGCCATGTCATAGAGTAGATTGAATACCATAGTAGTCTTACCTATGGATGTCAGTGCTCCAATTACTGTGATCTCACCTGCTCCAATGCCTCCGTTCATCATGGTATTAAGTTCACCATATGCTTCAGGTAATGGTATAACTTCTTCAGTACCACGTCGGACAAATGCATCCCAACACTCAGCATCACCAAAGCCCACTACATCCACGGGACGATACGCTCTGGCATCCCACCATGCACTGTTGAAGTCTCTTACTCTACCCTTGAGCAACATCTCTCCGGCATCTTTAAGTGGCAGTGTCACTACCTTAGCCTTACCGTGTGAGAACAGAGGAAGGATAGCATCCGTAGCGGCCCTGCCTGCATCGTCTTGATCAAAACAAATGATCACGTTCTCGTATGTCTCAAGCCACTCAAGTGACTCCTTGATGTCCTTAACTGCCGCCCCTGAGCCACGTTTGATGCTCACTACAGGCCACTTACCGTCGAACATCTCACACACAGCCATAGCATCTACTTCGCCCTCTGTAATGGTGATGAACTTACCACCCTCACGCCATATGCTCTGCCCGAATAGTCCTGTACCTTCGAATGTCCCTGTTGTTCTGAAGTCCTTAGCGACACATGATCTAATCTTAGTGCCTATAATATTCCCAGAAGTGTCAGTATAAGGGTAATGATGCTTAGTGATGCTACCATCTGATGCGTGCTCCAATGTTACTTTGAACTTCTCCGCGATATGCTGTGATATCTTCCTGTCTTTGATTGGTCCTACTGTGCCTGTCATTTCAATACCTTTAACTCTCACTGTTTGTACAGGTGTGTTACCATCTGCAAATGTTGTCGTGTTACATGAGAAGCAATGGGTGTTACCATCACTATAGTTTACTTGATTGTCTCCGTGTCTGTCCCTACCCGCACTTCGACATGTGGGGCAGGGCTTCTTTGATACTACATCAGCCATATCAGTTCCTATTTAGAAATCTTCTGAACCCTCTAAGTCATGCTCAGCAGCTTCAAGTACTTTAATCTTCTTGAAGTATGGAGCAGACCCATGTGTTGGGTGTGGCTTGCCTGCTTCCCATAAGATACGTACCTTAGAACCATATGGAATGTTCTTAGAAATGATGCCACCGTCGACATCTAAGACTTCAAAGCCAGCGTACTGTGTTACAAACTTACGTTGCTTCTGGTTCTTATATTCCTTAACGACAACCCCTGCATCTTCGAGTGTCTTAACTTGATCTTCTTCAATGGTGAGCATGATGCTGTACTTACCGGTGTCTTTACCATTAAACATCTCAGTGTCAGTGAGGTTAATGAAGTTAGCAATTCCTTCTGTAATCATATCATTAGTTCCTTTGTTGGTTGGTTGTATCTATATTGTATCTTAAGTTTATTTATTAGTCAAGTATTATTTGTTTGCTTCTTCTTCCTTCCGTAGTTCAAGTTCACCCTCTAATTGAGGGCAGTCAGTTGGTTTACCATAGGCTGCATCGAGTAGGCTACATGAGTATTGTCCCATGTCATAGTATACTAAAGTTCTATACTCACATCCTTCACATTTATCACCTTCCATAAAGATATCTTCTACAATACCCCAATCATTCTTACTTGTCATCTTTCGTATCCTTCTAAGTGTTGTTTAATTTCTTGTAGTGCTTCCTTATCATTCAACTTATTTTTAATAAACTTATATACTTTAACAGTCTTTTTAATCTGGTACTTTATTATACCACCCTTAAGCCTTATATTATTACTCACTTAAATTCTCCCTTAAGTATTCTTAAGTCTACTTAAGTATTACCTTATGTTTCTAATTAAAGTGTACATTAAGGTACTACTTAAGAAGTCTTCATACGTATACTATAGTATTAGGGTAACACATTTATTCTTATTGTCAATCATCATTATAATTTATTTCTATATCATTGACCCATTCGAATTCCGATAGTGACTTATTTGTCACACCTGTACATACGTGGCATAGGTCCAAGAAATCTCCGGTGTGTGTGTCCACTACTACACTCTCAGCAGTGGATAAGTTCTCGTTACATGTCTTACAGCGCATTGTATTGTCCTTTGTTAGTGTCTAGTGTGTCCTAGGTGGCTCACACAGAGCGTTATGAGGGTTGTCCTTACCTTGCCTAGTCCATCAGTCCTTTAAGGTGCTGTGAGAGCTCCTCTGTGGTATGGGTTTTTAAGTCTCTTTTAAATTGTTGGAATGCCATTTGTCGTATTTGTCTATCCAGCAGATAAATAACTTCTTTATCCCAAAGATCATGGAGTACTACTTCACGATTCCAATTATGTTCATATGTGATCATCTTATTTCTCCCTATTTTCAATTAACCATTTGCCTCTGATCAACGCACGGTAGTCGCTCATGTATAGATCACCGTCCATCATCTCTAAGCCGACTAAAGGTCCCAAGATTAGTGCCTCAAGTTCATTAATGTAATCTTTATTTGATCCATATTTTTCATGCCCTAAGCGGTTGGGCGTTGCGACTGTCTTTGTTTTAGTAGTCATGTCTCAATTTCCTTATGTGTTGTTGTTTAAAATGCTACTAATGCTATACATAACATCATGAATATCAGAAGTCCAGCTAAAATATCTTTTATTATCACCATTTATTCTCTCCATATCGTATTCTTGGGTCTAAATCTGTGTATGTTTTGATCATAATCTGCTGATCATGCAATGTCAACTCATTAAATACATCTTTATAGAATTGATATAGAATAATTTCCTTAT
>Ga0308011_10001115_pt1 | contig 12655 bp, 10 predicted proteins | sample Neamet177_FD_203144 | JGI IMG/M metagenome (GOLD analysis project Ga0308011, IMG submission 203144) | Marine microbial communities from water near the shore, Antarctic Ocean - #177 | ecosystem: Environmental > Aquatic > Marine > Unclassified | place: Southern Ocean | collected 2014-07-25
TACCTTTCTATCTCTTTATTTGTATCTTTTCGTTGTTCTCCGTTTAATGATTGAATAACACCACCATCTTCTTTCCAAAAGTTTACATCTACCTTTACCGATGTTCCTTTCCTAACATATTTAGCAGTTCTTTCAATAAAATAATCAACACCATCAATCTCAAAGTTAAATTTACAATGGAATGTATTCTTACGATTGTTTAAGATGTTCTTAGAAACATTTGTACGAGAAGTCTTATCATATATACAAAATGATAATGCATCGAACAGAGAGGATTTACCAGAGGCATTAGGAGCGAAGATACCAACGATACCTCGAGCTCTATCGAATCTAATTAAATTATCTTCTCCATATGAAAACATATTAGAAAATTGAAAATCTTTCGGTGTCCATAGAATATTTTCTGCTATCTTAGAATCATCTATTAAACCATTCATTTGTTTGTTTATATCTGTTATCTGATTCAATTCACCATCTCCTAACAAATATCTTCTTTCTAAGTAATCTCGTATTAATTGGTTCTGAAATGTTTCTTCTTTAACATTACCAACTATGTTTTTATTTAGTTTACTATCCTGTTTAAGTTGTCCCATTGTATCAGTTCTTGTAACTGTTACTTCTGCAACCTTAAATATTTTCTTTAATTCTGTAATACGAAGTTTCATTTCTGCTCCTCCTGTATTTGTAAATCGTAATCTTAATCTTGGATTCTTTGGAAGTTTAGTACCAACTTCTTCATATACCCATTGTGGTATTTTACCATCAACTACATCAACTGTAAGGAATCCGTAATCATTATGTATATGATGCTCGGTAAATGTTCTTGTAGGAATATCCCAAAGTAGATACCCATGGTTCTCTAACATCTCCCCATGATTCTGTTGAACCATAGAACCTGCATAAGCAATGTGCTCATAACCAGGACCGAATGTTTGTCTTTTATGAATATCACCCAACATAGCCATGTCGAATCCATCGAACATATCCACTTGGAATGAGTTAGAGGAAACTGTATATCCAATATCTGTTTGAGCTTTATTTACTGGTCCATGAAAAAGACAGATTGTGTTTTCACCTTCAACTGTATTTCCCTTAGGCCAGTTTTCCTTGTCATCTAATATAGAATAGACACAGAAAGTAAGGTTATAGATATGATAAACACCAGTATCACGAAGATAATGAATTCTATCATTTGCAAGATTTTCGATAATAGGTGTGAGTACATCAAGTCTATGCGAATTATTTAAGTTACAATCATGGTTTCCTGTGATTACCACAGTTTCTCTTAACTTTGCACACTCAGTAAGAAACCAAGATATTTCATGAATTAACTCAGGACTCATCTCTGTTTTAGCATGAGCAATATCTCCTGCAAGATATATGAGGGAATCCTCTATCTTATCTTCTTTAACTTGTTTTAAGAATTTTTTGAATACCAATCTGTATTCTTTGTGCCTTTGTAGATTTCTAATGTGTAAATCTGCAAGGTGGTAAACTTTATTTATAATCATATATACTCTTTATATGGGGTAGGTTTGTAATTTATTCTATTGTAATAAAACTTTTGTTTCATCATAATCTTATAATTATCTTCAATTTTGTGTGAATTATTTATATAGTAATCTCTTAATTCTAAATTAGTCATTTTATTTAAAATATCTAAATTTGATTTATACTGATTCAATACATCTTTAAAAGTTTCTTTAGGAGTTATATCAAATAAAGAATCTGCTAGCCAAAATCCTAAACTTTTAAGATACTGATTACTTCTAGTACCATTAAGAATTAATGGTATATTAAAAGATAAAAACGGATTCCAAGTTTTTTCACTAAATTGAATTTCATTATGAGGTGTTGATGGGTTTGTTTCTAAAATACAACTAACATAACTATTCATACAATATGGAAGTGGAGGTAAATCAGGATTAACTGATCCTTCACCAGACTGTTCTAGTGTGGTATCTAATATAGTAGGTATGTTCTCTTGTTTCCATTTTAATAATCTATCACTTAATGTATTATCATTATATGTTGAACAGAATGCACTATAAGCTAAATAAGAATCTTTATCCAAACCAATATTGTGAACATATTTGAATATTTCAAATCTTTCAGCTTTATCCACTCCTACTATAAGATTTATTTTCTTTTCTCTTATGTTGTTCATAAATGGCATTAATATTTCTGATGTACTTTTGTAAAAAGAAGTTTCGTTGGCTCTATATCTATAATAATTTAAGTTTAAATTATTTTCGTTATCATTCCACATAAACTTATTAGAAAATATAGTATAATGTTCAGTATCTTCGTAATTACGACTACAATCATCATCAAAAATCACCAATTTTATTTTATATTTGTTTGATAATTTAATTAAAATTTTATTTAACTGGCCAGGTATATCTGTTGGTAAATACTTTATATCAAAAATAATAGTATCATTTATATTTGGAGAAATATCAGATATATGTTTTTCCAATAAACTTGGATATGGCGGTTCTTTATCTTTATACTTTGCTCTTTCAATCATATCCCAATCATCTGATGTAAAATATGAAACATCTGTATCTGAATGAAAATTTATTAAATTATACCAAGGGGTATAAGAACCCTTCTTTATATGATGCTTTATTATATGAATCATAAACCTTTTAATTTTTGTGATATTATATCACCGAATCCTGTTTTCTTAGATTCTTTTAATTTATTATTTACTTCTGTGAATCCCATATCAGATGCATCTTTATCTGTGGGTTTAATGTTTTTTGTATCAATTCCTTGATTTTGAAATTGCATAGTATAACGTAATGCCTGTCCTTGAGCATCTTCATCTAAAAATATGTTTATATTTTTTACTTCATTTTTAAATATAGCTTCATTTAATTTGGTAGGAATGAACTTACCCAATATTGGTATAGAGTTTCGTTTAACTGCCATTGCATCAAATACACCTTCTACTAGTGTAATTGGTTCATCCCAATTTATTTGATTTTCAAACATTATAACATTTTTCGAAACTGGCGGATTTTTATATTTAAATTTTTCTTCAACAAATACAGACCTCGCGATGAAGTAATTGAGTCTATTGTTAGAATCATAAGAAGGAATAATAATACGACCGGAGTAATGACCAGAAGTACAATAACCAATATTATATCGTGTAATATCTTCTTTAGTAAGATTACGAGATTTTGCATAATCTATTACCTTTCTGTACAAAGGATTTACTTTTCCTTTAGGTACTTTTAATAATGATTGAAACTCATTAGGTAACCTTAACTCTACCTTTTCATCTTCGGTATCATTTGAATAAACTATGTAATCATCACCATAGACTTCATAAATCTTTTTTAATTTATGATTATCTACATGAAGTCTTTTTAATAACCTTTGTATTCGTTTTCCTTTCGCATCACATACCCAACAATGCCATTGTTGTGTTTTTAAGTTAATCTGTAACTTTTTCTTGTGGTGATGGCAAAAAGGACAATAGTGAGCCTGTTCATCGTTTTTCATTGATGTACCAACCCCCAAGATATCATCCAATATGTTTATAACTGATTGTTTCTCATGGTGTGAGAGCATATTTTATCTTTTAATATATGTAAATATACGAAATTATTCTGTAATTTCCAAGTCTTTTCTAAAAAACTTTCCTAAAAGATTATCATTTAGTGATAATTCATCCGCTAATACATTATGTGAGAACTGTTCTTGTAATTCATAATAGGTTAATGCCTTCTTTCCTTTACAAAACTTAAGTATTTCTAACTTTAATGTATCGTTTATTTCTCCTCTTGGTTCTTGTTCCAATGCCATTACATTTTCATGAAACCATAGTTGTACTGTTGGATTTGAGGAACGATAATCATGCCATTTAGATTCTTTTTGAACCATTTCATATCGTTTGATTCTTTTATCTGTTAATTTAGCTATTTCTTTTTTGCCAAATTTTCTTTTTCTAATAGAAACTACTTGTTTTTTACCAATGTAGTATTCACCAGTTTTTCCATTAGTTATTTTATATATAAAACCAAATGTACCCTCAGGCATATCTGATAATTCTGTTATACATCTACCTTGGTAAGTCCATGTCATAGTTAAAAATCTTGAAATCATCTTTATACCTTTCTTTGACCCAATCTATCATCCATTCTTCTGTAAAGAAGTTTTTATAGTAATTTTCTTGATTTAAAGTTGGATGTATATCGTAAATTGGATTACGGTTAAGATGCGGTATATCTGAAGTGTGATTTAATTTATTTAATATTGTTTTCATATCATTATGATAATTTTCATAATGGGCAACAAATGATATTTGTCTTTTTTCTGTTTTTCCCGCATCGGTATAATAACTTTGGGGGAGAATCCATTGATGAAATGGATTTGATTTTTCTAAAAACTCACCAAATGAATAGTTGTGTTTTTTTTTCTAATCTCATGATTGTAAGCTGAGGCAATTCGTGTGTATGGATTTCTTACTATTGTAAAAATATAATAATCGGATACATCATCTACCCATCTAATTGAATCATGACCTGTAATTTGCTGTGTACCATCTATTCCCCTTATTATAGAAGACAATGATGTTCCTCCGGTTTTAGGTATATGAATAAATGCCCATTTTTCAGAACTATTTATCAGTAAACTCAAGTTGTTCGTTTAGCGTTCTACTGAATCAGAATATTTCTTCTCAATCAATTTTCCACCTCTAGCGGTAGCTAAAGCTTTATCGTCTTTATGCAATTTGTTAATCATGTTAGCTGATGTAGGTGTTTTATCCTTACTACTTCCACTTTTAAGTTTTGCAAAATCTGAACCTTTGTATAAGTCTTGTATTGATGCCATATCGTTTTCTTTTTATTTACTCTTCTGATTCAAACGAACCAATTCTTTTTATTACAAACTCTCCTTCAGAGATGTTATCGAATGTAGTTGTATCATCATCATATTCGTCATATTGTAATACGTTTCCTAAATCATTATCTTCTGCATAGGATTGAACTTCTTCAAGTGTTAATTCAATATTATCCGTTACTACTGTTTTGTCGTGTGCTAATAATTGATATTTTGCCATAATATATTTTCCTTTGTTTAAGTTGGGTTAGTTTTAGAATAACCTCTAGTATAAATATAGTTAATCGCAATAAACCGATAAATACTATGTATCGATTCTTACGATAAAGTTCATATCGTAATCTGGTAAATTCTTTATTGGTTGTGGCAATTTAGCAACTGCAATCATTTCGCCAGTATTATCATATATACCAATTGTTGATATATATGGAGCTAAATAAGAACCAGTTGGGTCTATTGAAGCAGATGTATCATAATCATCCCATGAACCACTTATTGATGGATTTACAGAACCACTATAATATTTTGTTTGAGTTATATCATCTACAACATTAATCTTTTTAGTTCCAGCTGGGAAAGAATTTAGTTCTCCTGTTATTTCTGTTTCATAAGAACCACTCATTTTTACATCTATTGCAGAGGGGTTTTGAGAATAATTAAATTCTCCTGCCTTAGATGTAACTAAAATCTCCATCTCATTAATAGTTTTAGTAGATTTGAAATCCATTACATAACTACTAAATTGTGTAATATCATCATTGAATATTACCAATCCTTCAGAATACATTATATTACCAAATTTTAACTGGTCTAAATCTACTCCTGCAAAATTAAATGCAGTTAATGTTGATATTCTTCCAGCTTCTAAATCAATTCTTACTATGTGAATAGTATCAGTATCACCACCGAAAGTCATTTTTGCTAAACCTGTTTCCAAATCAATTGCAGTTTGGCCAGCTGATGTCCATAGTGTTCCTATAAATTCACCATCATCGGTATCAGACATTATTATTTCTCCAGTTTCTAAATCAAAAGATACAAGAGTATATTCTGGGTTTAATGATGTTATATTTCCCTTACCATCATCTGAAAATTCAACCTCGTTAGTTAAATCTTTAAGAATCAAAGAAGTTGGTTGAATTCTTTCTCCATACTTCTTCTGAGGTAATGCTATAACATATCCAGTTGTACCCAATCTTCTTTCAAAAGCATCTCCAATAGTTTCCATAGTACCATGTAAGGTAAATGGATTTCCTATATCAGAATAATATTTTGATTTTAAAGATTTAAATAAAGGATATGTATATAATCCTTCTTGTTGAGTTGCAGTATTTTTATCAAACTCTCTATCTGTTGTAAAGGAACCAGAAATTAATGGGTACTCAGTACTATTAACTGTCCAAGTTTTATTAACTTGAAAAGCTCTTTTAGAAATATTCGATTTATTTAATGTCTTTAACATATAGATTTAACTTCTCTATATAAATATACTAAAACAAAAAACCCCACTTATGAGTGAGGTTTTTTTTAATTTAGGGGAAATATAATTAGAAATCTAATTTTACTTTTATTAATACTTCCTTATCGTATGATTTTGGAATTGGTTGTGATGTTTTAGCCACCGCAATCGTTTCGTTTGAATCATTCATCAATCCAACAGTTGTAATAAATGTCTTAGGGTCTTTTTCAAATGTTGATTCTGCGAATTTGTTATCTGAACCAGTTACATAAGTAGGATTGTTAGAGAAGTTAAATTCTCTATTTGTTGCTCTTATAAAGTAATGTGATGTAGAAACATTTTCTGTTCTTCTTGCTTGGAAATCACCACCACCTTTAATTGCGTTTTGTAGAAGATAATGATTTTGTCCTTCATATGCAGTTCCTGCATAAATAGTTGCACCTAAGTTAGAACCACTATCAATAGATGTTCCAATTAATTGGTGAATTGCAGTTGGGTTAAGTACAATAAATCCTTGGTCTGGATAGAATGAACCAAATCCTCTACCATTAGTATCTTTTAATGTACTTACTGTAGCTTCATTTTCAGTTCCTAAGTTTAATGAACCACTTGCAACATTAAATACTCTACCAGCTTTTCCAACTGTATCTGAGAATTTCTTACCACTATCATCAATAAATGTATGTGTTCCAGTAGAACCACTTAAAACCATTGACCAGTTTCCTGCATCCATTTTCTCTTTGTAACGAGCACGAGCTACATTGATTACATAGATGTCATCTGAATCATGAGTTCCAGCTGCGGATGATGAATAGAATGTAAATTTATCATCATTCGGTTCTAACAATATTGATTTGTATTGTGCATAGGTTGCTTTACTTGCTAATGTTGATGAATCTGAAGTTGTTAAATCAACTGAACCACTTGCGTATTTGTGTCCATATGCAGCTGCATATTGTACAACGGCTGAAGTATCAGTTGATGGATTCTTATCATATACATTAACATAGTAGTTTCTACTAGCTGCTGTTTGTGTAGATGAAGTAAAGAAAGTACTCATACTTCCAGTATCACCACTCCAAAGACCAGTTGTTACAACTTCTATCTTTCCATTTACTTGGTCAAATTCACCAAACCTTTTATAGATACCATTAGAAAGTGAACCTCCGGTTGCACCTAATTTATCTCCACCTGTAAGGTATTGGTTAATTATTGTCGTTATTTGTTCGGATGTTAAATTACCTTGGTTGGCATCTAAATAGTTTGCCAACTCTTGTGATAAATTTACTCCCGCTTGTCCTTTTATTTGTGCCATTTTATTTTATTCTCCGTTTATTAACTTGGTTGTATATAATTGATTGTTACTGGTATAGATGATGATCCTCCAGTTTCATTACCATATACAGTTATAGTTGTTTTGATATTTTTTGTAATATTTGGGTTAGGTATAAATGTAAAAGTTAAACCTGTTTCAATCGCCGCTGTTGCAGTTATCTCATCACCTAAGAAAGCTGGTGTTGAACTTGCTCCTGCTGCTAAACCTGTACCTACAATAGAACCTGCGTTCTTGTTTGATAGTATCATGGTATAACCAGATTGTCCATTACCAGTTGGTGAAGTTGTTGGGGAAAGTTCAACTTGACCAGAGTTTTGGTTTACTGAGATTGATGGTACACCAAATTCTACTTTTGGAATCTTAGTTGTTCCTTTTGGTAGTGTTACCAATTTATATCTTAATACTTGTGTTTCGTCTGGAGAAGCTTCCGTAATTGGAATTGCTTTGATTGCAGCATCATAAAATGCACTACCTTTTGGATGTGCTGGTTCGTATAATGTGTAATCTACCTCATCATCACCCAATGCAAACTTGGAGATGTTGAGACCTTCACCTGATGCTAGTTTTTCTCTACCCTTTTTGGTTAAGATTGCATCGACTGTTATTTCTGCGTTATTTAAATAAGCCATAATATGTTTTTCCCTTTGTTATTCAATATATAAATATAACTATTTTATTTTTTAGTTAATTTCTTTCTGTTATTATTTGTTAGTCAACTTCTAATATAGGTTCACCACTTCCTCTTCCACTATCAGAAACTCGTAAAGTATTCGGATTAGTTGTAAATGTTTGAACAGGAGAACCACCATCTAATGTAGTTAATGATGTTTGTTTTGAACCAAGTGAAAATGAATTTTCAAGGCCGGTAGTTATATCACCCACATTTCTGTAATGATAAGGAACATAACCATCTAATGGTTCTACCTTAGTTACATTACCAGCTAAAAGTGAACCACTATCTGCAAAATTTCTAAAGTTTACTCTTTTACGAGTAACTGTTGTTGCAACAAAATGTCTTCCTTTTGAAGAATCGTTTGAATCTATATTCTCAGGAACATCTACCGAAAAAGTTTCTGTAATAATATCTACTCTTTTTCTTTCTTTTATAAAATTATTATTTTTATCTAATCTTGTTATGATACTATGTCCATTTTCTGCATATAAACCGAAACCAGCTACTGTTAGTGATTCAGGATTGTTTCCAACTTGTTCAAAAATATCAGAAGTAAATTCACCTTGTGCAGAAGAACTAAATTCAGCATCTATCACAATGGATATACCTCCCATATTAGAACCACTATTTACAGTTATAAATCCAAATTGATTTATATCGTTTTCTGCATTTATTGTACTGTTATATGAATTCTTACTACTTACTAAATTTGGTGATATAGAAGATGATATAAATCCACTATAGTCATTCTTTGTAGAACTTAATACAGTATGTTGTGAAGCGGTTAATATACCTACTTTACCATCATTGGTTGAGTTCACACTAATATCTTCTTGAGTATCTATTGAAGAATCATGTTGATGTGATGATGCAATTGTAGGTCTTTTTTCTACTTTACTTCTTTCAAGTATATGTGGTTCAATTAATAATCCACTTGATACTTTTGCTCTTGCTGGTACTAAAGATTCTAATACATCAAATAATGATTTATCTATATACCTTACTAATTGAATATATTCAGATAAATTTAAATTATATCTATCGAAGTAATAATTTCTTAATGAAGCTAAATCCTTGTACTCAGATTTAAAATCATCTGATGGGTCACCAATATAATTATCAATATTAAATGAACCAAGAGATTTCATAATATCTAAATTGATTTCTTTTATAGGTGAGAAAAATAATCCTAACTTATCACTATCTAATGGTGATTGGTCAAATGATTTTTTAGTAGCCCTACTTCTATATGATAAATCTGTTACTTTAGTTTGTGTTTCGAATCTTACTTTATTACCAAAACTTATACCAGTTGATGGAACTTCTGCAGTTACATCTCTATCATATATTTTATATTGATGTGGGTAATCTGAAATAGATGGTAGATTAGAAGCTGTTGCAAATGTGTCATATGTTCTGTTTACAGATACATTTTTTATAAATGGGTCACCACTACTATGTCTGTTTTTTGGATGTTCAAAATCTAATCTAAACATTAAATCTTCAGTAGATGATGAAACATGATTACCATTTATTGCCTCTGGCATTAATGTGTGGTTATTAATAACTGATTCACTTAATGGAGCAGCCCATAATCTAAACTCATCAATTGAACCTGTTAAAGTAGAACCACCTATTTTTAATTCTTGTCCACTACCCCAACCATTAGAACCAGAAGGTACTTTAATAGTAGTTGATATTGTGTTTCTAATTCTACCTTGGAATCCTTCTTTTAAGTAAACATCTATCGTATCATCAACTCCTACACTACTTCCTGTTGTTCTGTTTACAACTAATTGTGAGTACTCATCGTTAAAGAATGCAACTTTTTCTGTTGAAGATGAAATAAATTCACTTCCACTTAATATATTGAATGTTAATTTTCCAAGTGAACCAGATTCAGGATAATCTATATCAAGATGCCATCCCGAACCACTAATAATATTTTGGTCTTGTTTTTGGTCTGTATTTACCCTAACTTCTACTGAATTAGGATATTTTCCATTATGAGATTTCCAAGGAACAATAATAGAAGAAGCTCCACTTATGTTAAGAGAAGAAGTTCTATCTTCAAATGTAAATGTAGTAGTTGCATCTTTATTTGCATTTTGTGGGCCACCGAACTCCATTATAGTTAGTAAAGAATTTGGAATACCATAACAACTTAAAGCTGCAGATATTGCTCTTCGTGTACCTTTATGTTTTTGTAGGTATGGTAAGTTATTAAGTAATCTCCTCCAAACTTCATTCTGTCTATCCTTACCACTCATTGTAGATACAGATGTACCATCAGAATGTTTACCGAATGCATATTCCCAAAGTAATTGAGATTGTGCACCCATATCAGCATCCCAACCAAGGGATTCTAACATATGATAAATAACTTTATCGTTAATTCCGTTTTCGAACTTATGTTCTAATTTTTTATTTTTATTTATACCATCAATATGTGTCCATAATATATCGAAGTGTTGACCAATCATATCAAAGAATAAAGTAAATGATTGACCTTCTTGGTCATTTTGAATATGAGATGGTAAGTTACTAACTAATCTTGATGTATTGGTTTCATCATATGATTTAGCACTTAAGATGGTTGTATTATACCAAGTAGTTACTGATGAATCGGTAGATGCGGATAATGCCGAACCTCCAGCACCAGGCCATGTTATACCACTAAGTGATGAACTCGTATATAATAATTTTTCAAATGCATCAAATCCTTTTTTAGTATCATTGATTTTACTAAGTGTTCTATTTGCTTCGTTTCTTACTGCAACTGAACTTGAAGCAGCTCCACTTATTGTACCAGTTCCTCCTCCAAAGTCTATTGAAGAACCAGATACCAATCCATTATATCTAGTTTCGTATGATTGAATTAATTTAACTTTGTAAATAAAGTTTTCAGTTCTTTCTTCTGCAGATGAGTATTTTACAAATGCATCCCAATTAATTGAAGGAGTTCCACTTGTTTGGAAAAATGTTCCTGTACCAGTAGTTTCTACTAATGAAGTAGATGCCGTTACATAAGAAATATTTAAATTTTCTAATGAGAATTCGGAAGATGATACAAATTGATTAACAACATCAGATGATGATTGAGAACCACTTGATATTAAATCATCTAATATTTGATATCCAATTACATCATTAACTTCTAATGCGAAGTTTGGAGTAAGTGGAGTACAGTTCTTAGAAATATCATCTATAATTGTTATCTGGTCAATTAAAGGTACTGCCTGTAATTTAGATAACCAAATTCTATCATTTGGATTAATATTTTGAGGAAGAGGTTCGTATAATTTTAATATTAGTGATTTTTCTTCGTTTACCTTTACTCTTGTATTGTTTGTTAAATCATCTTCAAATGTAGATAATGTTTCTGTATCAATTCCCCATGTTGCAACTAATTTATTAACACCCTCACCTAAATGTAAGTAATGTGTTAAGAAAGGAGATATTGAATCTTGGAATACAGATTTATCAAAGTTTTCTATGAATGCTTTTTTAATATCAGATATAACTTGACCTCTTCTAAGAGTTAAATCACCAGCATCAAATGAAATACTTATTTGTTCTGTTTTACCTGCAGTTACTGCATCCCCTTCTGAGTTATATGGTATTAATAATAAATCAAATTGTATTACTCCATTAACTTCTGTTGGTTTGATATTTGCAGATGATAGTTTTTTTAATACATCACCAACATTAAATGAAGTAAGGCCTGCACCAGGAATTTTTCCTAATGATGTACTTGATGTTACCTTTCCTGCATAAACTTGAACATAGTTTGTGTTTATAGATTGCCAACTAATATCAAATGGTACATTGTATCCTTTGAAGTCTGCACCAACAATGTTTTGTGGGTAATTTATATTTGTAATATCAGGACCAGGAATAAAAGCTTTACTTTCAACCGTTACTGATATCTTTTCTATCGAACTACTTCCAGCAGCCTTTGAAATTCCTTGTAAGTAAATTATATAGTTTCCTACTCCATTGGAAAAATCTGATTTACTTAAAACTAAACTACCATTTAAATCTATTTTTCTTTTTGTTTTACCAAGAGTATAAATTACTTCTTCTGAATTTACACTACTATATGGTATCTTAATAGAAGATGGATTAGATATGTTAAGTTTAAAATTTTTAATAGATGCCTTTACACTTGGAGCAAGTGGTGAAGCTTCACGAGGCATTTTACTAGCATTAACTATAATGTTTGTTTGACCTGATGATAAATCAAGGTCAAATCCTCCTGAAGTTATTTTTTTATTACTTCTCTGGTCTGGTGTATTGTATTCGTATGTTACTGTATGTGTAAAATCTG
>Ga0308011_10001117_pt1 | contig 12627 bp, 21 predicted proteins | sample Neamet177_FD_203144 | JGI IMG/M metagenome (GOLD analysis project Ga0308011, IMG submission 203144) | Marine microbial communities from water near the shore, Antarctic Ocean - #177 | ecosystem: Environmental > Aquatic > Marine > Unclassified | place: Southern Ocean | collected 2014-07-25
TTCTTGAATAGGCACTTTGCCTGGATTCATATCACCGTCTTGAGTAAGTGATCTACCAACTATCGAACCAGTTTGAAAATACATATTTAATGCTTCAGCTGGATTGTAATTAGTTCCATTTCCTAAATCAACTTCCGCAAGTCCGTCCATATCTAAGTAGACACCATCTGGCACCATACGAGATAATACTTGCTGTAGCTTTAAATGTGTTAACTGAATCATATCGGCAAATCCAATACATTTACTTACAATAGATTCAATACGCCCTTTGTACATTCTAGGTGCACATAAAGCGTAATTCATTTCTACTTTAGTAGTGTCGGCAGTAGGTCTAGACATATTTTCTGCTAGTTCCCACTTAACCATTTCATTTGAGCCTAGCACTTTTGCACCCGTATATAAAACTTCAATAGATCTTGACACTCTTTCAAAGTTATCATTTTCTGGTGGATTAAATGAATCTGGCTTTTCTAAAGCTTTTAATAATCCTTGAGGAGTTTCTTTTATTTTAAATACTTGGTTGTGATATGTCTTGTAATCAAAATATAATACTTGAACTGTATTTTCATCGTAATTGCCCCAGCCAGTTATATACTGACTGTTGCCTGGCATTTGTTGAATTCTTTCAAGCTCTTTTTCTGAAATGCTTGGGAATTCTTTTTTAAGTTCAGGTATTGTTATAGACTTTACTTCACCTACATAATATACGTCATCAAAGTTAGGGTCTTCAGTATAAGAGTAAACCACATAAGCTGGATCTACGTAATCGACTGTAATTCCTTCAGCTGTGTTAAATCCAGTTTTAGCGCACGCAATACCTAAAACAGTTAAATCCATATTTAATCTTCTTCTAGTAAGATCAAATTTGTTTTGAGCAAGCACAGAGGCTATAGCTTCTTCTTCTGCTATTTCAATCGATTGCTTGTAACTTAATTGCATATGCAATTCTAACTCATCTTTAGATTCTGGTACAGTATCAATATTAGGCGTTTGATATAAATCAATTCCTAATGTTTGTTTAAGGCTTTCTAAATATTCTTTTGCAACCATGTCTTCGTAAAGCATAGAAGCGTAATCAGTTCTTTTCTTTATTGATTGTGGATCTTGAGCATAGGCTTTAATGTCATAAGACTTTCCTGATATACCATTAACAACAATATCTACAAATTTAGATAAAATTGGTACAGGTTTCCAGTCTAAATTTAAATAAGACAAATCACCGTTAATAGACAATTCATCTTTGTATTTTTGTATTGACTGCTCACCTCGAGCATATAATCTTAATTGGTGAAATTGATTCCAACTAGTTAAGTATCTATTACCATTAGTACGCCCTTGTCCAAACCATTCGTATTCGATAGCTTGACCAACTTGCGTCCCATATTCCCAGCTTGCTTTTTCTGCATCGCTTACTACTTGACTAGGAAAAGCGCTATTGGTGTTAGTATATATACCCATTTAACTTATTATTTTTGATGTTGAACCTTTATTATCGTACTTTTTAAAACCTAAATCTACCGCTTGTGGTTTTTGTTTAGGAGCATTTGGTGCGTATCTATGTTTATTACAAGCCATTAAAGCAAGCCCCGAACTAATAGAAGCATCATGCTTTGTTCTATTGTTAATATCAAACTTAGCCCAGTCTTCTAAAGTTCTTTGAAAATATGTATCTCCATAACCTGTTTCTTTTAAACCCACAAAATCGTTTATGTAAGTTTCAATTGCAGCTGCGTGTGCTTGTTTGATATCTTCACTAGAGTTTGGTATTCCACCTAGCTCTCTCTCTGTTACAGAAAGTTTATTATATTTTTTGTCAGGTCTATTAATTGAATAACCTCTGTAGCCTCTTCTTTTAAAATGATACAATAATCTAGGCTTATTATTTTCAGCAAGTATAGGCATTCCGTAAAACACACAAGCCATTAAAACGTCTTCAAAAAATATTTCAGCGGTTTGAGGTCGAGATATGTATTCTAAAAAAAACATATTTGCCGGCACGTCTTCCATTGAAAATTTAGTTAAACCGTGAAGAGATCCATTGGATCCTCTGCCATCTGTAGTGCCCGATATATCGTATGGATCACAACCAAATGCTCCACAGTGTTCATTGCCAGGATGATTAGTGCCATTTTTTATATATCTTTTATTTTGAAGATGAACAGGCGGAACCCAAGTTACTAAAAATCTACCGTCTTTATTCGGTACAAATATTACTTTAGTATCTTTATGGCCGTTTTCCCATTGAAAACTTCCCTGTGTTACATTAATTGAATTTTTAAGATCTTCATTAAAATCTATTTGCTCGTATATCTTCGTTAAATTAAATAAAGATTGTTTAGATTCGTCTCTAAATGCGTGCTTGGTTGTTCTTGGAAACTGTCTGTAGAATTCATTTAAACTATCTTGATCAGACTTTAAGCCTTCTACTTCATTATTCCAATAATTTAATACGCCTTGTTTTATTTCTGTTCCGTGGGGATCTTCAACTCTTTTTTTTGGTGTGTCGAATACAGGAAAGCCATAAGAATCAATGTATCCTTCGTAGTTCCATTCCATAGGTATGAACAAAGAATATAGTCCTGAACGAGTCTGTCCATTGGCGTTTCTTTGTGTAACATTTGAATCATCATAAAGTTTTTTAAAGTTTGATCCACCTTTGTCTAAAGCATTTGAGGTTGATCCCATCATGCATTTGCCTATAACTCTAGAACCTAATCGTAAACAAGTTCTTGTTACTCGCCAGTTGTTGAGAATGTTCGTCGGCCTTTCCCATTTCCCCGATTCATCGTGGACGAGGAGTTTAAGCTTCTCTCCGTCGTACGAATTATCGCCGGTGTTTTTCCAATCGATGGTCGTGTCAAGACCGGTAATCTCCTGTAATTTTTCATTTGAATCAAGTTTTCTTCTGGTAAACTTGGAAGCTGGGACTCTATAAGCAAGCTCCGTCTTGGGCCTGTCCATACCGTCCTGTATCGGCTTGAAGAAAAATGGATAGTTGACCGATATTGGGACAACTTTGTCAGTAAACATTTTTTTTGCATCGGGTCCAGACTTTGAGAGTATACCAAATCTAGCATCTGTAGATATTGTTGCCTGGTTAACGGTCTCCCCACTTGCCATAAACGAAAAGCCGGATCTTCTATTCTTAAGATAACACATTCCGTAGGATCTATAGTCAGATTTACAAGCCTCCCAGAATATATAGAATAATCTGTTTGATTCCCTAAAGTCCGGTTGCCCGACATCAATCTTACTCCACTGCAGGTACATGTAGTTAGTACCAGTAATATAAGTAGACTTGCCTTTGTTAATGAACCAAAAGCCTTCTTCACGTCTTGTAAACTCTTTGTCAATATAGTCATACCATTTTTCTTTAAAATCCAAAGGGTATTTTTCCCAGTCAAATACGGACTTAATTAAACTTAGTTCTTTAGGATATTGTGTATAAGACCATTTGTCGTCTTCAAACTCTACAACATCTTTTTCTTTAGGTAAGCCTATTACAAGATCTTGTATCTTATATATTTCGCCTACTTCACCTGTTTTACTAATAACTATTAAATCGTGTTCAGAATTATAACCATACTCCCATTTTTTATACCTATTCATCCTATTAAGAACTTTAGGCTTAACGTAGTCTTTTAAGACTTCATATAAAGTTTGCTTATACATTATTTAGATCTTCCTTCTGCAAAACCTTTAAAAGATTTTTCTTCTTTTACTTCTTTAGGTTTTTCATTTAACAAAGCTTCTTCAGCTTCTAATCTGCTTAGTATCTCAAATGCATCAAATATAGCTAGCTTTTTTGTGGCTGCTGCATTTTTTAATCTATCTGCCGTGATATCATCTCCTGAATCAACAATAGCTTCTTTAGCTACTTTGATTAGTTCCTCAACTGCTACTTGCCCAGCTTGGATTATATTCAACTTCGTTTCCTTGGTATTCATATTTAATTACAATATCATTAGATTTCATACAATATAAACGCTTGCCATCAACTAAAAATTCCCACTCACCGTTAGGTGTATAACCTACGAGGTCACCAGGATTAATACCGAGTGCTTTTAAAGAACTATTGCCGTATTTTAATATACCAATAAGGCTTTGCTCTTTATCTAGCGTTAAAGACTGATTGTCTTTTATTGGAGTTATAAAGCAACGATCGCCAAATGAATGCCAACCTTCTTTATTTTTATATAAATAAATTTGATCTATAGCACAAAAATGTAAATCATCTTTAAACCAAGATCTGCTTTTCTTTTTTTCTCCCTTCATGTCATAGAATACTCTAAACACGTTTTGGTGTATAACAATTATATCACCTATTTCAATACCCGTATTAAATGCCTTGGGTGTTTCTAAAACTTTAGCTAATCTATTTACAAACTTAAAATCCTCTATTTTTGTATTTACAATTAACTCTTTATTTCCAACCTTGACTTTATTACTGTATTTTTCACCTAATGGCTCAACAATAAAATCGTACAAGCTTCTCATCAATACTCTAAATCGTATTCAACGGATATTGCCATGTTAGGATTAAACTTTTTCCATGGCATTACCTCATTGTTTTTTTTAATGTGAATGTTATAAGAACCATCAGATTCGTTTAATAAAATGTGCGATATTTCATGACCGCCGTAAACCTGCTGGCCTACTGAGTAATGCATCGCGTCATTTTTATAATCAGAACCTATACTGATTTTCCTTATATTATTTGTCATCTTCTTTTTCGATCTCAGTATAAGAACCGTCTTGTAAATTAATATTTATTTGACCATATTCATCTTCAAGCTCTTTTTTAGTAACGTCAATTTCTTTACTTAAAGCTTCGACTTCTTTTAATACATTACTTTTTTGCACCTCAAGAACGCCTACAGTTCTAAGCATTTCATTTAACTTACCTTGTTGCTCTTGCAATATTTTTAACTGTTTTTCAGTTATCATTGCTTTTACTGATTCTTCTGCTTTTTTCATTTGATTTAATTTAATTGTTTATATTGATATAGTTACGTGTTTTATTATTATTTTAATGCTACTAAGCCTGTTGCATCCCCTGAGTCTATAACATAACTAACTGCTGCCGGCAATATTGTTCCTACTGGAACTGCTGTAAACCTAACAACATCATTTACTCCTGGCAGTAAGCTTTCAACAGAGCTAACTACAAATTTACAATCCTCTACGTGACCAGTTTGATCTACTGTTATAATATCTCCTACAGAATAGTTAGATCCTGCATCTTGTATTTTAGGAAATTTAAATGAAGCAAGTGTTACAGCCCCGTTTCTAGCTACGACTATAGTAAGCTCCGCGCCTGTACCGCCTGCAGAAACAATAGTAGCTACATCTCCTGCGCTATAGCCTGCTCCGCCTCTTGTTATAGTAAAAGTAGCTATAGGTCCTGTTCCGCCCCCACCCGTGATTGAATCAATTGTGCCAACTAAGCCCGTTCCTCCAGCTGGAGTTACAGTAGTTGTAAAAGCATTTCCTGCAGTATACCCTGAGCCAGCTTCAGTTAAATTAACTCCCGGTAAATCCGCTATTATATTTACTGTTAAACCTGCTGGCTGATTAGCAGGTGATTTGTATACTGAGCTAACAACTGTTGTTGCTACGTTATTTTCTGTAAAATATCCCGATCCCGCTGTAAATCCAGCGTAAAAAGGATTAGCCCCTGTAAATATTGGTTCAAAATTAAAACCAGTTACCGTGTCTTGAGCTCCTGTAACGCCTTCTAGTATAACATCTACATTTCCTGTACCTCCAACATATAGCTGTGATCCTGTATAATTATTACCTAAGGTTGCTGATTGATTTTCAAACTCCCAAGCAGATCTTGGATCTAGAGCGCCGATAGCTACTGGTGTAACCGCTAAAGCTTTGCCGAATGTTCCGGCTGTTATTGAGTATTGTCCCATTTTTTATTTATTACTTATTGATTTATATTTCTCAAAACCTCGTGAACCAAAATAAGCCACATATACGGTTGTTAATAGTTGTTTTAATAATTCTATCCATTCCTGTTCTACAGTAAATGAAATTTCATGATGACTATCAACCCATATAAAGGCTATAGCCATAAATGATAAGAAAATAAGTGCCATAGGCCGCGTATTTTTACTAAGCCACGAATCAGACGTCATATCTGATTCCCAGCGTTTTGTTATTTGGTCTTCAGCCGTAGCGGCTGCTTTTTCAACTATAACTTGAATCTCTTTTTTAATCTGAAGCTTTTCTTCGTCTGTAGTTGTAAGCTTGTCGATAACGTCACCAACATCTTTTATAACGTTACCGCTTAGCCATTGCCAAATTTTTTTCATTTATCTATTACTAGTTTACTTCTTTTAGTCCAGTAATTTCTGATGTTCCAGATGCACCATTGCTCTTGTTAAGAGTTCTTGTAGTACTGCTTTTTTTATTAGTTATTTTCGTACCAGGATTCATTACTAAAAAACTTTTTTTGTAAGCCTCTATTACTTTTTTTTGTTTGTCTGAGCTAAAGTTTCTAAATTTTCTACTTCCTTTTAGCTTGTCTTGCTGCTCTTTCCAAGTAGGGGTTTCACTTGTAAATTCTTTAAAACCATAATGCTTAGACCATTTTGGATCAATGTTTCTAGGCGTTCCTTCGTATGTGTAACTTGGAGTTTCATTACCGGATGTAGGGTCCGTATTTGTGACATTTCCCTCAAAATTTCTTCTTTGACTTGACAGCGTTCCTGAATTATAACCATCAACGTATTCTTTATACCCCTCTAAATTTGCTGAAAATCCATCTGCTGTAACTTTAGACATTTGTTCAGGAGTAATACTTTCAAACGTTTCTTCATAACCTCCTCTTGGGCCTGATACAGTTCCGGGTTTGCCAGCTATATACCCTCCTGTAACAACATCTTTTCCTGCATCAGGACCATATTGTACTTCTTTACTTTCGGTAGCAACAAACTCAGGATCATCTTGTTGATGAAATGCAGTCTTTGAGTTATTAATTAATTTAGCTTTATTAGGCATACGGTTCATTAAACCGCTTGATGTAAATTTACTTTTTTGCGTAAATGCCATTTTTAATTTATTTTAGTTAATGTTATTTTTTTATTTAAATCACCAGTTATATTACAATATAATGTTTCTTTGTCTTTAATTGTGTATTCCATTTTAACAGAATAGCCGTTGCTTGGATTGTATAGTTTTGTTACTAATGTACTGTTAGTTTGAAGTAAAATAGTTTCTTTTATAACTTTGTTGCTTTCAAAACTGTAATTAAATACATCCATAACAGCATATTCGCTAGCCATTATTATTGTTTCGTATTCTGAATCTTCTTTAACCCAAACACCTTCAAATTGTTGTTGAGCTTTTGATATAAATGTTGTAAGTAATAAAAATATAGTAATAAATAAGTTTTTCATAATATTAAATTTAAGTGTTATATTAATATTATTACTTATCCATTGGAGTTTCTACAACATATTTAGCGCCAGGAAAATGGTAATTGTAGCCTGGGTACATTACTTTAGTATAACCTCTATCGTCTGTTCCTAAAACTTTAAACTCTACTCCTTTCATTGTTATATGGCCTCCTTGTATAATATTTTGAGGTTTATTAACATCAGGGCTGTTTTTTAAATAACCTGTTTTAGACGTTTTCATTTAAGCGTTTTTATAAGCTTCAGCTTCCCAGGGTAAATTTTTTGCCCCTTCTTCCATATCAGCTCTTGAATATTTTTTACCTTTCCAGTATACATTGTTATCGTCGTAATCTAAATCACCACGTTTCATTTGATCTAAATGAATTTTCTCGTGGGATACTACATCGTCTATCTGGCTTGGGTCTAAATCTTTATTAATGATTATAGTACCATTATTATTAGCTTTACCCATTACGCCGTCTTCCATGTCTACACGATATATTGGTGTGTTGTCGCAATCGTATGGAGGGTTTTGAAGTTTGAAAGCCATCTGTTATTTTTTATAAGGGAATATTTTATTTAATGCTCCTTTTCTAGCAGCACAACCACAAGGGACATTTAGCCCCTTGCTTATTGTGTCTACCATTGTTTTGATACCAGTAGCTTTAGTAAACTTTTCTACGCTGTCTCCTAAACCTTTTGATTTCATAAATTACGGAGTAAAGATAGCTGATCTAAATATATTTGTTACAGCTGGGCTAACAATAACTATACGTCCTTGTGCTCCTGACTGTGCAACTGGATTTTGAGCAGTTGTTAAAGGTGGTACTACCGTAGATACGATTCCTCCTGGGTTAGCTACAAGTGCTGCGCTAAATGAAGCAATTGCGTCTGCTATTCTTGTTGCTACAGTTGCAGGTGCTACAACGGGAGCCGATAATATAACAGTGTACAATGAAGTAGCGCTGCTATCGGTTGAAACTATTACAGTTGTTAAAGCCGCTGCTCCTGCTCCTGCGCTTGTTGCGGTAATTCCTCCAATTTTGTTAACTGGGATTAATGTTTCTCCAACTACTCCTGCTACAGAAGATGTTGGTACTTTTAAAAATTGTGCCATTTTTTTGATTTGTTAATGTTAGTGTTAGTGTTAGTGTTTGGCTGAGGTTTATACAGTCCTCTCTGTTTTATTTATAATCTTTTCTAGATTTTGAATCATCACCTTTTTTACCGCCGTACATTTTAGCAGGAGATTCATAATCTTTTTTTGATTTGCTGTCGTCTCCTTTTTTACCGCCATACATTTTAGCAGGGGCTCCTTTATCCATATGCATTGCTCCATGCATTTCAGCAGGTGAAGCTTCAATAGCTTTTATAAGTCCTTCAGGTAAGCTATTTTGTTTTCCTACTAATTCTTTCTCCATAGGAGATTCCATTTTAGGTGCCATGCTATGTGCCTTACCCATTGCTAATGGACTTGAAATGTGTTTTGACATCCATGATCCTCCGCTTGCAACTTTGTCAATTGGCATATCTCCTAGTAAATCTTTTTTTTCTTGTGCTGCATAACCTTTATTTTGGTTTTTCAGCGGTGCTCCGTATCCCATTTTATTTTTTTTTAGTTAGTGTTTTTTTTCGTCGTACTTTAAGTCACCAGCTAATTTTGAAATGTGTTTTTCATCAGCTGTCATTTTTTCGTCGCTATGACCGTGCTTGTTATCATAATCAACATCTTCTTTAAGATATTCCATATGTGCTTCGTCATCTCGTTTTGTGTCACTCATATTAGATGAGGTTACTTTTGACCATTTTGCGTTCCCGCTGTATTGTCCGTAATGTCCTTTATGCATAATTATCCTTTTTTTGTTTTTTCTTTTTCGCTTTTTAAAAATCCTTCAGTAGAATTAATGTCAGCCATAGTGTCTTCAAATTCAGCTTCTGTAGCTAGGTCTGTTATAATTTGATTTTCCTTAATTCCTTGAACAGTAGTTTTACTGGTTTTTTTAGGGCATTTTTTTAAAACGCTATTTTCTGTATATTGAACAGTTTTTGGATCATTGCAAGGATTTTTTTCTTTAGCATAAGCCCTGTCCACATTTTCACCTATATCGTTTTGAAATTTTTGATGAATATCATTATATGAAACGTTAATCATTCCGCCTGCTCCAGAGGCATAAGCCCCTTGAAGTGGTGATTTTTTAAAAAATGGTGATGAAAATTTTGAACTCATATTATTTGTTTTTACAACCAAAGTTTTTAGCGTAGTTAGCCATTTTAACAACTTCTTCGCTATAATTATCTTTCTTAGACATAACAGAGCTAGCTGCAGAACAAGCGTCTTTAAAACCGTTCTTTTTAGCCCACGCAGTAAACTTACCTTTGTTCTCTGGTTTGATTTTAGGAAATTCTTTAAATAGCGGAGAAATATACATTACTTATATACCTTTGCTAGTTGTGTAATGGGACCAGCTTTATACTCACAAGGGTACTTAGACACTTGCATGCCTGTAATACCTGAACTTGATCCTACACCCATTGGGAAACCTTCTTTACTTAATGGTCCATCCCATACAGCATTCTCACCCACCTGCCCCTGTAGCTTTTGATTAGCTATTGCTTTAATATTTTTTTTCATAATTTTTATTTTATCGTTTGGGTTGCCGAAACGCTTCCGTCTTTATTATATATGGTTTTGCTTGATGATTGGGAGAAAGTCTTTCTGGGAGCGCTTACGGTCTTTACTTCGCCGCTTACTGCGTCTTTTTTCTTTTTAGCAAGCGCCTCTTTTTGTGCCGCTAGCCTTTTTGCCTCTGAAATACCTGCTTCTTTACTATTTTTAGCATTTAAAATATCAAAAGTTTTTTGATTTTGATTAAAAGCAGATCCAGGAAATAGACCTGGTATTTTTGCTGCCTGAGCTGAGCCCAAAGCGTTTTGATTTGGATTTGGGTTTTGTGCCATTTGGCCTAACTGAGGCTGTGCCACAGGCATTCCGGTTGCGGGATCAATTGGTGCTACTTGTTTTAATGGATTCATGTTATCTATGTTTATCTTTGTTTACATTCTTGATTGAAGTAATAAGAACTTTGTCTGTATACGTCTTACCCTTCATAATACTGTTTCTGTGAGTGCTTGTAGGCAAATCATCTTCACCTAGTATAATTCTATACATTTGTTTAATTAAATGCTTGCATTTAAATGAAACTTTATATATATGATACTTTTGAGTTGTCCTATTTCTAGGTCTCCAAACAACTATCCAGCCTTCTTTAAGCAATCGATTCCAGCGGCGGTTATCCCAGCTATAGGAATAACTACCAGCCTCGAAATCTTTTTTTGTAAACATATCCATGCAATCTAGATAAATTAAAAGTTCTAAATCAGCATCGTTAAGGTCGTTGTTTCTGCAAGCCCATTTACGTATTATACGATAATGTTTAAACAGATTCATATTCTTTATGTCATCTGCGTCTAGCCTTTTCATAAAACAACAACTACATCCTGATTTTTAATCACATGATATGTTTGTTTGTCTATTTCTATTTTATGTCCCGCGTGCCTATCAAAAAAAATTATGTCTTTTTCTTTTAATCCTTCTACTTGCTCCCCTAGTGATAACACTGTGGCTTCTGTATAACGGATATCGTCACGTTGATTTTCTGCAAGAAGTAAACCACCTTTTGTACGAGTGGTACCTTCTTTTTTCTTTTCTATTATTATATTTCTACCTATCGCTTTCATCAATTCTTAAATTATTGATTATACAATCGGTTGATAATATCGTAGTTGCTACTGAAGCTGCGTTTTGAAGAGCGCTTTTGGTAACTAGTAAAGGATCAATAATACCTGCTTTAATCATATTTACCATTTTTCCTGTAACCACGTTTAATCCTCTTCCTTTAGCTTTTGGCAATTCTGCGTATGTTATACCAGCATTATCTAGTATGGTCTTAAAAGGTGCTTTAATTGCTTCTAAGAGCACTGTTTCACCTTCTGACTTGGATACTAAATTTGTTGATGCATTTAACAATGCAATTCCCCCTCCAGACACTATACCTTCTTTAATAGCAGCTTTCGTAGCACAAATAGCATCTTCAACCCTATCTGTTTTTTCTTTTAATTCGATATCAGAATTAGCACCTACTTTTACTATAGCTATTCTAGCCGCAAGCATTGCTAATCTTTTTTCTAGTTTGATTACTTTATAAGCTGGATTATCCAAAGACAATGCTTTTTTCAAATCTGCTATAATGTTTAAAACTTCTTCTGTCGGCTCATCAAACTGTAATATAGTTTCATCGTGAGTAGTTACACTCTTTAAACACGTTCCTAAATGCTCTGGTTGGATTAAATCCATATCGTCACCTAAGTCTTCGTTTATAATGGTAGCACCTGTTAAAAGCGCTAGATCATCTAATACTTCTTTCTTACTAATTCCGTAAGTGGGCGCATTGATAACATTAACTTTAATATTACCTTTCTTTTTATTCATAGCTAAAGCAGATAAAACACCTTGTTCTAAATCGCCAATAATCAGCAAAGGCTTATTGTTTTTTATTACATACTCTAGCACTGATTGAATTTGCCTAATTGTATCAACTGGTGATTCAACTAATAATACTAATGCATTTTCAAGTTCAGCTGATTTGTTTTGCGCATTTGTTACAAAGTGAGAATTAGTAAGACCTTTGTCGTACATAACACCGTCAACAACTTCAACACTTGTTTTTCCATCTGCTGATGTTTCCATCATTACGATCCCCGTGTTATCTACGGATCTAAAAGCGTCGGCTATAATTTTTCCTAGCTTTGGATCGTTGTTTGTTGATATGGTTGCTATTTGATCAATCATATCTCCTTCAACCGGCACTGATACAGATTCTAAGTATTTAATTACTTTTTTTGTAGCTGCATTAATGCCCTCTTTCAACTCTCTTGAGTTTGTTTTATCCGCAACCTTATAGGCTTCGGTTAATATTGAGTGAGCTAAGACAGTTGCGGTAGTTGTACCATCACCGGCTTCTCTCACCGTTTTTCTTGCTGCTTCTTTTAAAAGTGTAGCGCCCATGTTTTCTACGGGATCTCGCAAGATTATTGAATCCGCCACTGTAACTCCATCTTTTGTAATAATGGGGTTTCCAGTATGATCTTCTAACATCACACATTTACCGCTAGCCCCAAGCGTGGAGCTAACAGCTTTTGTGAGTTTTTCTATTCCTTT